>Ga0126326_1000095_pt1 | contig 49258 bp, 46 predicted proteins | sample InaspJWI67metaG_FD_94485 | JGI IMG/M metagenome (GOLD analysis project Ga0126326, IMG submission 94485) | Marine gutless worms symbiont microbial communities from Oahu, Hawaii - Inanidrilus sp. 1 OAHU.JWI-67 metaG | ecosystem: Host-associated > Annelida > Digestive system > Unclassified | place... | reverse complement strand
GACTTCACCATCCGCAACGCCTGGCAGAAGTAATTAGAGGAGTTAAATTTGTCAATGGTGTCGAAGAAAAACGGATTGCCGCCTAATTTCTTCATACACAACTATTGACTATATCTCTACCCGTCGGTCACTCATTTAGCATGCTCCAGTTCACAGTTTGAAGATCGGTTTCGAATTTGACGTAAAGATAATCGATGTAACTCTACCCTCAAATAGATAATGTTGTGCGCTTTTCGCCCCCTACCAGACGAGGATCATTATAATATGAGTCCATGTCAAAATCAAGAGCAAACAGCATCCGGGGAAATATAATAAATTACCGTTATTCCAAACAGATACCTTCAAAACAGGCTGCATCGGTTAACAATCATGCGACCTGTTGCAAAGATGGCCTTCAGCCTAGCGGTTTTTGGCACGACAGCAGACGGGCGCAACCTCATTTAAGATGATACTGCTCGAATTCCGCTGAATTACGCTTGACAAATACGTTTTTCCTTACTAATTGTACCGATTTTGATGCCTGAATACACATGGATGATGGTTTAGATTCCGATAACCAAGAAAAGAAGAATGAAAGGAGACCAGAGCACATGTCAAAATTAATTCCTCCTCATGGCGGAAAAGGCCTCACCAAGTGCCTGCTTGAAGGCGCAGAATTGGATGGGGAAAAACAAAAAGCGGCGGGTTTAAAGAAAGTTCCAATCTCACCGCGCGTCAAAGGCGATCTGATCATGATCGGCATCGGTGGCTTCAGCCCCCTGACCGGTTTTATGACCAAAGCGGATTGGAAAGGGGTATGTGACAATTTCCAGCTGGCCGACGGTACTTTCTGGCCCGTGCCGGTAACCCTGGATGTCGGTTCCGATGATGCGGCCGGAATCAATGAAGGGGATGAAATCGCCCTGCATGATCCTGAAGGCGACGAAATCATGGCAACCATGAAAGTCACCGAAAAATGGAACCTGTCTGAAGCTGAAAAAAAATATGAGTGCGAAAAAGTCTTCATGGGCGAAGGCACATCGACAGCGGACGAATTCTGGAAAATCGCCGAAGAGGATCACCCCGGTGTTCAGATGGTGATGGGTCAAAAAGACACTAACCTGGCCGGACCGGTGAAGGTCCTCAGTGAAGGCGAATACCCCACCAGGTATGCCGGCATTTATCATCGTCCGGAAGAATCCCGCAAGATTTTTGAGGATAACGGCTGGAGTGAAGTGGCTGCCCTGCAGCTGAGAAATCCCATGCACCGCTCCCATGAGTATCTTTGCAAGATTGCGGTAGAAGTATGTGATGGGGTTTACATCCACTCTCTGGTGGGAAACCTCAAACCGGGTGATATTCCCGCCGATGTTCGCGTCAAATGCATCGACACCCTGGTGAAAAACTACTTTGTCGAGAATAATGTGGTACAGGGCGGATATCCGCTGGATATGCGCTATGCCGGTCCGCGGGAAGGCCTGCTGCATGCCGTCTTTCGGCAGAACTACGGGTGCTCGCGCATGATCATCGGCCGCGACCACGCCGGTGTGGGCGACTTTTACGGCATGTTCGAAGCCCAGACCATTTTCGACAAAATTCCGTACCCCGATGAGCCCGGTAAAGCGTTGGCCTGTACACCGCTGAAAATCGACTGGACTTTTTACTGCTACAAGTGCGACGGTATGGCTTCGCTTCGAACCTGCCCGCACGAAAAAGAGGATCGCGTGCTGTTGTCCGGAACCATGCTGCGCAAGCTGCTCTCGGAAGGCGGCGAGCTGCCGGATCATTTCGGCCGGGATGAGGTTGTCGAAATTCTGCGTGACTACTACGAGAATCTCACCGATAAGGTCGAGATCAAGACCCACAAAGCCGCAACCGGTGATTAAACCTCGATTGGCTTAACAAAAGAAAAGGGAGATGCAAATAAGCTTGCGTCTCCCTTTGTTTATGATTGGCATGGAATCTTTAACGCAACAATGAAATTGAATTTCTTAAATCCCAAACATCAAAGAATAAACTCTAAATATTCGAGACCGAGTTTCGAATTTTCGTTATTGCAGATTGGTATTTCTTTGATATTTGTGATTTGATATGTGGAATCTCTATTATAGTTGCAAACAGAGGTTGAACGCATAAAAAAAGGGAGGCGCTATGCCTCCCTTTTTAGTTTCACCATCTAGTCACCTAGACTCTATTCGTATATTCTGCATAAACCATAGCTGCCGTCCGATAAACAATGTGGGCCAGCTTTGAAAACGGCGTGTACGCAAACAGGCTCCAGACGAAGATCAGGTGCAGAAAATAAATGGTATACGAAAGGCCGGCCATACCTCCTAACCGTGCTATTTGAGTCAGCATACCGGTTAAGCCCAGCGCAAATACCAGGCCGATAAGATACCAGTCCCAATAACCGGAGCCTTGATCTTTTTTGGCCAAGCGGTTTTTCCACAGCAGCAACGAACCGATGATAAGCGCTACACCGGCAACGTTGCCAAGCCATTTGACCGGGTTAAACTGACTGTACGGGCCCTCGATATGCAGTACCCATTCGGCAATAAAAAAACAGTTGGTTACGATAAACAACCCGATAAAGCTGAAAAGCACCAGCATATGGGCTGTCGAACGCTCTTTGTTTTCACCGCATTCACTGAATTGACTGTGCCGAATATTGGTCAGTACGGTATTTACCAGTGCCCTTACTACCTGGCCGATATCGATTTTTTCCGAGCTGGTTTTGCCTTCGGCCAGAGCGCTGGAATGAATGTCACTTAAAAATCGCTTGAGTCCAAGGGCAAATACGCCAACCGATCCGAAAAAAGTGGGAATCATGATGACGTCCACCAGGTAGTTTGAAATGAAATTGGCTTGCCAGATTTCACCGGCATGGGGTGAAAAATTCAGCCAGTTGATCCCGAATAATTTTAGGATCAGACCCAGGCCAATAAAAATTACCGCCGGTATGGCCAGCAGTACCGGCAGCATCTTGGGATTGGCAATCGCCTTGCTCAGCGCCTTGGGTGTGGCATATTCTCTGACCGCGTAGGCTCGGATCGCGCCCAGCACTTCACCGGGTTTGGCTCCCCGCGGGCATAGGGTGGTGCAGTCGCCGCAGTTGTGGCACAGCCAGACATCGTAATCGGCAACCAGTTTGTCCTTCAACCCCCAGGATGCAGCGATCATCTCCTTGCGGGGAAAGGGTTTATTGTCCGGAGAAATCGGGCAGGCAACCGAACAGGTGGCGCACTGATAGCACTTTTTCAAATCCCCGCCGCCCAGTTTGCCGACCTCTTTAATAAACCCTACATCCGGTTCCAGCATCATTGTTTCTGCCATATTATACCTCCTGCATCGAGACCGGCGATTACCGAAACCCGCGCCACGGCAACCGTCAGTCCATTATGTGTATCTTTAGAAGCCCTTGAACGGGTTCGGTCCGAGGTCTTCGATCAATGCCACAAAATCGTTCACGATCTGCGGAATCTTATCGTATTCGTCGATAGCCAGCTCGATCTGGGCCACACGCTCTTCTTCCAGGGCTAGACTCGATAGGGCGTCACCGATCTTTTTGATCCGAATATCGGCCAGTTCACTGCCTTTGACGAAATGGCACTGGTAATCGTCACCGTGCTTGCAACCCAGAAGGAAAACACCGTCCATGCCTTGGGAAAGTGCGTCCTTGATCCAGATGACGTTCATCGAACCCAGGCAGCGGATGGGAATAAAGCGCACGTCCGCCGAGTACGATAGCCGGTTGAGACCGGCAATATCGAGCGCCGGATAAGCATCATTTTCGCAGACCAGTCCCAGGATTCTCATGGGCGGTTCCTCATAATCGTCTTCGGAGGGCACCCCCACGGCTTTTACCATGGAACCGATGCTGTCGATGCTGTAATCCGAAAAGTTAATGATTCGTTCCGGACAGCATCCCATACAGGTGCCGCAACGCCGGCAGCGGGCCGGGTTCGGCTTCGGTGTTCCTTTCTCATCATCATCGATGGCGCCAAAGGGGCACTCCTGGGTGCAGCGTTTACACTGGGTGCAGCGCTGGAAGAAAAAGTCCGGATAGGTCATGTCGCCCGAGCGTGGGTGGACGGCAACGCCGCGATTGACCGAATCAAGGCATTGAATCGCTTTCAGAGTCGCGCCGGAAGCATCTTCGATCGATTCTTCCACGGTCATGCTGCGCCGAATCGCGCCAGCCGCATAAATACCGGTTCTCTGCGTTTCATAGGGAAAACAGATGTAGTTGGAATCCACATAACCGTCGAAAAGGTCGATATCACGGAACGCCGGCCCCTGACGGTAAGCCAGGTTGACCACCGGGTCATTGGCAGTCGCCGGAATCATGCCGGCTGCCAGCACCACCATATCGGCCTTGACCTGAACTTTTTCACCCAGCAGGGTGTCATCCGCCTCAACGATGAGACCGTCGCCGTTTTTGGATACGTTGACGACGGTTCCCTTGGTCAGGAATATGCCTTCATCCTGCTGAATGCTCTTGTAGAAATTCTCCGTCAGGCCGACCGTGCGCATATGCTGGTAAAAGACAAATGCTTTGCCATCACCAGGATAGTCTTCACGCACATACTTGGCCTGTTTCAACGACACCAGACTGGTGACCGCCCCGGTGTAGGCAAAGTCTCCGTCGTCCTCCTTGTCAGGACTCTGGACAAACACCACCGATTTGGCGTCCTTGCCGTCCGAAGAGCGGGCAATCTTGCCCTTTTTGGCAATCGCTTCAAACTCTGCATTGGTCACGACATCCGGCAGGTCAACACCGAGGTGGCTGAGCGCTTCCCCGTCGAGTTCAGCCGGCTGCCAACCGGCGGCCAGAATAACGGCCCCGAATTTTTCCCCGTTGGGATCAAAAGTCAGGATATCTTCTTTGCCTTTATTGTACTCCATAAACTTTTCATGAAGCTGCTCCGCATTGAGCTCCTTGCCGTTTTCGTCGACCGTCATTTCCTCCGGCAGCGGATAGGGCACGTCAAACTCGATTTTATCCCCGGGTTTTTTCAGGGTCACGGTAAAATCGCCTGGCTCGCCGGCCAGACGCGCAACAACCGTTTCGGTTTTAACCGTAATCCGGGGATGCGCCTCAACCGCCTGGATTTTTTCTGCGACGATCGGAGCGCTCAGCTCTTCATAGGGCATTGAAAGCGGCAGCTGTTTGCGCCAGTTGTTCGCCTGACCGCCGAGTGCAGCTGTCTTTTCGACGATGGTGACCTCAAAGCCGGCACGGGCGGCGTCCAGCGCCGCCGACAGGCCGGTGATACCTCCGCCGATCACCAGGATCTTGCGTGAAAACGATTCCACCTGATATGGTTCAGGCAGCTCTACCTTTTCCACCCTGGCCATGCCCATTTTCAGGTAGTCATCGGCCAGCATCTGCAGCCGGTCAAAGTGTATGCCGTCATCGATCTGATCTTCCTTCAGCGCCGGAAACTCGGACCGGGGGTGGGACCAAACCACTTGCTCCCTCAAATTGACGCGATCGACGATACAGCCGTCAAACCGGAAAACATCAAAGTTGACCCGCCGCGAACAGGCGGCGATAACCATTGTGTTGATGCCATTTTCTTGAATGTCTTTTTTAATCAGTTCGACGCCTTCTTTGCCGCAAAACATCGGATGGGTTTGAACCGGCAGCCCCTCTTCTTTGGCAACATCCCCCAGAGCGTCGATATAAAGGGCGTCTCCGATTCCGCATCCGGTGCAGATATATACACCATATTTTTTATCCATGGATACCTCCTACTTATTCACCAGGGTTTGAATCGCCTTTAAGGCCATGCCGGTCGCATTCTGGTTGGATGTCACCACATCGAGAGGCTTGTTGGCGCACCCGGCTGCAAACATTCCGCCTTTTTCAAAGTCATTGACAATGAAACCGTCTTCCGTGTACTGCAGATCCGCAGGAAGCTTGGCTTCGGCCGCGGTCGGCTGCATGCCGGTGGCCAGTACCACCATTTCGACTTTTTGATGAATCTTTTCCCCGGTCACGGCATTTTCGGCAACCACGGTGATGTTCCCGGAGCCCGGTTCTTCACTGACTTCAGCCACCTTGCCCTTGATAAGGAAGACATTTTCGTCCTCTTTCATTTTTTTATAAAATTTTTCGTACCGTAAGCCGGGTGACCTGAGATCGATATAGAAAATATAGATCTTGGCATCCGGATAACGCTCCCGCACGTATGTGGCCTGCTTCAACGAGGCCATGCAGCAGATGTAGGAACAGTAGGGCAGATGGTTTTCATCCCGGGAGCCGGCACATTGAACAAACGCCACACTTTCCGGCTGCTTTTCATCAGACGGGCGAACAATTTTGCCGCCGGTCGGACCGTTGGGTGATGCCAGGCGCTCCATCATCATGTTGGTGATAATATTCGGATACTGATCGAAACCCAGATTGTCGATCTTTTTAGCGTCATACGGCTGCCAACCGGTGGCCCAGACGACAGCACCCACCTGAAGGTCGATGGTTTTGGATTCCATGTCAAAATCAACGGCATCGTACTTGCAGGCATCTTTGACCCGTTGGGCATCCTCGGCAGAGTCTTTTACGGATGGATGAATGATAAACCGCGATGGAAAAGCCATCGGAAACGGCAGATGTGCACCTTTGATTTTTTGCATACCAAAATCAATATAGCTGTCGATTTCTGTTTCGCAGGCATTTGTGCAGTCGCCGCAGCAGGTACAGTTTTCATTCACGTACCTGGGATTCAGTTTAATAGAAACGGTATAGGCGCCAGGGCCGCCATCGACTTTTTCGACCTCCGCCAAAGTAAAGACTTTTAGCCGCGGATTGTCTTTGATTCTTCTGAAGTTGATCTCAAGGCCGCAGGTCGGAGGACACAGCTTGGGAAAATATTGATTCAGCTGTGCGACTCTTCCGCCCAGATATGGATTTTTCTCGACCAGGAACACCTCGTAACCCACCTCGGCAGCTTCCAGGGCCGTGGTCAGTCCGCTGATCCCACCGCCAACGACCATAATGCTTCCACTAGCAGGGGCTGTGTTTTCTGTCATGCCATTCCTCCGTGCGATAGTAATTTATAGAGTAACAGATCTTTCTTTTTGGTTTACTGCTTTCAGGCGATATCCTTAAGGTCTTGATTTGAAACTCGAAAATCGAAACTTGAAGCCGGATGGATCTCAGACTAAGGATTTAGGCTGCCATTTTCCAGTTTCCATTTTCCAGTTTCAAATTACGTTTGGATATCGCCCGAAGCCAACACTCGGGCATATATCACTGCCTGAAATTAATAAAAACCTCCAGGCGTCGGCAGACACCTGGAGGTATTATTAATCGACTAACTCACCTTCACACTCCGATTAGTCCGGGATAATCTTGATGTAGTCTCTTTTGAATATATCCCATTCACCGCTTTTCGGATCGTACTTGGAGTTGACGAAGCAGAACCAGTTCTCGTCATCCTGGCCCGGGTGATCGGCTTGATAGTAAAAGCCCGGGTAACGGGTTTCCTTGCGGAACTGGATGTGACGCAGATGGGATTCCACTGTCCAGATACGATGGGTGATTTCCCAGGCACGCATCAGCTCGTGCAGGTCACCGGCCGCCAGTTTTTCGCAGTCTTCACGCATGGTGGCCAGCAGATCCATGACGATCTCCAGGTTCTTGCTGGTGGTCATGTAGAAGGTGGCAGTCCCGCCGCCGTACTCGTGGGTGGCTTTCATCAACCGGTACATCATGCCCTCGGGTTTGATGTAGTTGGGGTTGATGTCGATGGCCGTCGTGTACGCGCAGTGCTCCAGGAAGGTGCGCACCGGCTTGTAAATCAAGTCCACCAGTTCTTCGTTGGACTGAGACAGGGCCGGCGAATAATCGGCATGGTCTTTGGCGTAGCGGACCATCTGCTTGGCCGCCATTCGCCCCTCGGCGTGGGAGCCGGAGGAGAATTTGTGGCCGGAGCAGCCGACACCGTCACCGGCGGTAAACAGACCGTTGACCGTGGTCATACGGTTGTAAACCTTGCCGTTGTCGGCCTTGATCTTGTAATCATCCGGAACCCAGTCATAGTCCGGGCCCGAGGTCCACAGACCGCAGCAGCCCGAGTGGGATCCGAGCAGATACGGTTCGGTCGGCATAACCTCGGAATTTTTCTTTTCCGGCTCGCAGTTCTGGGCACACCACAGGTTGGCCTGACCACAGGTCATATCCAGAAAGTCTTCCCAGGCTTCGGATTCAAGATGCTTGAGCTCTCTCTTGTCCATGGTTTTGCCGAGCTCGGCCAGAGCGGACACCGTATCCATGATGATCGGTCCGCGGCCTTCTTTCATCTCAAACAGCATCAGATGGTTCCGCAGACAGGTCGGGGTGATGGCGGCCGTTCCGTAGGGTGCATATTTTTCCAGCTCGGCTTTGGCAGCATCGCTGCCGGCAAAGTTTTCGCCCAGACCGTTGAGTGTCTTGGCTTTAAACAGCAGGAACCAGGCACCGACCGGTCCGTAACCGTCTTTGAAACGGGCCGGGGTAAAACGGTTTTCCATCATCGACAGCTCGGCGCCGACACGCATGAGCATCGTGTAAGTGGAACCGGAGTTCCACACCGGATACCAGGCCCGGCCTTTACCTTCACCGACCGATCGCGGCTGATAGATGTTGACCGCACCGCCGCAAGCGACCAGCATGGTTTTACATTTGATGATGTAGACTTTATTTTCACGGACGGAGAAACCGACTGCACCGGCAATCTGATTCTCTTTGTTGGCATCCAGCAACAGTTCGACGATGAAGCAACGCTCCAGAATGTTGTCTTCACCCAGGGCCAGCTTGGCAGCTTCGGCAACGACCCTTTTGTAAGATTCGCCGTTGATCATGATCTGCCACTTACCGGTCCGAACCGGGGTGGCGCCGGATTTCAGGGTGCCCAACTTCTGGCCTTTTTTACCATCCAGGTTTTTGCCGTCTTCGGTTTTTTTCCAGATGGGAAGCCCCCATTCCTCGAACAGGTGCACGGAATCATCCACGTGGCAGCCCAGATCGAAAATCAAGTCTTCACGGACGATGCCCATCAGGTCGTTGCGGACCATGCGGACATAGTCATCCGGGGAGTTTTCGCCGATGTAGGTATTGATCGCCGAAAGCCCCTGGGCCACCGCACCGCTTCTTTCCATGGCGGCTTTGTCACACAGCAGAACGCTCTGACCTTCGTCCATCCATTTCTTTACTTCAAAGGCAGCGCCGCTGGCAGCCATACCACCACCAACGATCAGAATATCAACTTCACGCTCCTCAACTTCCGGATCCCTAACGGCTTTAAGTTCACCTTTGGGTACATTGGGTAATGCCATATTACATCCTCCTTAAATGTCTGTTTGTTCGCATTTGATCGAATCTATTTTCTTAAGCATCAGCCCGCCTACACGGTGGCCTGGGGTGTCGGGACGCTGTAACCGTCCGATTCTTCGGTTGAGAGCAGGCCGCTTTCGAGATCCTGGCCTTTCAGATCCGGATAAGCATTGGCTGTGCCTTCAGGAGTGGTCCGGATGGGGAACTTAAAGCGTTTAATAACGCCGTTTCTGAACTTGCAGGTCCACATGACATCCTCGGTACCCAACATCGGCATAATGCTGCTTCCCAGCGGCACAAAGTCTGCGTAACCTCTGACTTCAATGGCCTGGGTGGGGCAAATCTTCACGCATGAGAAACATTCCCAGCACTGGTCCGGTTCCTGGTTGTATGCCTTCATGGCATTAGGTTCCAGCACCATCAGGTCGTTGGGGCAAATATACATACACGCAGTTTTGTCCCCGCCTTTGCAGCCATCACATTTTTCATCAATTACAAAACTTGGCATTTACGATACCTCCTAATTTTGTTTTGGATTGATTTCCAATCAATAAATCCACTTGATTTCTCACCTAACATCCTAACAGTCCTTTACACCTCCCTTCTGTTCTGTGGCCAAAAATTCGGACTAATCTTTGGCCCCTGCAGTTTTTGCTCTATCTTATCCTTTACGGATATGCTGTTTGAGTCGGTCCGGCTCTATGTCGACCTGCTAAATGCGCCTTAAAATTTGTCCTGTAAAATCAATAGGATATAAATTTAACAAAGTAGAATGTTTATCATCCAACAATTTTCTTGTCAAGGACTTTTGATTAAACAAATCTCAAAAAAATTATCTATTTAACCGGCGACATAAAAGATTACAACATATGGTAAAAGCAGACAATTTTCCCACTATATGTTGTGCAATACGGCTGGGTGATTTAAGTGCGCCTTTGCTTCGGCACGAATCCGAGGCACACACTGGAATACATATCGTGAAAAACCGGATGTCGGCGCCCTGTTCAAACACCCATCGTGTGACCGCACGCAGGTGCTTGCCGTTTCAAATGATGCATGCTAAATGCATATATAAAAGGATCGGCATTGGGAGGTAATATCAATGGACAACAATATAACGCCTATATCCATAGACGCGCATTTTCAATTTCAATGCACCAGCGATGTTCCATGTTTCAATGCGTGCTGCCGTGATTTAAACCAGTTCTTAACGCCCTATGATATCCTGCGACTGAAAACCCATCTTGGCCTGCGATCGGGCGAGTTTATCGAAAAATGCACCACTCAACACATCGGACCGGAAACAGGCCTGCCGGTCCTGACCCTTTCTCCGGTGCGCAACGCCGAATTACAATGCCCCTTTGTGACGCCTACCGGATGTAGGGTGTACGCTGATCGCCCTTCCTCCTGTCGGATTTATCCGATTGCCCGGGCCGTCTCCCGCAATCGAAAGACGGGAATAGTGTCCGAACATTTTGCACTGATTCGAGAGCCCCATTGCCTCGGATTTCAGCAGTCACAGACACAGACTGTTAGGCAGTGGCTGAAAAACCAGACGCTCGATGCATATAATCAGCTCAATGATTTATTTCTTGAAATTATCAGTTTAAAAAACAGATGCCGTCCAGGACCGCTTGATCTTCGCTCAAAGCTGGTATTTCACATCGCCCTGTATGATGTAGATTCATTTCGAGAGCAGATCTTCCGGAAAGGTCTGGTCGATGATCTAAATCTCGATCCTGAGTTGCTTGCGGTTCTTAAAACCGATGAGTTGGAATTGCTGAAGTTTGGACACCGGTATGTGAAAGCGCAGATCTTTGGGGAAAAGTAGCGCAGGCATCCGTGAGAATATGAAGGGAGATTAAAAAATGAAACGGAGAGCCGGAGAAAAGGTGAAACGGGGATTGTTATAATTCACATAGCGGACGCATCAATTTTATTTGCTATCAAATCAGCAGCCGGGGATTAACGCGGTCTGATCTTCTTAGAGGGTATGCCAAAAACAAACAGCTTTACCCAATCAAACCCGAATTTTAAAAGTTCGACGTCATCACCCTGCATTTTCTTCGCCAGGGCTGACTTGACTTTGTAGCGTTTGAGAAAGCTGCTGTTGAAAACAAACTCCCGAAAGCGGTCAACGTTGTATGTGGCCATAAAGGCCATTCTAGCCTTAGGACCCTGCGGACCTTCATTACCCCACGGATTCGCCTGAAACAGCTGTTTGATATTAGCCCAGCGAGTGGTCATCCTGTTGTATTGCAGCGCATCCTGATCCTGGGCCCAGCTCTGGATTGTCCATCGGGTGCTTTCAAGTTGCCCCAGACAGAAATCGGGGGGTCTGAAAAAATGAATCGGACGGTTTTTACGGGTTGCGGCGTCGTATTCAAGGCCTTGCTCGACCGGAAACTTGCGGCAGGTGTCGGGGCGGTCCGCATATACTGAACAGCCTTCTGCGGTAAGAAACGGACAGGATCTTTCTGATGTATCAGACATCCGCAGCAGAACTTCCGGGAAAAAGTTCGTCTCCCTCAAGACAACATCCACATACGCGTCCAAAAATTGATCCGAGGTAATACCCAGGTGGTTTTTCAACCCGACGACATCGAAAGGATACAAAAACAGATTCAAATTGCGACAGCATTTATTGAAGCAAGCGACATCCGGATGACACCGGAACTTGAAAGTATCCCCTACTTTTAGCCGAACGCCGTGGAGGTTCTCGAAATCTTTCGGATCAACATATTTCATAATCGAATTTAATTCCGCATCTTCAAAAAATTGTGGCTAGGATCGAACAAAAAGCTCGAAATATAGTTATATGCGCTTTCAAAAAGGGCCTTGCCGTTAAAGTCCAAGTTTCGAATTTCTACCCGTATTTATCAAGGAATACCGATTAACCCGCAGGCAATGAGATGCCTGCTGATTGCGGGGTAAACGTACATACAATCTCCGCAATCGTCATTTTAATCTTGGCTTCAATACCCGCGGCCTGTTTGAATTCGTTTTCCAGTTTGGCCAATTCGATGTAAAACGGCGTCCGGTTAAATGGGTGGTATTCTTTGCGACCGCACCGTTCGGTAAACACATGACATCCTGGGGCGAAGGCCACTGCTTTTCCGGGTTGATGAAGTTCATGGGCAATACCATGCATCCGGCATATCATGGGCCGATAGGCATACAGGCTGCAAAGACCGTCAAAATTAAGCGGGCACATGTGCCGTGCTCGGACGGCCTGCCGGTCTGCAGCCGCGGTTTCACGGCAAACCGTTGCGGCTCGCTTTGTGATTTCATTTTGTTTTTCTTTGGCAGCTGACTGGTAGCCTGTTAATAAATAAAGGTACTCTAAAAACGTGTGGTGGTAAAATCGCGTCAGACAGCAGCTGTCCGTGCAGCCCGAGCAATAAAATTGATAATACTCTGCAGCCACATTGTACGCGCGATCCATGGCATCAAAGATTTCCCGCAATCGAACCAGGAAATCCGGGTACTCATTTTTCGCAGTTTCAAAAAATTCTTGTGTTAGTTGCATTATCCACTCAATTGTTAGCTGGGGGGTATCACTCTTTTTGATAACCGCCGAAAAAGGGTTATATTCAGGTAATAAGATTGCACGGGCGGTCAAAAAGTTGTTAATTAGCGCAAACAGCTGTGTCATGTAAAGGTAAAATGGCCAGCCCGCCTGCTAGAAATTCAATCGAAGCCCTCGCTTTTCAGGTTTTTAAACCGAAATGACCGCTGCAGATCTGTACAGCGGTATTTATAGATCTAGCCGCATATGGAAAAAATGATGAACGGGCATCATCTCATTCTGGGTGAACTAATCGATTTTATAACCGGAGAGACGATCAGCGATACGCATGACGAACGCTACCGGCAGAAATTGGCCCGCTTTCTGGTTAACGGCAAAGAGTTTGATAAAAACGACATCCGGCCGCGGTTTGAACTGCTAACCCAAGCCAACAACAAGCGGGCCATCGTACGGATTGACTTTCTGGTTACCCTTGCCGGCAAAATCTGCATGCTAGTAAAATATGGTCCCGGTTCACTGATATCGCGGCACCGATCCGCGCTGGCGGCTTCCAGACTTGTCGCGCCCTACCAGGTTCCAATAGCCGTGGTAACCAATGGGAAAGCTGCGGACATCCTGGACGGTTTAAACGGTAAAGTCATTCGCCGGGGACTGGATGCCGTCCCCACCAAAAAGGAACTGTTTCAGACAAGGGCGAACTTCGATTTTAAAAAGATAACGCCGCAACGGGCTGAGATGGAATCCAGGATCTTCTATTGCTTCGAAGTGGATGGCAGCTGTGAATGCGATGACACGATTTGCAAATTGCCGTAAAAAACACTGGAAAATAACCGACGATATACATATGGTAAAAATTATGTCTAGTGCCAATCGTGCAAATTCCAAATTACAAATCCCAAAATCCAAGCAATTTCAGAATCCAAATGCTTAAACAGTTTTGAATTCTGGAATTGGAATTTGGGATTTATTTGTGATTTGGAATTTGGTACTTGGAATTTTAGAATCAGGGTTCCTTCATATCATTTTGATCATCACCCCAAAGATCATCCGCCGATGACCCTTCGCGAAATCTCAGGCTGCCCCTCTGACCGTCACTCATTTCCTGGAGCATTCTTTCCATCGCCGCCATGGAAATGTCGGTTCCCTCGGCGATCATTTCATCGAACATGGCTTTGATGCGCCGCATCCTGGCAGCTTCGGCCTCGACGTACTGTCCGTCAATCATCTGAAATCGTGGATCGGATGCAAGTTCTGATAAGCGGTCCACGATACCGAATTGACTGCCGGCCGCATCGCCCAGGTCGGCAATTTCATCGGCAACTGCAACAAGCTTGTCGTTATACTGACGGATTTCTTCAACCGCGGCTGCATCACCGCCGCGAGCCCGGGAAATAGCCCGCTCTCGTTGGGCTTCAATCTCCTGCTGCCTGCCGCGCAAGGCGGTAAGCTTCTGGTTGCGGCTGAGAATTCGCACTTTCAGGTTGTCCATGATCGATCGGCCCCGGGTGCGAAGATTCGCGCGTTTTTGCGCATGCCATTTTCCCCAATCGACTTGACCTTCTGCAGCAGCAGTGTCTCCGATTCTGTCAGGTTCTGCCTCGATTTCCTGATCCCGGCCCAGTGTTTCGTCGCGTCCATCTGCGGATACATTGACGGTCCCCTGCTGCACACGAATGCGCACGGAACCATCATCACCGACGGCAGCCTCAAACTCGGTGCCTCGCACGCCGGCTACCATGACCGGCGTATTGACTTCATAGCTGGCTCGATCACCGATTGCCCTGGAAACTTTATTCCAAACGCGACCAAAAAATATCAGAATCGAAGTTTTTTTCCTTTTTTGACGTTTAATTCCGGAAAGCTGCAAGGTAGTATTGCTCTGCACAACGATCGTGGAACCGTCTTCCAGCAGGATTTCAGCTTTACTGCTTTCTCCGGTGCGAATACGTGTCCCCGGGACTAGCATGGCCCCGGCGCGGGCCCGATTTTCTTCTTCTCCGGGGGCATAAGTCCACACACTGCCGCTGACAGCTACTAGCCGCCCTGTGGTTCCATCTGCATGGGCTGATCCGGCTAGCACCAACATCAATATATATACCAGACTCATACGAAACTTCATGAAAAGACTCCTTTTAAATACAGTTAATTATAGTCGGTGCTCTTGCGCAGTGTCAAGCATCAATACCGGTGCCTGGACGGCTTGGCTGCGCAGCGGATGAATTCGATTCACATGCACCAGGAATTGGTGGAAACTTCCATAAAATTTTACTTGAATTTTTTTCTTGCATTTCTTAATGTTATTGGCTAAGCCACTAATCGGAAATCTCTCGATCATTTGGAAAGGTCAGATCGCGCACATCGGCTGCCCGGTAGGGCCGAAGTTTTGAACTTTAGAATCTCTGGAGGTGCTGGTATAGCTTTAAAAGGACGAACAAACAGGCCCAGAAAATCAGATCGGACAAATATAAATAAATACATTAGAGCAAAAGAAGTTCGCGTAATAGATCCGGATGGGGCGCAGATCGGTATTTTACCGATTTCACAGGCTCTGGACGCCGCCGCTGAATTCGGTCTCGACTTGGTTGAAATCTCCCCTAATGCGACCCCGCCTGTCTGCAAGATTATGGATTATGGTCGCTATAAATACGAACTGACCAAGAAGCGACAGGAAGCCAAGAAAAAGCAAAGCACCTTTCAATTAAAGGAAATAAAGGTACGACCGAAAACCGGTGAGCACGATTTACAGGTAAAAATCGGCCACATAAAAAAATTCATCGGAAAAAGGGACAAGGTTAAGGTAACTGTCATATTCCGCGGCCGGGAAATTACACTTTCCAAGCTAGGAAATGATGTACTCGAACGGATTGCCGAAGATACCGCAGATATCGCTGTCATAGAGCAGCCCCCCAAATTTGAAGGTCGAACGCTGGTGATGGTCCTTTCTCCCAAGTAGTTTGCGTCCGGCACAATTTATTTCGCCGCGTGTTAAATGGCGACTTTGGGTGAAAGTGCCAACACTATGATAAGGTGGCGTGCCACGGAATGGTTGTATTTCCTGCGCCATCTATTTTTTTTGCCTATTTGACCATTTCCTAAAATGCATTAGACTTACAGACAGCTAATCCGGTGAAACACCAAGCCCAGGCAACATCGAAAAAGGAGAGCAAAAAATGCCGAAGATAAAAACCAATCGCGCTGCTGCCAAACGATTCAGAAAAACCGGCACCGGCAAGTTCGTTTTTTCCAAATCGCATGCAAACCATATTTTAACGAAAAAGACGACTAAAAGAAAACGCAGTTTAAGGCAAAGACAGATAACTGCAAAATCCGATAGAAAAGAAATCAGACTTCTGCTGCCCAACGGCTGATTTAGGAGAATAAAAATGCGAGTAAAAAGAGGTTATAAAGCACGAAGACGCCGGAAAAAAGTGTTGAAACTGGCCAAAGGCTTTCGCGGCGGGCGAAGCAAATTGTACCGCACAGCCGCCGATGCGGTCGACAAGGCTCTGATGTATGCCTACCGTGATCGTAAAGCGCGTAAACGCAATTTTCGACAACTGTGGATTACGAGAATCAATGCGGCTGCCCGTATGAACGACTTATCATACAGCAAGTTTATGCACGGCTTGAAACTTGCCGGCATTGAGCTGGACCGCAAGGTTCTGGCCGAACTGGCGATATCAGATCCTGGCGGTTTTGCCCAGATTGCGAAACTCGCGTCCCAGCGGTTGTGATAATACAGCAGGACATTTGGAAGCTCTGCTTGACGCATGCGGGCGCGTGCCAGCTTATTGATTGCCGTCGCGTCGAATCCTGCGGACCAATATATCCGGAATCCTGGTGAACAGGCTGTGGAAAAAACAATCGATCAAATTTACGAACAAGCACTCCAGGCGCTTGACACTGCATCAGATATTGATAGCGTCAATGCCCTGTCGGTCCAATACCTGGGGCGCAAAGGGGCGGTTACAAAATTTCTGCGAAACATTTCCAGTCAACCCCAGGAAGAAAGGGCGGCAATTGGGAAAAAGGCCAACGAGGTTAAACAAGCTCTGACCAAGGCCTTCAAAGAAACCTCCAGGAAAATTGAGACTTCACAGGCGTCTGCCTTTGATCGAATAGATGTCACCCTACCGGGACGACCGACAAGGGTCGGAACGATTCATCCGATTACCCAGATCAGCCAGGAAATCTGTGACATCTTCACACGGCTGGGATTCGACATCGTCGAGGGACCCGAGGTCGAGTTGGATTACTACAACTTCGAGGCGCTGAACATCCCCAAGAATCACCCGGCCCGCGACATGCAGGACACGTTTTACATTTCGGAAAATATCGTCCTGCGAACGCATACATCACCGGTGCAGATTCGAACCATGGAAAAACAATCTCCGCCGGTGAGAGTGATTGCACCCGGCAAGGTCTACCGTTGTGATTCCGACTTGACGCACACCCCGATGTTTCATCAGGTCGAAGGGCTGCTGGTGGATGAAAATATCTCGTTCGGGGATTTGAAAGGTGTGCTGACAACGTTCGTACACCAAATGTTCGACGAGAAAACGAGTCTGCGATTCAGGCCCAGTTTTTTCCCTTTTACCGAACCGAGTGCCGAAGTCGATATCCTGTGTGTCATTTGCCGGGGTAAAGGCTGCAGGGTATGTTCTCACACGGGATGGCTCGAAATCTTAGGGTCCGGTATGGTTCATCCGGCATTGTATGAAAATGTCAACTACGACGCCGGCAAGTATACCGGTTTTGCATTTGGTATGGGTGTCGAACGCATCGCCATGCTTAAGTACGGCATCGACGATATCCGCAAATATTTCGAAAACGATATCAGGTTCTTGAGGCAATTCTAGCATGAAGATAAGCCTGAGCTGGCTCAGTAATTACGTGGCAATAGATATGGACATCGACCACCTGGTGGATGCATTGACCATGGTCGGCCTCGAGGTGGAATCTGTATCAGATCGTTACGATTATCTGGAAAATGTCCTGGTGGGTAAAGTCACGGCAATCACCGACCATCCCAATGCCGAAAAGCTCAAGGTCTGTGAACTGGATATCGGTGATCGCGGGATTCGTGTGATCTGCGGCGCTCCCAATACGGAAAATGGCATGCTGGTCCCGGTGGCGCTTCCCGGCACCGTATTTCCGGACGGAAATATTCTCGGTCAAAGCGTCATCCGGGGCATAAAATCCGAAGGCATGATCTGCAGTGACATGGAACTGGGACTCGGACTGGATGCTGGTAAAATCATGGCACTCGAGTCGAAATTGCCGGTCGGCAGTAAACTCTACGATGCGCTCGATCTATCGGATAAGGTCATTGAAATCGATCTGACGCCCAACCGTCCCGACTGTTTGAGCATCATTGGAATCGCCCGCGAGATTGCCGGCATTCAGAAGTCGGCGCTCACCTATCCGGATTACGATATCATTGATCCGGAAGATGACATCGCGAAACTTACATCGGTGCAGATTGAAGCCCCCGATCTTTGCCCGCGCTATGCCGCACGGCTGGTCACGGATATCACCGTCGAGCCTTCGCCATATTGGCTTCAGGATCGTTTGATGTCGGTGGGGCTGCGACCGATAAATAACATTGTGGATATCACCAATTTCGTGATGCTGGAAACCGGTCAGCCTTTGCATGCCTTTGATTTCGATCAACTGGCCGAAAACCGGATTGTGGTTCGCACCGCGGCACAGGGTGAATCGTTTACAACCCTAGATCAGAAGCAACGCCAGCTGGACGACAAAATGCTCATGATCTGTGACGGCCAAAAATCGGTCGCCATCGGCGGTGTTATGGGCGGTTTGAATTCTGAAATAGAAAATTTTACCACGCGCGTGCTCATCGAAAGCGCCTATTTTAATCCGATCAGCATCCGCAAAACATCCAAACAGCTGGGCTTAAGCAGCGATGCCTCTTACCGGTTCGAACGCGGCGTCGACCCGCAGGGTACGATCAAAGCTTTAAACCGGGCTACGCGCTTAATGCTGGAAATTGCCGGCGGCAATCTGGTCAGCGGTCTGATTGACGCGCACCCGAAACCGGTACCGGACCGAACCATCCAGCTCAGCACCCATAATACAAACCGCTTGCTGGGCACTGAGTTTACGGCCGATGAAATAACGTCTTTACTGGAATCCATCGAATTTGATGTAGATAAAAATGATTCTCAAATTCTGGCAGTCGCTCCCCCCTCATTCCGGGTCGATGTGATGCGACCGGAAGATCTCATGGAGGAGGTTGCACGTCTTTCCGGTTATAACAACATCCCGTTGACCTATCCCCAAATGCCGGCCCAGGCAAAGCCGATCCTGAAAATACTGAACGTGCGCAACAGGATCAAGCGCCTCATGGCTGGATTAGGCTTTTCGGAAGCGATAACATACAGCTTCATTGCCAGAGATTCATGCGATCGCCTTGAGCTGAAAGATGGTGATTTACGCCGAAAAACGGTTGCTATTCTCAATCCCTTGACGGAAGAGCAGGCGGTCATGCGCACTTCGTTGATTCCCGGCTTGCTGGAGACCATGCACCGCAACCTGGCACAACAGGAAAAAGATCTGAAACTATTTGAAATCGGAAAGGTTTATTTTGCGCAGGGTGCAGACCGGTTGCCAGAGGAAGAAGAGATGCTGGCCGGTCTCTGGAGCGGTTTACGCTATGATGCGTCGTGGCATGGCAAAGAGGTTGCCTGTGATTTTTTTGACCTAAAGGGCGTCGTCGAAAGCCTACTCCAAACGCTCGGTGTTGCGAACATTGAATTCTCTGGCCTGGCGGACATCGCTTGTTCATATACCAGACCTGGTTACAGTGCTCAGGTCCAGGCCGGCAATCAGCCTGTCGGATATATGGGCGAGGTTCATCCGCATATCCTGAATAATTTCGACGTAAAACAAACCACATATATTTTCGAATTGAATATCAACCAGTTGCTGACCGTGATTCCCGATCTGAAAAAATCGCAACCGATTCCGAAATTCCCCGCTGTAACCCGTGATGCGACGCTTATCGTCGACCACGGAGTCGAGTCGCAAAGCGTTCTCAAGCATGTTGAGCAGCTTGACGAAGCATTGATCGAAGATCTTCATCTTTTCGACGTTTTCGCTGGAGATCCGATTCCGGCCGGTAAAAAAAGCATCTCACTTAGAATTGTTTATCGATCATCCACCCGAACGTTGGAAGATGAAGAAATAAACCAACTCCACAAAGCCATAACCGGCAAGGTTATTCGCAAATTCAACGCATCGTTGCCGGTTTAATTATTTCCGTGCGCCGAGTACCTGTACACTGAGAAAATTTTTATCTGGTTCAAACCCGCTCGATATGAAAATTCCGGACAAATTGTATTTCAAGATTGGAGAGGTCAGTAAAATTTCTGGCCTGCCGGCCTACGTTCTCAGGTTCTGGGAAAACGAGTTCGCATGTATCCGTCCGAAACGAACTTCTGCCGGCCAAAGGCTTTATCGCAAAAACGATGTCGAAATGGTTCTGAAGATCCGACATCTGCTGCATGAAAAAAAGTTTACTATTCAAGGTGCCAAACAACACTTGAGCTCACAAAAGACAGGCACAGCAGGGGATACTCCCACAAAATTATTGACAGAGCTCAAGACGGAGCTTGAGAGTATTCGCGATCTATTGCAGAGCTGATTCGATGTTTCGGGACTTGTTTTACCCTGGGTAAAAAACCGATTTGGATGCAACGCATTCGGTGTAAATATTTTAAAGATTACGTATTTTTTCATGAAAATTATTGACAAAAAAGAATTTTTGTCCTAACTATTGCTAATTGGTTAGCGGGCATAGCTCAGTTGGTAGAGTACAAGCTTCCCAAGCTTGGTGTCGCGAGTTCGAGTCTCGTTGCCCGCTCCAGTGTATCTCCGCCTTTTTTTGCAGCAAAGGCTGAGTGAGGTTAAAGCTTTTTAGGTATGTGGTTCGGAGTTAAATCAATGGTTACGATCATGAACAGGTAAGCGCTAGCTCCACTGCTAAAAACACACTCGGACTCAGAAAACGGGCGGAAGCCCGTTTTTTGCGTTTTTAAGTACAAGCTGCTTTGTGAAAAAGCGAAAACGATATAAAAAAGACCGGCATGGCGAACCTGCTGTCCTTGCAGTACCGGTCAAAGGGACCGCGATCATTCGCCGGGTAAGAGAAATTGTCGAACCGCTGTGTGAAGCCGAAGGCTTTGAACTTGTGCATGTTGAGTTTCAATCCGAAGCAGGGGGCAGGATTTTGCGCCTTTATATTGACAAACCTGGAGGAGTTACGCTGGATGATTGTGTCAATATCAGTCGCCAAGTCAGCGACCTGCTGGATATATCTTTTGAAAACCTAGGTTCGTATAACCTGGAGGTTTCATCCCCGGGACCGGAACGCCCGTTGGGAAAAGAAAGCGATTATAATCGTTTTAAAGGCAGAAAGGTTAAGATAAAGACCTCGCAACCTATAAACGGACAAAAAAATTTCAAAGGGGTACTGTCCGGAATTTCCGGCGGAGTTGTCAGTGTATCGGTCGATGGGCAAACAGTCGTCATTCCTTACAAGAAAATACGCAAGGCACGACTTGTCATTCATGGAGAAAACGAATGTTTATTTCAGATATAAAACGTGTCGTTGAACAAGTAAGCAAGGACAAAGGAATTTCGCGTGAAGTCCTGATCAAGGCACTGGAAGAGGCCCTGAAATCGGCGGCCAGGAAAAAATTCGGCAGCAAATTGGATATCGAAGTTCAATACAGCGAAGAACTGGGTGAAATTGAAGTTTTCCAGTTCATGGATGTAGCAGAGGTCGTAGCCGAACCGGCTTTGCAAATCAGCCTTGAAGAGGGACGCAAGCTCGATCCTGAATGTGAGATCGGTGACAGTCTCGGAACCAAAATGGATACTTCCACGTTTGGTAGAATCGCTGCGCAATCGGCGAAGCAGGTTATCATTCAAAAAATTAAGGATGCTGAAAAAGATGCGGTCTATGCCAGCTTTATAGACCGCAAGGGAGAAATTCTCAACGGGATTGTCCAGCGAATCGACCGCGGCGACATCATCGTCAATCTGGGACAGACTGAAGGCATTGTTCCGATTCGCGAACAGGTGCCCAAGGAAACCTATCGACGCGGTGATCGAATTAGGGCGCTGATTTTGGACGTGCTGCATGATACGCGCGGTCCGCAAATTATTTTATCCAGGACGCATCCGGACTTTCTGATCAACCTGTTCAAAACCGAAGTGCCCGAAATCAGTGAAGGGATCGTCAAGATTATGGGAGCCGCCCGGGAACCGGGCGTGCGGGCCAAATTTACGGTGGCTTCCAACAATGCCGACATCGATCCGGTCGGAGCTTGTGTCGGAATGAAAGGCAGTCGTGTGCAAAACGTTGTCCAGGAATTGCGGGGCGAAAAGATCGATATTATATCCTGGCACGTCGATCCGGCAAAGTTTGTTTGCAATGCGCTCGCACCGGCAGAAATATCCAGAGTCATCATAGACGAGGATAACCGTACGATGGAAGTCATCGTGCCGGATGAGTACCTGTCAATAGCGATCGGTAAACGCGGCCAGAATGTTCGCCTAGCTTCCAAACTTACCGGATGGCACCTGGATGTCAAAAGCGAAACAAAATACAGTGAAGCCATGCAAACCGGTTATGATTCTTTGATTGCTCTGCCCGGAGTCGGCATCAGCATGGCGGATGCTTTATATGAAAAGGGTTTCTTTTCAGCCGAAGAAATCGGCAAAGCCGGCATTGAGGATCTTATTCAGATCCGAGGAATCGGTGAAGGAACAGCCAAAAAATTAATCACCGCCGCCCGGGAAACAATCATCAGTGCCGATGCGGCCAAAGAAGCTGCCGATACGAATCAAAGCCAAGAAGAAATTGCGGAGGCTGCCGGTACGATGGAAGAAACCAACCCGAATGATAAAGAATCTGCCGGCAGTTAGACGGCCGTCGGGTAGTGCTCAATTTATTTATCGATAACAGGGAGTTTTGAGCGAAGAAATACGAAAGAATAGTGGGGGGATTAATGGCAAAGATCAGGATATATGAACTTGCCAGGGATTTGAACATGACCAACAAGATGCTTCTCGACAAGATACGAGACCTGGATATTAGCGTCAAGAGCCACATGAGCTCGCTTGACGACGGAACAGTTGCGCGAATCAAAGCAGATCTTTTCGGCAAACCATCCGAAACCATTGTTGAAACCCGGGTAAAACCGACCGTTATTCGAAGACGCCGTAAAGCCGTGCGGATTGTACCGGCGATGGAACCGGAAAGTCTGTCTGAAATCCCAGTGGAAGAGCCGGTGGAGTCGGCGGAAATCTCCGAAACTGCTCTTAAGAAACAGAAAGCCCACGTGGAAATACAGGCTGAGACAGAAGCAATCCCATCCGAGGATATTCAAACGGCAGTCACAGCTGGTGAAACCGCCGCTTCTACCGAAGTCCAGGCAGAAGAAACAGCCAGAGCATCTGAAACACAGCCGGCGGAACAACCGGAAATTCAAAAGGCTGCCAAACCAACGCCGGAGGTAGAAAAAGCCAAACCGAAGAAACCGGTCAAGAAGCGCAAAAAAATCGAACCGGCTGCAAAAATCATTAAACTTCCCGTCCCCCCCAAAGTTGAAGAAACAGTCGAAGGACCGCCGGCGAAGAAAAAAACAGCTAAACGATCGGCAAAAGTTACGCCGTTGCAAAAAGAAGCTGTTCCGATAGAACCAGCCCCGAAGGAAACCCCATTAAAAGAAGTAAGAAAGAAGAAAAAGAAGAGCAAAGCCGCAGATACCGATCGTGATCGAAAGTTCTTCAAAAAAAAGATATCTTTCAGACGCAAGGAGGTTGTCGAGGGAGACGACCTTTATGGCAGGGGACATCGCGCACGAAAAGGTAAAAAAGCGGTTAAAGCTAAAACGGCTGCCCCTGCCCAGAAAACTCAGATTACCACAGCCAAAGCCATCAAGCGTAGAGTGAAAATCGACGATACCATCGTCCTTTCAGATCTGGCAAAGCGTATGGGAATCAAAGCTGGTGAGATGATCAAAACCCTGATGGGAATGGGTGTGATGGCAACGGTAAATCAAACCATTGATTTTGATACGGCGGTGCTGGTAGCGGCCGAATTCAATTACGACGTCGAGCGGGCTACTTTTGAAGAGGCGACCCTTTTACAGGTCGAAAAGGACGAACCCGACAAGCTGACTGAACGACCACCGGTCGTGACCATCATGGGACACGTTGACCACGGGAAAACCTCCCTGTTGGATGTGATCCGCAAAACCCGAGTTACTGATATCGAAGCCGGCGGTATTACCCAGCATATCGGTGCCTATTACGTAAATACTCAAAAAGGCCGCATCGCTTTTTTGGATACGCCGGGACATGAAGCCTTTACCGCCATGCGCGCCCGAGGCGCGAAGGTTACCGATATCGTTGTTCTGGTTGTCGCCGCCGATGATGGCGTTATGCCGCAAACCATGGAAGCCATCAATCATGCGCGGGCCGCCAAAGTGCCGATCATCGTCGCCGTCAATAAAATTGACAAACAAAATGCCGATCCCGAACGCGTTTACCGAGAATTATCCGAGCATGGATTGGCTCCGGAAGACTGGGGTGGTGAAAATATATTTGTGAAAGTTTCGGCCAAACAAAACCTGGGTATCGATGAACTGCTTGAAATGATACTGCTGCAGGCCGAAGTTCTGGAGCTAAAAGCCAATTCCGAAAAACGCGCCATCGGCTATGTGGTTGAATCGAAGATCGATCCGGGCCGCGGCGCAGTTGCCACCGTACTCGTTCAGGAAGGTACTCTGCGCACCGGTGATCCGGTCGTGTGCGGTGTTTATCACGGCAAAGTACGGGCAATGCTCAATGACAGAGGTATTCTTCTAGAATCCGCCGGCCCCTCCATTCCGGTCGAAGTCATCGGACTCTCCGGTGTACCAATGGCCGGTGACGAGCTGATTGCACTTGAAGATGAAAAAAATGCAAAACAAATCAGTGAACACCGCATTCAAAAACAACGCTCCATGGAACTGGCCAAAACCAGCCGACTCAGCCTCGAGAAGCTGTATGAGAAAATGCAAGAGGGCGAAATCAAGGATCTTAATCTAATTATCAAAGCCGATGTGCACGGCTCGATCGAAGCCCTCTCCGACGCATTGACGAAACTGTCCAATGAAGAAGTAAAAATAAGTGTCGTCCATTCGGGCACCGGCACCATCACCGAATCTGACATTTCCCTGGCCACGGTTTCCAATGCAATTATTATCGGATTCAATGTTCGTCCCTCTGCAAAAGTCCAGGCCTTGGCCAACGAGGAAGGGGTGGACATGCGCTTTTATAATGTTATCTACAATGTAATTAAAGATACCAAGGATGCCATCGCCGGTATGATGGCCTCTACTTTTGAAGAGCGAACTCTTGGCCAGGCCGAAGTTCGGGAAGTATTCCATGTCCCCAAAGTGGGCGCTATCGCCGGCTGTTATGTTACGGATGGAAAGATCGAACGGGGCCAGCTTATGCGCGTCGTCCGGGACGGTATCGTGAACTTCGAAGGCAAAAACGCATCCCTGAGACGGTACAAAGATGATGTCAAGGAAGTTCAAAATGGCTATGAATGCGGAATCGGCATTGAGAACTACAATGATATCAAAATCGGTGACGTTCTGGAGTGTTACTATCTGGAGGAAATTAGACCGGAATTGTAAAAACCTGGCGTCCGGAGTCGTGCAATTCGGAGAGTTTTTAGCGTTGCCTTGTGACGGCCCATCATCACCAAGGACGCATTGAACCCCGGGTGATGCGATCATCAAACGCGGTGCGACGCGAGCGAAGTGCCCGTGGAATTCAGTGAGTCATCCATGGTTGTCGGTATCGGGATTATTACTTTCAGGCTGCATGAATGCCGTTCATTGAAAAGTAAGCGGAAGATTGTAAAATCAATCGTCCATCAGGTACGCAATAAATTCAATGTATCGATTGCGGAAGTGGGAGCCAATGATATATACCAGCGGGCTGACATCGGTTTTTCTCTGGTAGGCAACAACCGCCGGGTTCTCAACTCAAAGATGGACAAAATGCTGAATATGATCGATGCGCTAGGGCTGGCAGAAGTCATCGATACCGAACTGGAGTTAATCAACATATGACGCCCTATTCGCGAGCAGACAGAGTCGGCGGCTTGATTCAGGAAACCCTGTCGGAAATTTTATTCAAACACGTGAAGGATCCCCGGCTGAAAATGGCAACGATCACCCATGTCAAAATGACCCGGGATTTAAAAATCGCAAGGATTTATTTCTCGATATCCGGTGGAGCGAAAAAAATACAGGCTGCTGCGGAAGGTTTTAAAAGCGCGATGGGATTCGTCAAAAGAACTTTGGCCCACCGACTCGACCTGCGCTACATGCCACAAATGGAATTTTACTACGACGACTCGTTTGACTACGGATCGCATATCGACCAGATCCTGAATTCCATTCGTACAGACAACCCATGATGAAGCAAATAGTAAAACAGATAAACGACAGCAGTTGTGTTTTGATAGTCTCGCATGCCAATCCGGACGGCGATGCCGTCAGTTCCATCATTGCCCTGGGTCTGGCGCTGGAAAAATTGAACAAAAAAATATTCTTGCTCAATGAAAGCCCGATTCCGGCAGTGTATCGATTTCTGCCGTCGGTGGATCGGATTTCACAGTCGATTAACGGCGCTTCAAAGTTTGACACCGCTGTTATACTCGACTGCGGCGACATCAAAAGAATTGGCAAAGCCGTACAAAAGATCCGGAAAATACCGGTGTTGATCAACATCGATCACCATGTTACCAACACGGGCTTCGGTGACCTGAAACTCATCGACTCTAGAGCTTGTGCCACGGCTGAGCTGGTTCACCGCCTTCTCAAACGGATGAAGATTACGATCGATGCGCCTATAGCCACTTCGATATATACCGGAATTTTAACCGACACCGGCTCATTTAGGTTCTCGAATACGAATCCGGCGGCGTTTGCTATTTGCACGGAAATGACACAAGTCGGCGTCAATCCATATAAGGTTGCCCAGCATGTTTATGGTACTTATTCTCTGGGGCGTATTAAGCTGTTGAATCTGGCTCTCGACTCCATCGAAATTTCGGTGAATGGCAAACTGTCGATGATGACCGTCACTCAGGCGATGCTCCATAAAACAGGTACGCAGGCCGAAGATGCAGACGGTCTGATCAACTATGCCCGCAGAATTGAAGATGTTAAAGTTGCAGCTCTGATACAGGAACTGCGAAACGGCAGCAAGCCATCTCAATACAAAGACCGGTATCATATCAGCCTACGATCGGACGGAACTGTGAATGTGGCGGACATCGCTGCTGCATATGGCGGTGGTGGACATTCCAGCGCCGCCGGCTTCGGCATGGATGTGACCCTATCTGAGGTCAAATCGGAAATTGCCATGCTGGCTGAAAAATTGTAAGATCGTATTAGATCGGATCATGGATGCCAAGAATTTGCATGGCGTGATTGTTCTGGATAAATCTGCAGACATATCATCCGCCAGGGCCGTCGCTGCTGTAAAAAAGATACTGAAGGCTAAGAAAGTCGGACACTCCGGAACGCTTGACCCGTTTGCCACCGGCGTTCTGGTATGCTGTATAAACCAGGCAACAAAACTCGCCAGGTTTTTTCTAGAGGGTTCCAAAAAATATCAGGCGGTTTTGCACCTGGGATCGGAAACGGATACGCAGGATGCGACCGGAACCACCATCGCCGCCTGCCCGGACGTTTCCGTTTCGGCGCAACAGGTTCGCACTGTATGCGAACTTTTCGAAGGTGAATACTGGCAGGTGCCGCCGGTATTTTCGGCGTTAAAGCATCAAGGGACACCGCTATACAAATTTGCCCGAAGTGGAAATCCGATCCAAAAACCGCCCAGGCGCGTGGAAATACGGTATATAAAAGTTCAGGCCATCGATCTGCCACGCATACAATTTGAAGTGTCTTGCAGTGCCGGCACCTACATTCGAACGTTGTGCAGTGATATCGGCAAAAAACTCGGGTGCGGCGGGCACCTGCAACAGCTCACAAGGCTGGAAAGCAGCGGTTTTACACTGGCGGAGGCGATCAGCCTCTCAGACCTGAAACAGATGGCGGGTGCCGGTAAAATTGCAGACGCTATCATCCCAATGGCACAATCGCTGCGCGGCATACCGGCCATGGTTGCCGACAAGGCTTTGACTGATAATATAAAGCATGGCAGAGTCGTTTATGCAAAGAGCATATTGCCACCATCAAATAACAATCCGAAAGGGCTGATTAAGATTCTAGACACGGATCAAAATCTGATTGCAATTCTCGACCACCATCGAGAAAGCGACCGAATGAAGTACCTTTGTGTTTTTGACAACTGATTCCGTGCCATCAGAAAAATTGAATCCTCGCTTATCATACATCTGCTCTAACGTTGCGGACATTTAATCTAAAGGAGGTATAAAAAAAGTGGTTTTCTCATCGGAAGAGAAAAAGAGGTTAATCGACAAATTTAAACTGCATGAAAGTGATACCGGTTCTCCTGAGGTCCAGGTCGGACTGCTGACCCGCCGCATATCCTACCTCACCGAACACTTAAAAGTGCATAAAAAGGATCACCATTCAAGAAGAGGATTGTTAATGTTGGTCGGCAGACGCCGCAGACTATTGAACTACGTAAAAAATAAAGATGTCAACCGTTATCGGACTATCATTGATACTCTCGGGTTAAAGCGATAAAGCTTACCAGGATCCTGCAGCTACTGTCGTGTGCGATAGCCTATCATGCGGTCGATAAGATACCTGTTGCTTTTGTCATGGACCGAGTTAATTTTGAGAAATTAAGCGGCTTTCCTATCGATTTCAGTGGGATAAGTCGCTTAATTTTTAGGAGAACAACATGAAAATATCACTAAATACCCAGCTTGGAGGAAAAACGCTGAGTATCCAAACCGGTAAAGTCGCCAAGCAGGCCTCCGGTTCAGTGCTGGTGCAATATGCGGACACGACCGTATTGGTGTCGGTGGTTTCCGCCTGGGAAGAAAGACAGACGGATTTTTTGCCGCTCACTGTAGAATACCAAGAAAAAATTTATGCTGCCGGGCGGATCCCGGGAAATTACTTTCGGCGCGAAATCGGAAGACCCAGTGAAAAAGAGACCCTGACGGCAAGGCTGATCGATCGGCCCATTCGACCTCTTTTCCCAAAGGGTTATCGCTACGAAACCCAAGTGATTGCAATGGTGCTGTCGATGGATAAAGAAAATGATCCGGATACTCTGGCAATGATCGGTGCTTCGACCGCGCTGGAAGTGTCGGATGTCCCCTTTGCCGGGCCGATTGCATGTGTTCGGGTCGGCCGTGTCAACAACCGGCTTAAAATTAATCCAACGATCAGTGAGTTGGAAAACTCAGACATTAATATCATTGTGGCCGGATCAAAAACCGGCATTGTGATGGTGGAAGGCGGCGGCGACATCGTCAGCGAAGCCGACATGCTCGAAGCAATTTATTTCGGGCATCGTGAAATGCAGCCGATAATCGAGCTCCAGGAAAAACTGCGGGAGGCTGCCGGTGCTGCTAAGCGAGCGTTTCAGCCGCCCGAAATAGATCCGGACTTGTCCGATAAAATGGAATCTGATTTGCATACGCAGTTGCGCGAAGCGATCCAAATCCCCGAAAAAATGAAACGCAATGCGGCCTTGCGTGAGCTTAAGGCGAATTATTTTGACGGCCTCGGAGAAGCCTATGCCGAACGCCGAGATGAAATCAATAATATTTTTGATGACTTGAAAAAAACAATTTGCCGCGATCTGATATTAAAAGATCAGCGCCGCATCGACGGCCGGCAGTTTGATGAAATTCGACCTATTTCATGCGAAGTCAACATATTGTCGCGGCCCCATGGCAGCGCGCTTTTTACACGCGGGGAAACCCAGGTGCTCGGGGTGCTGACACTCGGATCCGGTCAGGATGAACAACGCGTTGAAACCCTGAGCGGGGATGAATTTAGGCCGTTTATGCTGCATTACAATTTTCCACCGTTTTCCGTTGGTGAAACGAAGCGGATTGGTGGGCCTTCGCGGCGCGATATCGGCCACGGCGGTCTGTCTACACGTGCGCTTGAAAAAGTGCTGCCGGACAAAGACAACTTTGATTACACGATCCGGATCGTTTCCGAGGTACTGGAATCAAACGGTTCATCATCCATGGGGACCGTCTGTGCCGGAACCTTGGCCATGATGGACGGCGGTGTTCCCATAAAAGCCCCGGTTGCCGGCATCGCTATGGGCCTGGTTAAAGAAGGTGAAAACGTTGCGGTGCTTTCCGATATCCTTGGTGACGAGGATCACACCGGCGATATGGATTTCAAGGTCGCCGGAACCAATGAGGGGATTACGGCGCTGCAGATGGATATTAAGATCCACGAATTATCGCCGGAAATTATGGAAAAAGCCCTGGAACAGGCGCGAGTGGGACGCCTGCACATTCTGCGCAGTATGCTCGAGACTTTGCGAGTGCCGCGCAAAGAGATTTCGCCTTACGCGCCCAAGGTGTTCACGATTAAAATTAATCCCGATAAGATTCGTGAAATCATCGGACCCGGCGGTAAAACCGTGCGCGGTATTCAAAGCGAGACCAATACCCGGATCGAAATCGATGATTCAGGCCTGGTCAAGGTCGCTGCTTTTACCAAGGAAGAAGGGGAAAGAGCAGAGAAAATGATCGGTGAAATCGCGATGGAGCCCGAAGTCGGTAGTATTTATGAAGGTGTTGTCGTTAAAATTACTGATTTCGGTGCATTTGTTCAGATATCTCCCGGCACAGACGGTTTGGTTCATATCTCACAGCTGGCAAATCATCGCGTCACAAAAGTGTCCGACATCGTCAAAGAAGGCGACAAAATAAGAGTAAAAGTACTGGAGATCAGCCGGGACGGCAAAATTCGACTGAGCCATAAGGCAGTTATGGAATAACTTCATGGAACGAACCATAGACAAAACCACCCTTGACAACGATGTACGCATTCTTTCAAAAACCATGCCCCATGCCCGGAGCGTTTCAATGGGCGTGTGGGTGAACGTCGGTGCCCGGGACGAATCCGCTTCTGAAAACGGCCTGTCCCACTTGATCGAGCACATGATCTTTAAAGGGACCCAGCGGCGAACGGCTTTTCAAATTGCCAAAGAATTCGACGCCATCGGCGGTCACACCAATGCATTTACCAGCTTTGAAAACACCTGCTATCATGCCCGGGTAATGGATACCCACCTGGAGAAAATGGTCGATATTCTTACCGATATTTTTTTAAATTCCATTTTTGACGAAAAAGAAATGGAAAAGGAACGACCGGTTATCGTACAGGAAATCGGCATGATCGAAGACAATCCTGAAGAATACGTCCACGTTCTATCCGGCAATGCCTACTGGGGGGACAATCCCCTCGGACGATCCATCTTGGGAACACGAGAAAACATTCTCAGATTCGATTCACAACTGCTGAAAACCTTCTTTCACCGGCTTTACCAACCCGGTCATATCGTTATTTCGGTGGCCGGCAAAATTGACCATAACCGTTTCGTCGATCTGATCAGCCCCGCATTTGAAAAGATACAAGCGAATCAGCAGTTTCCTGCGCGCATCACCCCCGAAGGATGCCCCCAGATCAAATCACATTACCGCAAGTTGGAACAGGTGCATTTTTGTCTGGGGACCCAGGGCATATCGATCACCGACCCGCGAAGATATGGCTTCTCCCTTTTGAACACTATTTTCGGTGGCAACATGAGTTCGCGGTTGTTTCAAAAGATACGCGAACGCAGGGGGTTGGCATATTCGGTCTATTCTTTTATCTCTTCTTATGCGGACACCGGAATGTTCGGCGCCTATGCCGGCGTCAACCCGGACAAAGTCTATGAGTCGGTAGAACTGATCATAAATGAAATGCGTAAATTGCAGACGCAACGGGTCGACGCAACCGAATTGGAAGATGCGAAAAACTACACCAAGGGCAATCTACTGCTCGCCTCAGAAAGTGTTGACAATCAGATGGTGCGATTGGCCCAAAATGAAATCAATTTCAGGCGGCATGTTCCTTTGCAGGAAGTGGTCGACCATGTCGAATCGGTTTCAGAGGAGGATATCATCGATCTGGCGGCTTCTTTGTTCCGGGAAGATCAGCTTGCCCTGACCACTCTCGGCCCCATAACCGATGAGAAGCCATTTGAGAAGCTGCTTTTGATTTAATCGGAACAAATTATACAACTCTAACCCAAAAAACCATCCAACAGCTGAACATTTTCCATTACGATCATCGCATGGATCAATCCCCATTAATCAGATTCAAACGGATTCGGCCTCAAAAAGACGCAGACGTCCCTCTGCCGGCGTATATGACCCCCGATGCAGCCGGAATGGACATTTGCGTAGCCCTGGATGACGATATCGTGCTGCCGCCTGGTGAAATAACCCTGCTGCCCACCGGATTTGCGATGGCCGTTCCAAAGGGATTCGAGGCTCAGATACGGCCCAGAAGCGGTTTAGCGGTAAAGCATGGCATTGGTCTGATCAATTCGCCGGGTACCATCGACGCCGACTACCGGGGCGAGGTCAAAATTGCGGTCATCAACCTCGGCAAGAATGCCTACAGATTCAAGCGCGGAGATCGTGTGGCGCAGATGATTATCAACCGCCTTTGCCAGGCTCGAGTTCAGCTGGTGGAAATACTCGACGAGACCGGGCGCAGCAGCGGCGGATTCGGTCATACGGGCAAGTAGAATTAAAGAAATCACAATCACCGGCCGAACTCGGTTGTGCAGATATGGTAATGGTTAAACAAGAGAAGACCAATTTTTCTCACTGGCCTCGAGCACAGCAATCCTCGAACGAAGCGATCCTCAAGCGTAGCGATCATGCGGCGCAAGCCGATTACCGAATTGCCGTCTGCATGCTGGCCAGCGGCAGCAAAGGCAATGCAATTTATATCTCCGATGGCAAAACCTCGATACTACTTGATGCTGGACTGTCCGGAATTGAAATCGAGCGACGACTTATATCGAGAGGCCTGCTGCCAGATAATCTCCAGGCACTGCTGGTCTCCCACGAACACTCGGATCACATTCAGGGTGTCGGCATACTTTCCCGCCGCTTCAAGCTCCCGGTATATATTAGTCGTAAAACGGCCGATGCCGCTCCGCAACTAGGCACCGTTTTTAAATCTGTTCATTTCGAGTGCGGATCGACTTTCCGGATAAACGACCTTGAAATCCACCCGTTTTCACTGTCTCATGATGCCAGCGATCCGGCCGGATTCACAATTAAGAGCAACGGCTTGAAGCTGGGCATCGCCACCGATCTGGGGACGGCCACAGCGGTGGTCAAAGAACATTTGAAAGGGTGCACCGCTTTGATTCTCGAAGCCAATCACGATCCAACGATGCTGATAAACGGCCCCTATCCGTGGCCGTTGAAGCAGCGCATTCAGGGCCGCAGCGGACACCTTTCCAATCTAGCCTCCAAATCTCTGCTGGATGAAATCATACACGATCGACTCGAACATGTCATTCTGGCCCACCTAAGTGAAACTAACAACACGCCTGAAGAAGCCCTGCGTGCGGTCGAATCCAGTCTAACCGGCTGCAGGGTGAAGCTGCAGGTGGCCCAGCAGGATGAGTCCGGCGAGATAATATTTCTGCGTTAGAGTGCCGGTTAACTCCGCTGCGTGACTGAGGGTTCGCGATGAAATAACTTCAAAAGAATTTTTCTGCAGAAGAGAAAGCAGTATTTTTCTGTAGAATATTGTTTGCTCCACTTTCACTCTGCAACGAATTACTTATAATACTTTCGGCAACTTCCTCCGGCTTCTCGATTCACCGATGTAATACATTTTTTTATTAAAAAGTAATACATTTTGTATTACTTTATATACTTGATAAGTTTCGGTTTTTATTTGCAATATCATATATAACATGATAAACTAACACATTACTTTTGAATCTCTTCATGTGATAGTAGTAGTTCTACTAATGTAATCTGTTGGATATTTTGTAAAAAAATATCGAGTGGATAAAGATGAAAAACCATTACATTTTTACTACTCAGTTTTCAGATATTTCGCAATTATTTTTGCACTTGTATTGACATCCATTTTGAGGTTCGATTTTGGAAAGGAGAAAACCATATATGAAGACTAAAGAGTACCAAGGTTTTCAAATTTCATGTTCTCGGGGAAACTCTTTCGTGATTGTAATCGGACTAATATCCATCATCTGCACTTGTATCGGTTGCGGCTCCGGGACTGGCGGATCAGAGCCCACCGATCTGCCCAAGCTCAATGTAACCTCGAAAGCCTTTCCGCAAAAACCGACTATTATGCAAAAACCGGCAATTGCATTTAACAGCCGTGGAGACGCGCTGGCTGTTTGGTCAACACCCAAGACAAATTCAGAGAATTCGATGATAATCCAATACCGTATATACTCGCAAACCACCGGCGCTTGGTCCGCCGAAACCGAACTGGCGATAACATCGGTCTATGGATTTGACGTGGGCAGCAACGGGACCGATTTTATGTTAGTCTGGTCAGATGGGAACCTTTGGGCCAGGGAATTTGATATTGAAACCGGTACCTGGGGCAAGATCACCATTATCGCTGACCAGATCGGGGCCTCTTCGCCGCCACAGATCGATGCGGATGGCAGCGGCTACATTGTCAAAAGGACGCGGTATGAGAGCAGTGTCGTTCGGGTATACGCCTATATCTATGACGGAAGGCGATGGCACGCTGCTCAAGCGCCTAAACCACAAAACGGTTTGGCTCTTAACCGCTAGACAATCTGCACAACAGCCAGGGCGATACCGATAATTACACCGGTGTGATTATACGTTTACCGCCGAGCACAGGTAAATTCCTCACTTTACACTCAAAAACCACTGTTCATTATCTTTGCCGCTATTCTGATTATTGACTCCCACCATGACTGTGCACAATTTATAATACTGGACCTTTTTCATCTGTGTATATTTGATGCAAAAATTTAGCATAAATCAAATGCTCTGCAAGTTGTATCGTGTATCGTGGATACTGAATCCCTGATAAAATGCAGGCATTATTATGCGGAGCCATACCTCTAATATTGGGTTGCGGCTGTCGTGCATATAACATCCCCACAACCTGATCTGAAAGGAAATTGGATTGTGAAGTGGACATCTGAGGCCGAATTGGCAATTAAAAAGGTTCCCTTTTTCGTTCGCAAAAGGGTCCGGGCACGGGTCGAGAAGGAAGCGCGGGAGATCGGCAAAAATGTGATTTCCCTGTCCGAGGTCAAGGCCACTCAAAAACGCTATCTTACGCGCATGGGCTCTGAAATAAAAGGATATCAGATCGACACCTGTTTCGGCCCCAATGGTTGCCCCAACCGAGCCAATATTGCCGAGGGATTGATGGATGAAATCGAAAATCTTCTCGAGCAGCAGGATTTACTTTCATTTTTGAAGCAGTCCATAAAAGGTGATTTGAAATTTCACCACGAATTCAGGGTGACGCTGGCCGAATGTCCCAATGCCTGTTCTCAACCGCAAATAAAAGATGTCGGTATTATCGGGGCTGCAGTGCCGACCATAACCGATCAGGAATGTAGCCGATGTGAAGCCTGTGTCGAGGCGTGCAGAGAAAACGCAATTGCCCTTGATGACAGAAATGATTATCCGCTGATCGATTTTGATATGTGCCTCAAATGCGGCAAATGTATGGCTGCATGTCCGACCGGCACCCTTGAGACGGATTACAAGGGTTTTCGCGTGCAGCTTGGCGGCAAGCTCGGCCGTCACCCCCGTCTGGCCCGAGAACTGCCCGGAATTTATTCCGAAGCGCAAGTTCTGAGCATTATCAAAGATTGTTTAGCGCTCTACAAACAGTTGAGCATTGACGGCAGACGCTTTGCTGACATATTGACCGATAACCACTTCGATGAATTAGCCAGACGTTACGGCCATTAAGTGACTGTCTCAAGATCAAAAGATAATCGCCAGATCAAACAAGCGACCCTGCTATGAGTTATCTATTGCCACGGCCAAATTTTTTCCAGATATTCCAATGACGGATCGAGAAAGTCTTCTTGGTGGGGTTCGAGAGTGATGATAGGCGGGGTGGTTTGCATGGCTTTGAGCAGCCTGAACAACGTGCCGAAATCGATCTCACCCTGTCCCAGAGCTATATGCTCATCACGTTTGCCATGATTGTCGTGCAGGTGCATTTGCCCCAGAAAAGGGCTCAGTGAATCGAGCCAGGTGGTCAACGGATCGCGACCGAAAGCGGATAGATGGCCGGTATCCAGGCAGAACCCGACGCACTGCGCCTTCAACCGTTTCAGCATAACCCGGATGTCTCCGGGACCTTTTTCATATACGTTCTCAAGCATCAATCGACTGCCGGCGGCTTTCAGATTCTCTCCCAACCATCGCCACATTTCAATGCTGTTCTCTATCCAGACTTGCCGGACGAATCCGTATCGCTTCCATTCGTATCCTGCATGGCATACGACGGTTTTGGGCTTATAAAGCGGTACCACATCGAGAAGCTGTTGAAAGCGATGACGGGTAACCTTCCGGACATCCGGGTCGACAGAGCCGGGCGACAAATCGAAAAATGGGCCGTGGATCGTAATGGAAAGGCCGCGCTGCAGAAGTTGCCGGGCCATATCACCGAATTCAACGCGTGAAAAGCGATCGAGCGCAGCGGCATCGATACCGATTTCCGGGTTTAGACCGTATTTCAAAAAGGTGTCTGCATATTTATCCCACAGCATGCAAAACGGGATGTTAATTTGTACTTTCTTGGCGATTTTCCTCATTTACCCAATAGTTAAGCCACGAAGACACGAATCCACAAAGGTTATTCTACGATTTATATTTCTTTTTTGTGCCTTTGTGTCTTCGTGGCCAAACTTTTCCGCTATAATAAATAGTATTTGAATCCCCTGCCTTAGGCAAGGCACTGTTATACTGTCTTAGCCGTAGTCTCTAGGGCAAGCCCATGTTGGTGCAACCATTTATTTATTTCCCCGACGAGTATGGCATAATACTTCTCCGATCCACCGATGCCGCGTCTGCCGAAAAAGTAGTTGATCTCCAGAAAATACGGCGCTGTCTGATCCGATTTTGTTGAAAAAAGAATATCAAATCCGGCCAGATCGATCCGGGTCCGCCGGCAAAATGCTTTTACTGCGTCAACGGCTTCGACTTGTTGATCGGGATCGGATTCGGTATCGATCTGAGCTCCTTGGGCCAGATTAGCAAGAAAGGTGTTGCGACTGCGCTGCACCCGCCAGTAGGATATATGCCGCCGTCCGATAACGATTACCCGCAAAGTACGGCGGCGGCAAGGAACATACTCCTGGATAAGAAAGCCCTTTTGGCCGGTATACTCGAAAGCGCGGGCTTTTTGAATGATGGCCTTTAGCTTTTCGTCCGAATCGATCAGGTAAACGGTCTCCCCTTCTCCACCCCAGTCGAATTTAAATACCAATGGAAATTCAAAACTAAGATCCTCCGGCAGCCGCGGGTAGTGCATCTTGAACATATCCGTATCTGTAAAAGCCTGCGACTCCAGACAGAGGACCCCTGTTTGGCGGAAGAGTTGGATTTGACCGATTTTACCTGGATAATCGAAGCGCGCGTCGTAATTGGGAAATACCAGCGAGCAGTTTTCGCGAGACATTGCATACAGATCAAGCCGGCAACCCTGGGGCAGGATGACCGCATCCGCCGCTTTTAATTGTGCAAGCTCATCGCTGCCCGGGGCACGTCCGGCGCAATTAATGTTTTTGTCCGCTTTAAACAGCGGATGAAACGAGAGAATCATCGCTAATTAGTAGCCTAACCTTTTGAGCGCTTTTGTATCTTTGCTCCAGTTTTTTTGAACTCGGACAAATAATTTCAAATATACTTTTGCCCCTAAAAAGCGCTCCAGATCTTCCCTGGAAGCCTTTCCAATCTGCTTCAGTTTGGCGCCTTTCTTTCCAATGACGATGCCTTTTTGCGAACTGCGTTCCATATGGATGGATGCCTGAATTTTTATTAGAGCGCCCGCCTTCTCTTCCTTGAACAAATCCACCGTTACGGCCGTAGAATAGGGTATTTCCTCACCGGTCAAACGGAAAATCTTCTCGCGAATGATCTCTGCCGCAATAAAGCGTTCCGACAAATCAGTCAGCGTGTCTTGCGCAAAAAAGGGAGGGCCGGCCGTCAATGCGTTTTCCATGGATGCGATCAACGCATCCACCTGGGTGCCCTCGGTTGCCGAAATCGGCACAACCGCCTCGAAAGGATAAACCGCTGCCCATCGATCGATAATCGACAACAGCGCATCTTTTCGGATCAGGTCAATTTTATTGAGCGCCAGAATTACCGGCCGATTTGCGGCTTGGAGTTTTTTCACAATAACTCCCTCCGACACCGGATCCGGTTTAGCGACGTCGATGAGAATCAAAATGATATCCGCATCACCCATGGTGGAAAGCGCGGTTTCCACTATTTTGATGTTTAAGGGATTTTTGGCCTTGTGAACTCCCGGGGTGTCCATAAAAATGATCTGCGCTGCCGGGCGATGAACAACGCCGAGAATTCGATTGCGGGTGGTCTGGGGCTTTCTCGAGGTGATTGAAATCTTTTCACCGAGCAGCCGGTTCAGCAAAGTTGATTTACCCACATTGGGCGCCCCGACAATGGCAACAAAACCAGATTTAAAATCGGTGACCGATTTGTTCGAATCTTTATTCACCATAGCTACTTCCAGCTGACAAGTTCATCTTCATATACAAAACAGGTGGTTGTGGATTGCAGCGCATAAAGTGCCCTGGCGGATTATTATGAAGGATCTGAGATTCGTAATCCGCTGCTCATGCATTGTCTGCTGCGAGCAGCGCTTGAATAGCACGCCACAAGTTTTCCTTTCCATGGCGGGTTTTAGCAGAAAAAAGAATCAGATCTTTGCTGTTCACGGATAATGCACGCGAAATCGACCGCACCTGCATGTTTTGCTTTGACTTGGAGAGCTTGTCGGTTTTTGTCAGTACCATTAAGCTTGAAATATGATAATGATTCAACCAGTCGACAAGGGTAAATTCCTCCGGGCGCGGCAGGCGACGGATATCCATGATCAGGACAATCCCTTTTAAGGTGGTTCTGGTGGACAGGTAGGTCTCAATCATCGGTCCCCATTTTCGCTTAACCGAGCTGGGGACTTTCGCATAACCGTAACCGGGGATATCGACGAAGGCAAAGCTCTGGTTGATGACAAAGAAGTTGATCAACTGGGTTCGCCCCGGTATGCCGCTGGTTCGCGCCAAACGCCTGCGGTTGAGCAGGGTATTGATCAGGGAGGATTTTCCCACGTTGGAGCGTCCGGCAAAGGCGATTTCGGGCAGCAGGGCCGGCGGATACTGATCCGGTTTGACGGCACTTTTTACAAATTCTGCGGACTTGATGATCATGGTTTTCGAAACTTGAATATAGAAATTTGAAATTCGGAAACGATTATAAACCAATGCGTGGTGATCGTCCAAGTTTCAAGTTTCAAATGCCCAGCTTCAATGATGAAAAATAGTTCAGTTTAATTGGGCTGGCTTCTTTCCCCTAGATATTTTTCCAAACGATCCATCCCCTCGGCGATATTTTCCATTGAATTTGCATACGAAAAACGCAGGTAACCTTCGCCATTTTCCCCGAAATCGATGCCGGGGGCAACGCCTACACCGGCTGTTTCGAGAATTTCAAACGCCAGTTCATAAGAATTGCTGGAAAGGTGCCGGGCGTTGGCAAAAACATAAAAGGCACCGGTGGGCTCGACGGTAATGCCCAAACCGAGCTGTTTCAGCCGTTGGATCATAAATAATCGGCGCTGGTTATATGTTTCTTTCATCCGCGCAACATCATCCCCGGCATCGGTCAAGGCAGCAATTCCGGCTTTCTGGACCATTGAATTGGCAGAGATGAAAAAGTTTTGATGCAATTTCTGCATGGGACGGATAAAGGACTGGGGTGCAATAAGGTACCCGAGCCGCAGGCCGGTCATGGCAAAGAGTTTGGAAAACCCGTTCAGCACAAAGGCTTTATCGGTAAATTCCAGTATGGAGTGCTCTTTGCCCTCATACACCAGGCCATGGTAAATTTCATCGGAAACCACCCAGGGAGACATGTGAGCGATTTCTTCCATTCGTTCGGCGGACAGAAGGTTGCCGGTTGGATTAGAGGGCGAATTAATAAAGACGGCTTTGGTTCTTTCAGTAATTTTATCTCTGATAGCCGCTGGTCTGTATTGAAAGCCATCCTCTTCATAGACCGGCACGCTGACAATTTCCCCTTCCAGAAAGCGAATGAAATTAGGATAGCATGCATAGTGCGGATTGGAAATAATGACCTGATCATTTTTATTTAAAAGTGCGGCAAACAACAGAAACATGGCCGGTGATGTGCCGGCGGTAACCAGCACCTGTTCCGGATCTACCGAAACCCGGTAGTGATCAAGATAATACCGGCAGATGGCTTCTCTGAGTTCGAGCAGGCCGAGACTGTGGGTATAATGGGTATGCCCTTTATCGAGTGCCCGGCATGCGGCATCCTTGATGCAATCCGGTGTATCAAAATCGGGTTCACCGACCTCCAAATGGATAATATCGTTTCCTTGGCGCTCAAGCTCATGGGCTTTTTCGAGTACATCCATCACGATAAAGGAGGTGATGTCTTCCGTGCGTTTGGCGATCATGCGATTACCTCCGTAGCAAAACGGACCGGCACTGGGAAATTTCCAAACATCAAAATCCAAATGCCAAATAAATTCAAAGGTTCAAAATACCAAATTACACGCCTATACCACTTTATTGAGGGGATATTCGATAATCCCTTCAGCGCCGGCCTTCAGGAGCTTGGGAATTAAATCCCTCACCGTTCCTGAATCCACCACGATTTCCACCGAAAACCAGTCGGTATTGTACAAATGGGCAACGGTTGGCGCATTCAAGCTCGGCAGCAAGGATATGATCTGCTCCATTTTGTTTTCCGGCACATTCATCTTCAGGCCGACCAGTTTCTCGCCCAGAAGGGCTCCCTTGAGCAACAGAGCAATTTGCTCCACCTTGTTTCGCTTTTCAGGTTCCTCCCACGAATCATGGTTTACGATCAGTTGGGTGTTGGTTTGCATCAGTTCATGGATGATTCGCAGACCGTGCGCTTTAATCGTACTCCCGGTCTCGGTCACTTCGACAACGGCATCGGCCAGACCGGACACCACCTTGGCCTCGGTCGCCCCCCAGGAAAATTCAACCGTTACGTCTAGATTCCGTTCGGCGAAGTACCTTTCCGTATAATTGACAAGTTCCGTGGCGACTTTTTTGCCGCGCAGGTCTTGTATCTTTTTTACGTTCGAGTCGTAGGGAACCGCCAGGACCCAACGCGCAGGCCGCGCACTGACTTTGGAATATACCAGATCTTCCACGACACGAATGTCCGAATTGTTCTCCGCGATCCAGTCCTTTCCCGTCAATCCGGCATCAAGGGTGCCGCTTTCAACATAGCGTGACATCTCCTGGGCTCGGCAAATGGCACATTCGATCGAATCATCGTTTATTTCAGGAAAGTAGCTTCGGCCATTGACATTAATTTTCCAGCCGGATCGTTTGAACAACGCAATCGTGGAGCTTTGCAAGCTTCCCTTGGGGATTCCGAGTTTCAAGCGTTTAATCATTTGCCGTATACCTCCTCGGGATCAAACATCGGTTTTCCGGTAATTTCAATCGCCCCTTCTAGAGTTACTTTTTTATAGAAACAACTTCGGTATCCGGTATGACAGGCAGCGCCGCCGATCTGTTCGACCTTTAGAAGAACCGTATCATCATCACAATCAATTCGTATTTCCTTAACGATCTGTCGATTCCCGGAAGTATTGCCCTTTATCCAGAGCTTTTGCCGGCTGCGACTAAAATAGGTCGCATTACCGGAACTGAGCGTCTGCTCCCATGCCGCTTTATTCATATATGCCAGCATTAAAATATCACCGGTCTTAAAATCCTGGACAATGGCCGGAACAAGGCCCCCTGTCTTTCCAAAGTCAAGCTTCACCATTTCTTACATCTCCGATTTTCCCAAAACACGGCTGAAGAGAGGCATTGACGGATACAATTTCGTACGGACACAATAAGGATTAAAGTGCACGCTGTGCAACTCATCGGTTTTAACCTGGCTTTGCAGGCGTTCAATTTTTTGATAAGCTAGGGTGAGTATCGATAATGATCACTAAAGTCAATTGATTTTTTTTGACAAATTCACCCTGTTGCTTGCCTACAGCCTCGAAATTTGTTAAAACACACCCATGATGCATCGTCGGTTGCCGTATCATATCTATTTCAAATTCGGGCATTCAATACCCATAATTTTCAAAGTTCAATCAACTGGTCTTTCAAAATGACAAAACAAAAAAGTACCGCTGAAATATTAAAAAAACGTACTCGAAAAGATAAACGGAGGGTGGGTCCGATAATTCTGAAAATATTTCTATGGACCTTCCTGGTTGTTACGCTGCTCGGCGCTTTGGGGGGCGTCGGCGTCTATTATTTCCTCAGTGAAGATCTGCCAACGATTTCCACTTTGACAGACTACCATCCACCGGTGATCACGACGGTTTACGCCGATGACAACCAGAAAATTGCCGAGTTCTACAACGAAAGACGAATCGTGGTGCCGCTGTCGGAAATTCCGAAAATGCTGGTTGAGGCGTTTGTTGCGGCAGAAGACGCACGTTTTTACAAACACAGGGGCATCGATTTACTCAGCATTGTCCGGGCGTTTTTAAAAAATCTCGAAGCCGGCACCATTGTACAGGGCGGCAGTACGATTACCCAGCAGGTAACCAAGTCCTTTTTCCTGACCCCTGAAAAAAGCTACACGCGCAAACTCAAAGAAGCGATTCTCGCCTACCGGATCGATAAGGTTTTTAACAAAGAAGAAATACTGTATCTTTATTTAAACCAGATTTATTTGGGCCACGGTGCCTATGGTGTGGAAGCAGCTTCTGAAAATTATTTTGGAAAGTCCGCAAAAAATTTAAATATGGCCGAGTGTGCTATCTTAGCCGGGTTGCCCCAGGCCCCCAGCCGGTATTCCCCCTTCCGGTACCCTGAACGGGCCAAACAGCGCCAGATTTATGTCTTAAACCGAATGGTCGAGGAAGGCTATATCACGAACATCCAGGCCACCGAAGCCATAAATACCGAGTTGGACATAAAGCCGCGGCGCAACTGGTATATTGAGGCGGTTCCCTTCTACACGGAGTACGTGCGTCAATACATTGAAAAAAAATACGGCGCCGATATGTTGTTAAACGAAGGCTTGAAGGTCTACACCGCCGTAAACATCGAAATGCAAAAAATAGCCCGCGCAGAAATCCGCAAGGGCTTATTGCAACTCGATAAACGCCAGGGCTACCGCGGCCCACTACGTCACCTTCAGCCGGAAGAAATTGAATCATTTGCCAAAGAACTGGCAGTAGAACAGCTGTCTAATCCGCTGCAAATAGGCCATACGGTCAAGGGCATTGTTATCAAGGTTGATGATAAGAAAAAAAGCGTTACGGTTCGGCTGGGCAAACAACTGGGCGTTATCGACATAAAGGATATGGACTGGGCCAGAAAACCGGATCCGGAAGTTGCCTACCGCAAAGAAATGATAAAACGCCCCGGAAAGGCCCTCAGAACGGGTGATGTGATCCTGGTCAGCTTGAAGGAAAAACCTGAAGATGCGGATCTGTGGCACTTGGCCTTGGAGCAGGAGCCGAAGGTGCAGGGGGCGTTGCTTTGCATCGAAGCCGGAACAGGTCATGTTAAAACGATGATCGGGGGGCTCAATTTCAAGGAGAGCCAATTCAACCGGGCGATTCAGTCCAGACGGCAGCCCGGCTCGGCATTTAAGCCGATCGTCTATGCTGCCGCCCTGGATATGGGATACACACCGGCGACAACGATCATCGATTCACCGATTGTATTTCAGGATGAAGAGCAGGACTTTAAATGGAAACCGAAAAACTATGGTAAAAAGTTTTACGGCCCAACCCTGATGCGCCAGGCGCTGGCCAAGTCAAGAAATGTGGTCACCATAAAGATCCTGCAGGATATCGGCATCGATTATGTTATCGACTACGCCCGTAAACTGGGAATCACTTCCAATATGAATCGGGACCTGTCCATCGCGCTGGGTTCTTCCGGTGTATCACTGCTTGAGCTGGTTAACGCATATTCGGTCTTTAACAACAAAGGCTATTTCGTCGAACCGTTCTTTGTTACCAAAGTTGTGGACCGCGATGGAAATGTATTGGAAGAGTTCATCCCCGGTAAAGAAAAAGTGATTGAAAAGAATACCGCCTTTATTATGACCAACCTGCTGGAAGGCGTCGTTCAAAGCGGCACCGGATGGCGTGCCAAAGCATTAAAAAGGCCGACTGCCGGCAAAACCGGCACAACCAATGACTTATTTGATGCCTGGTTTGTCGGCTACACCTCACGCTATACGACAGGTGTGTGGGTCGGATTTGATGAAGAAGCCTCCCTGGGCCAGCACGAAACCGGTTCCCGGGCTGCCAGTCCGATTTGGGTTGAATTTATGAAACAGGTGCTGGCGGATAAACCGGTGCGCATATTTCAAGTGCCGGAAAGTGTTGTGTTCTCAAAGATCGATGCAAAAACCGGTCTACTGCCGATTCCGGAATCCGAGAAGACGATTTTCGAATGTTTCAAGGAGGGGACGGTTCCTACCGAATATACACCCAAACCGGATTCGGTCACCGAATCGGATATATGGAAGCTGGATATGTAGGCTGAATCAGAAATACTCGGCCTTCGACCCGCAAAGCAACTGGTTGCTGGCAAAAAAATCACCACGAAGGGCACAAAGATTAATTCATTGTCTAGTACCTCGTGATCTTTGTATCCTTTGTGGTTTTTTATTTACAACCGATCTTTATCCTATTGTTCCGGCAACCGCACAAGCAGCACCGTCACTTTTGCCCGCCGCAGCACAGGATTTTTTGGTTACATGATGCCTTTTTCTTTCCAGAACTTGATCGCTCCGGGATGCAGCGGTGTGATCACTCCTTTAATGCCGTCTTTGACAGCCATTTCTTTAAAGGTTTTTTTCTGGGTTCGCATGTGCGCCAGTCCTTCATCGGTGTAAATGAGGGAAAGCAGTGTGTAAACATATTCGGCCGGAACTTTGGTGTTGGCCACCCACAATGTGGAGTCCTGAAATGACGGGGCTTCGTAATCAACCCCTCTGTATGTTTTGGCCGGAACGGACAGCTTGGCAAAATAGGGATACTTTTTGAAAAACCCTGATTTTTCGGCATCCGCTTCCAGGTCTACTAAAGCAATGTTATTGGTCTGGGCTGCCACGTGTACCGCACTGCTGGGAAAGGCCGTGAACAGCCAGAAGGCATCCAGCTGCCGGTTGCCGAAAGCCTGGGCGGCATCAATGTAGCCCATGGCATTGCGCTCGATCTTTTCCCAGATTCCCAGGTGTGTAAAGAACAATTCGCAGTTGGCAAAGGCACCGGAGCCGGCATTGCCGACACCGACTTTTTTGCCGACCAAATCCAGGGTGCTCTTGATACCTGAACCTCGACGAACGACCAGCTGAGCCGGTGCGCCGTAAAGATAGGCGACCGCCAGCACATTTTCATATTTTTTCGGATCGTTTTTCATTTTTCCATTGCGCCCCAGCCATACATGACCGGAATAGACCACTCCCATCTGCATTATTCCGGAGTTGACATTGCGCAAGTTTTCAACCGATCCGGCCGATGACTGGACCTTGATGGTAAAGTCTTTAATGGCCTTGACCGGCTTGTACACCTGAACACCATTGGCCACCACCTGGAAGGTTCCGCCAGCCGGACCGCCACCGAAAACAACTCTTTTCTTGGCAAACGACTCGGCTGAAAAAACAAGAGTGACGGCCAGAATCGCGCAAACAATGACGGATAACCGTAAAACGTTTTTTTTCATTACACGCCTCCTTGTTACGCCCAGCGCCAGATAGGTCGCCGGGGCTTTACGAATGGCTTCCTGGAAACAGGGACGGAACTCAAAATTTTTACCTACGAAACTGTCGGGTGCGTTGCGGTTGGTTTAGTCCGTTGACGTTTGTCACTTCGCTTTTCAGATCGGCGTAGGTCATCGCGGCACCGCCGGCGGCAAATCGCAAACCGTCCAGCGCCAGAGATGTCTCGGGCCGGACCTGCAATGACCGAATTCCGAATTTTCTTTGCAGGATTCTGATGTTGTAGTTTTTTAAGCCTCTCATTTTGGAAATGCTGCGCGGATGAACCAGAATCGTCACCGCCGCCCGGTTAATTCCGCCCGTCTTTAAGATGGTCTGCGCCATGTCAAGAAACAATTCCGAATGGACCAAATGCCCGAATGCCGGATGATAGGGCCCGGCTAGAATCTCTTTATTTTGTGAAAAGCCTTCTGTTGCCTGCAGCCCCATGCGAATGACCGCAATGGCATGCCGATTGAAATAAAGGTATAGATTCTTCACGCGCGTCACGCATTTTTCCAGGGACAGTGGCCTGAATTTTCCGGTTTGAAACCATCGGGCCATGCGGCTGTCTTTTAACACGAGGGCCGGGTAAATGCGGACAAAATCCGGCTCAAGTGCAGCCACCTTGCAGCCGGTTTCATAGCTGATGTGTTCTCCATCGCCCGGCAGTCCGATCATTAATTGCAGACCGATCTGATAACCGCGTTCATGCAGCAGGTTCACCGCCGAAATCGTCTCGGCACGGGTATGCCCACGCGCCGACAACCGCAATACGCGGGCATTCATGGATTGTACGCCGAGTTCGATCGTTTGCACCGGAAAGGGTGCAATTAGATCCATTTTTGCATGCGTGATCGAGTCCGGGCGTGTCGAAAACCGGATACCGTCGACCCGGCCTTCTCGAACATACCTCGCGGCAACCGACAAAAAGGCGAGAATATCCTGCGGCCCCAACCCTAAAAAGTTGCCGCCGAAAAAGGCGATCTGAGTTTCACCGCGTCGTTTACCCTTGTAGTTGAGATACTTTTTGATAACGGTTTCAACACCTTCCGGTGAATGAAGATTTTGCCTGATGCTGGTTACTGCACGTTGGTTGCAGAAAACACAGTGATGCGGACACCCGCAATGGGGCAGGAAAACGGGAATGATGAAAGGTCTGAGATTAGAGTTGTTCACTGCGAAGAAACTTGAGGGCTTTGCGCGCTGCATCCTGCTCGGCCAGTTTTTTACTTTTGCCGGTTCCCTCGGTTTTTAGATCCCGCACCACCAGCTGCACGCCGAAAGTTTTGTCATGATCCGGTCCGTTTTCATAGATAACACTGTAAACAGGCATTTGACGTTGCGTCATCTGAATAAGTTCCTGAAGCCGGCTTTTGTAATCCTGTTTCGCAAAGGGTGCATCGATCGCATCGAGCAGCGGTGCCAGATGGGTGTCGATTACAGCAAAGGCGGCATCAAATCCGCCATCTAAATATACGGCGGCAATCACCGCTTCAAACGTGTCGGCCAGAATAGAGTTCTTTTCACGACCGTTTGTTTGTAATTCGCCCTTGCCGAGTTTTATGTAGGGACCGACATCGATCATCCGGGCAATACCGGCTAGCTGCGTTTCATTGACGAGATTGGCGCGCATACGGGAAAGCTCTCCTTCTTTGATATCCGGAAACCGTTCCATGAGTATATGGCCAACGATAAGATTTATAACCGCATCTCCGAGAAATTCAAACCGTTCATTATCCCGGAAGGTTTCACCTGCCTGTTCATTCACATAGGAACTGTGGCGAAACGCTTCTTCGATGAGATTCTGATCCCTAAAGTGATATTCGAGCTTGTGCATAAACGCTTTTAAATCTGAGTCTTTCATCACGGCTTGTGTATCGTTTATCTAAAATTAGCGCCTTGCTTTTACTTGGGCGCATGGATCCTGGAATGGAGCCAACGGCTTTAACATCAAACCGGCAGCTTGTTGAAAATATGGTGAAAGTTCAGCCAAGGAACGGCTTATGATTGATATGGCTTAAACAAAACAGGCCATTAACTGCTCATATAGTCGGTAAGGTACGAAAAAATTACCGCTGCCTGTCCCTATTTCAATCTCTGGCTTAAGATTGCCATGGAAATCAGTGCCTCCGGTCATCAACAGTTCGTGCTTTTGAGCGAGATGCGCGTAATAATTCGTTTCAGCCGGAGGGTGTTCGGGGTAATAGACCTCTATGCCTTTCAGCCCAAAATTCTTGAGCAATACGAATAGTTTTTCAAGATCATTATTGTCTCGGATATTCAACAAAAACGGATGCGCTAATACCGGAATGCCGCCGGCTCCACGGATGATATCGATGGCCTGTTGACAGGAGATACGGTATTTGTCGACATACGCCGGTTTCCCATGTCCCAAATAGCAGTCAAATGCTTCATCGACGGACTGAACAAATCCTTTTTTAACCATCATCCGGGCTATATGGGGTCGTCCAATTTGGCCATCGCCTGCCGCGCAAACGACCTCAGCCAGAGTAATATCAAAGCCCAATCGGTTTAAGTGCTTCAATATGCCCGGATTGCGATTTTTTCTGGCCTGCTGCAGAATCAAAAGAGTTTGATTCAATTCGGAATCGTCCGGGTTTATTCCGTAACCCAGAATATGAAAACTGCCGGAGAATGGCGTTGATGGAGGTGGGGCCGCGCTGACCTCTATACCGGTCAAGTATCGGACAGAGGATGATTGACCGATTTGCTGCGCTTGCTTTGAACCTGCAAGGGTGTCGTGATCTGTAATTGAAATCGCACCAAGACATTTCGCCTGGGCCATTGAAAAGATTTCAGCTGGTGAGAAAGTACCATCTGAAGCATTTGAGTGTATGTGAAGGTCTATCCTCACATGATCGCTATAACCCAAGGGCTTTCTCTAAAGCCTCCTCTTTGGATTTACAATCAATACACTGCGAAGTGACCGGCCTTGCTTTCAGTCGTTTAATCGAAATATCCTCACCGCAGAATTCACAGATGCCGAACGTATCATTATCGATGCGATCAAGGGCCTTTTTGATCTTTTTTATCAATTTATGTTCGCGGTCTCTGATGCGGAGCATAAAATTGCGGTCTGCTTCAAGAGAGGCCCGATCCGTAGGGTCTGGAAAATTCTCCTTCGGAGTCGTCATTCCCGAGACCGTGTTGTCGGCCTGACTCAGCAGTTCCTCCAGTCGGTTGGTGAGAAATTCCCTGAAATATTCGATATCTTTCTTTTTCATCGCTTCGCCTTTTAGTTCATTCAGTGTATTTTTTAAAATTTAAATTTTTATCACAACGCCAAATCCATGTAAAG
>Ga0126326_1000094_pt1 | contig 50290 bp, 45 predicted proteins | sample InaspJWI67metaG_FD_94485 | JGI IMG/M metagenome (GOLD analysis project Ga0126326, IMG submission 94485) | Marine gutless worms symbiont microbial communities from Oahu, Hawaii - Inanidrilus sp. 1 OAHU.JWI-67 metaG | ecosystem: Host-associated > Annelida > Digestive system > Unclassified | place... | reverse complement strand
TTATCCTGGTTCATGGGTGGTGTATCCTTTCCTTTTTAGTGTGGCCGGTTGACTGCTGCTAACAATCTACCGGTGGATACACCGCCTTTTCCTTTAAACACAACTTTTAAATATAACTCCCATTTAGCGTGTTTTTATTGGGGACGTCACAAAAACCACTATCATATGGATATGCGTCTTGGAGGCAGTTCCTATGTAATTCACAAAGGTGATTCAGCAATCGTAGTCGATACAATGAACCTGCCCGGACAAGGTGATTGGGTAAAGAATTATTTACAGAATAAATACTCCATAAAGAATTTCACTGTTGTAATTACACACTGGCACCTTGATCACATTGCTGAAAATTACCTTTATAAAGATAACAACATCGTTGGCCATACTGATACTAGAGAAATAATTCTGACCGACAAAGACGCTATAGAGTCAGGTACACTATGGGGACCCCCTGCCTTCCCGGCTGTGCCACCCAATATCACCTTTGAGGGAAGATTGGATTTGTGGATAGACGACCTCAAAGTAGAACTTCACGAGTTTAACATTCATGCCCAAGGCCACATAGGTGTAATTCTACCCGATGATAACATTTTGATAGCCGGTGATATGCTGGAAGACCCGATTTTGACATTCCATTTTGACTTTGCTACACCAAAGACTCAATTGGCAGAGTTTGAGAGAATGATGGAAATGGACATCGACCTCATTCATTCCTGCCATTGCAATTTGGAAACTGTGAGGGCCGGTGGATATGACAAGCGTTTTATAAGAAATAATGCCGACTATCTAAATAGAATGTTAGCTGATGCAGATTACCCCGACTTCTTGACAAAGAATGCGCAAGACTACATAGATGATGCTCTTGCTGCAGGTGAACTGACCTGGTGGGAATCGTATTCAGAGATTCATGTTAAAAATAGAGATACAATTAAAAAAGGTAATTGGTAAGGTTTGGACACCTATGCCAAGGGGGGAAGAGGGGAAGTGAGTCGCATCTTAATTATTAATTATTCACCTCATTGGACGATTCGAAGACATTTTTTATAGTTGTTTTGATTTTGACGACCGTTGGGCGTGTAACAATCCCATTTTCAAGAAGCAAGCATAAATCCATAGAGCTGTTAAAGCTCCCTAAATGCGATATCCAGCACATCGATAAGATAATTAACATCCTCACGGGTGATACACATGGGGGGTTTGATGCGCAGCACGTTGCCGTAAAACCCGCCTTTTCCGATCAACAGACCAAGCTCCTTGGTACGCTCCCAAACCCGGGCACATTCAGCCGTGGCCGGTTCTTTGCTGCGTCGGTCCGTAACCAGTTCGATGCCGGTCATCAATCCTTTGCCGCGCACATTGCCGATGATATCGTGGCTTGCCATCAGGTCTTTAAAACCGGTCATCAATTGATCCCCTATTTCCAGACAGTTTTGCTGAAGGTTTTCACGTTCGATAACTTCCAGAACCGCCTTACCGATGGCGCAGGAAACGGGGTTGCCGCCAAAGGTGTTGAAATGGATTCGATCGCAAAGCGGCTTTGCGATCTCTGGTGTGGTAACAACCGCAGCAAGCGGCGCGCCGTTGCCGATACCCTTGGCCATAGTGACGATATCCGGCAAAACGCCCTGGGTCTCGAATCCCCAAAACGCCTCACCGGTTCGCCCGAATCCGGTCTGAACTTCATCAGAAATGCAGACACCTCCGGCTTCGCGAATATGATCATAAACATTTTCCAGGTAGCCGTCCGGATAAACAACGCTGCCCCCGACTCCCTGGATGGCTTCGGCAAAAAATCCGGCTACTCGGCCGGGGGTGGCATGTTGAATCAGATTTTTAACGTCGGCTGCATACCTGGCACCCGTCTGAGGATCATCCATGCCCCAGGGACCTCGATAGGGATCCGCCGCCACGGCGTGGTGGACTCCGAAGCCGTGAGGATAATTATGTTTCCAGGTGCTGTGAGCGGTAAGCCCCATGGATGCAGGACTGCCGCCATGGTAAGCGTTGCGCAAGGCGATGATATCGTAGTTGCCCGTGTAAAGACGCGCCATCAGCATGGCCAGATCGTTGGCTTCCGAACCGGAATTAACAAAATAACAGACGCTTAATTCGCCCGGCATTTTATCGGCCAGCATTTGGGCGTATTCGGCGATGGTGGGGTGGTAATATATGGTGGTGGTGTGCTGCAGGGTTTCCAGCTGCTCTTTGGCCTTTTGCATCACATACGGATGGCAGTGCCCGACACTGATGGTCACGATACCTCCGATACCGTCGAGGTAGCGACGCCCCTTTTCGTCATAGAGATACTGCATGGACCCTTCTACAATCATGATCGGGTTTTTGTAATAGGTCAGAAGGGCTGGAGATAGATAACGTTGGCGCAGTGCGCCCACTTCTTCGATTGACGGTCCGGTATAAGCATTAGGTTGGTGATCATAAGGCGGGAGTTGGGGCGCTTCTCTTAACGTGTCCATCATTTCTCCTTGGTTTAATCTGGTTTCTTTGGATACTGGCCCATTTTCTCAGTTGCAATGATAGAGTGATCTTTTTCAAAATCGATTATCAGAGCCAAGCAGGGGCGTCAAATTATTTATGGGTGCCCACTATTTTCGTTAATTGATCATAGTGAGGCAAATACTAGGGATGCGCTGCTCTTTCCTTTTGGCTATAGGATGCTTATGGTTATGATTTTATTACAACCACATCTAATTTACCAATATATTCCTATTGAGCGAGCCATGGAGTTTTTATATCTTTCACCTGAATTTCCCCCCAACTATGCCAATTTCATTGTGCAGCTGAACAACATGGGTGTTAATGTTTGGGGAATCGGCGAAGCCGATTTTTATTTCATGCCTGAAAATTTGCGCTCGGCAATGAAATGGTATGTCCGCACGGACCTCAACTCGGATGCGGAAGTCGAAAAGGCACTCGAGCAACTGATCCGCATCAAATCCTCGGCGGGTACACCGCCGCATTTTGACCTGGTTGAGTCCCATAATGAACAGTGGCTGCGACTGGAAGGTTTTATCAATAAAAAATACGGTATTGATGGTATCAAACCGCAAGACCTGGACCGGCTCAAAAGGAAGTCCGTGATGAAAAAACTTTTCAATGAAGCCGGCCTGGAAGTGGCCTGGGGGGAACCGGTGACGGATGTCGACCGTGGCCTTCAGCTGGCAGGCGAGCTGGGATATCCCCTTATTCTGAAACCGGATGAAGGGGTGGGCGCCGGCGGTATCCATAAAGTGGAAGATGAAGCCCACCTCAGAGGTCTTTTATCTACAGTCAACGGCGAGTATTTACTCGAAGAATTCATTGACGGCCGGATAGTGACCTACGACGGTTTGACGGACTGCAAGGGGCGCATTGTTTTTGAAAATTCTCTGATCTACGGTGAGGGTGTGTTGGAATACGTTTTGGGCAAAGACACTTTTTTCTACGTCAGCCGCAGCATCCCGGAAGAGCTGGTAAAGATCGGCCGCCAATTGGCGACGCTTTTCGACATCCGACGTAAATTTTTTCATTTCGAGTTCTTCACCATCGACGGTGAATATATACCCATCGAAATTAACTGTCGGCCGCCGGGCGGTGCTATTTTAGATATGATGAACTACAGTGTGGATGATGATTTGTACGCTGCCTATGCCCGCATGATCGCTCATGGCGAGGCGACCGTTGCCGCCGAGAAAAAATACTTCTGTTGCTACCTGGGACGGCGGGATAAAGAGTATGTGCATAGCCATGCCGATGTTCTGTCTACCTGGGGTCCATACCTGGTCGAGTATTCTGAAAATCCGCCAATTTTCCGCAAAGCTATGGGAAGATATCGGTATATTTTAAGATCGGCATCCGAAGCAGACATTTTACAAATGGCGAAATACATCCTGAAAAGTGACTAAATTTGAAAGTTTTAAGTGATCTAAAGTTGTGGGCTGCGCTTTCAGCGCGGTCTATTTATAATAAAGATAGATGACCTTAATCCGCCTCGGATTACGGTATCTCTCTACCTCATCTTTCTGTATGAAATAGACAGAATTTCAAAACCCTGGCACAGACCGATCACCGGTACTGTGTATTTAATGATTTAATCTGGAATGTCACATAGGTTGTACCGATAAACACAAACAAGTCGCACCTGGGCGGGCTTTAGTCACTTTAGCTCACTTTAGTCACTTTCAAACTTTTCTGTATAAAGTAATATGTCATCTTATTTATGAATGCATGTATGTAGTCTTGAGTGATTTTAATTAAACCACAAAGATCACAGAGAACACAAAGAATAGAAGAAATATGCATATCGAAGAACACAGCTGGTTCAGCCGGCACCTTAACCGTGAAATGCCCCTGAAGTTATATGGACACTGGGGCAAACCGGTTATCGTTTTCCCGTGCTCCCGGGGCAGGTATTTTGACTATGAAGGCATGGGAATGATCAGCGCCATTGAGAATTTCATCAATATCGGCAAAATCAAGCTCTTTTGCGTGGACAGTGTCGATGCTGAGTCCTGGTACAATTATGATGTACCGCCGCCCCAGCGCAATGACCGACACGAAGCCTATGACCGCTATGTGGTCGAAGAAGTCATCCCGTTTATCCGCGACCATTGCCACTCGCCGCACCAGCGGGTCATGGCCAACGGCTGCAGTATGGGTGCCTATCACGCTGTTAATTTTTTCCTCAAGCACCCGGACGTTTTCGAAGGTAGCATTGCACTGAGCGGCCTCTACCGCCTGGACCGAACCGAATTCGGACTCTCTGCCGGTGATATACCTGCCGTTTACTACAATTCACCCTTGAACTATCTTTCGCAACTTAACGATCCCTGGTACCTGGAGCGTTACCGGCACAGCAACATCATTATCTGTGTGGGCCAAGGCGCATGGGAGGAGGAAGCCGTGTCCGACACGCGCTATCTGGATGCCCTCTTTAAAGAAAAATCTATACCGGCCTGGATTGATTTCTGGGGCCCGGATGTAAATCACGATTGGCCCTGGTGGTACAAACAAATGAATTATTTTCTAGAGTGCCTATGAACTTTAAGCCGGCGGCACAAAGCGGCACAAAAGCAAAGTGACCGGTTGTGAACTTAGATTAGAAAGCAGTTCTCTCAATCAATTTTCAAGATTTCCCTAACTTCCTTTTCCTGCGCCTCGCTATCCAGTTGACCCAATTTGGCGGTTGATCGAACAGTCAGCAATATGCCGCTGCCGATAATCAAACACCCGCCGAGCACCGACCGCAATTCCATAAGTTCGTTGAAAAGCACCAACCCCAAAATCGCGCCGAAGACAACCTCGGACATCCCTATCACCCCGATCTTCGGAGACGGCAGATAGCTCAATGCCTTGTTGCTGGCCAAATGTGCAGTGACTGCCAGCACCGAGATCACCAGAAGCCCTATCGCCCCCTGGCTCCGGACTAAAATCGGGCTCTGCTGGAGCAACAGCGGGCCGATGCAAACGACCGTTCCAACAAGGCTGATATAGTAAAACGGCGTTAAAGGGCTGTTGAAAGCGCTTACACGGCGAATCAGTGTATTGGTCAAACCGTATCCGAATCCAGCCGCCAGGCCGGCCAGATACCCCCACTGGAGCCGCCCAGCAGTCTGCGTCGACCAGAGGATCAGCACGGTACCGATGAAGGCCAAACCGATCAGCAGCCAGTCCATGCCTCGGTTTCTGTCTTCGGCCACATAAGGCGACAGGATGGCGGCAAAAACCGGATATAGGTACAGCAGTACCAGGGCTTCGAACAGCGGCAGCATATAAATTGCCACCATCAGGCACGTCACCCCACCGACGCCCGTCAGTCCGGTCAGGACAAGTGTTGGTCGGTGCCGCCCGAATAGATCGACTCGCATCCAGCGAGCTATTGCGAGCATGGCAACCACGCCGAACAGGCTTCTTCCGAACATCACGTGCCAAACGGTGAGGTAGGGTTCAGAGAACCTGAGGGCGACATTCAGTGCGGCAAAAAGAGAGGCACCCAGAAAGGCAAATAAAACGCCCCATTTGGCCGAATGCGCAGTGGTGTTTGTTTTCGTCATCGAATCATCTTTTGCGGACTTGTCTGCCTCTGGCAGATTAATCGAATTTCCAGCGATCGTAACTGACAATTTTGTCCAGCGGCCGACGGATCTTGCGCACCGGTGACGGATTCTGCGGATATCCAATCGGCAAGATGGCGACCACTCGGACGTCAGGCGGTATTTGCAAAATCCTTTTGACCTCTTCTTCGTAAAATGCGCCTATCCAGCAGGTCCCCAGACCTTCAGCCGCCGCGCAAAGGGTGATATGGTCAATGGCGATGGCGACGTCTATCGGATAACTTAGCTGACCGCAGGTCATGACATGATCAACTGTTGCAGCACAGCATGCCAGGACCACCGGTGCGTCGGCGACAAAGGATTGTCTGCACGCGGCCTGAGACAGTTCTTGGCGCATCTCTGAATTGCGCACCACCACAAACCGCCACTCTTGAAAATTATTGGCCGATGGTGCGTGCCGCGCAGCTTCAAGCAGTCGCGTGAGGACATCGTCGGACACGTCCGTGTGTTTAAAAGCCCGCACGCTTTTGCGCTTCAAGATTGCTTCGTAAACATCCATCCCTTATTCTCCCCCCTGCATCGCTGTTTCACCTATAAATATTTTTTAACAATAATATCCATGTCATTTCGGGTAATTCTATTAACCAAAAAAACACGGAGGACTCAAAGGTTTTATCTTTATTTACACGGTCCCTCTGAATTCTTTGTGATCTGCATGGTTATTACTAAACCTTTATTATGGCGATTTCACCTGTGTACGCGCCAGTTCCTCGAGCACCGTCACCACACAGCACGAGTCCAGATCTCCTTTACCCTGGGTTTTGACTGCCCGCAGAATTTCCAGGGACACACTGGTTGCCGGCAGAGAGGCACCGCATTCATCAGCCAGTTTCAAGGCGCTGGACAGATCCTTGTACATGTTGTTGGCGGCAAATCCGGCTTGGAAATTCCGGTTGATTATCTTCGGTCCCCGGGTTTCCATGGCACCGGTCCTGGCACCGCCCACCGATGTGATTTCTATTACCTTCCGGGGATCGATGCCGGCTTTGGTTGCCAGCACCATGGCCTCGGAGACCGCCTCCAGCGCGACTCCCAAAATGAGATTATTGATCAGTTTCAGGGTTGTACCCATACCGTTTTTGCCGGCATAGACCATCTTGCTTCCCATTGTTTCGAAAAGGGGGAGGCAGGCTTCAAAGATATCCTGCGGTCCGCCCACCATGATTCCCAATTTGCCGGCTTCGGCCACTTTCGGGCTGCCGGTTACCGGGGCGTCGAGCATGAAACCACCCTGGGTCTGCGTCCGCTGGGCAATGGATCTGGACATTTCCGGGGCAATGCTTCCCATATCGATAATGACGATTTTATCACGGGCGCCCTCCAGCACGCCGTTTTCTCCGCAGATCACCGCATCCGAAGCCTCAGCATTGGTCAGCATCGTGATCACCACATCCGAAGCCTGTGCCACCGCCTTTGGAGATTCCGCCCAGGATGCCCCGGCTGCCGACAACTCGTCTGCTTTTTCCTTCGTCCGATTCCAAACGGTTAAAGGATAGCCTGCATTTAGAACATGCCCTGCCATGTGGCGGCCCATGAGACCGATTCCGATAAATCCAACCCGTTCCATCTTTCCTCCTTTCCGGTTATCCCTGTGCTTGAAGACTTTGAATAAATTTTTTCTGGCTTAAAAACAAGTCGAAATTTCCCGAGCATGCCAAATGGTGTCAAAGTCTAAAAGCTCTCCTTCACCAACAATGCGATTCAAGCCTCGCCGGTTAATGCAAAACTCAATTGTTGACCGGATCGTCCCCGCCATGCCATAACCCAAACGAAGACAACCTTGAGGGAGAAAATCTTTGCCAAAAGGAACCGTATACCCTTCTGAATCTTCAACCTTTCGTGATGCCCAAACCGGCGCCCGCATCCGTCAGGTTACCCATCACCCCTCGATTCACCATCACCCCTTTTTCTTTGTGCCGGCCTATGACAGCGGCATGAACCGGCTGTTTTTCATTTCTCACCGCACGGGTGCCCCTCAAGTCTTTGCAGAAGAGCGGGCCGGCGGCCGGCTGATACAGCTTACAGACCGCAGCGACCTTGATCAGTGGTCACTGTATCCGGCCCGCAACCGCCAATTCATTCTTTTCACTGCCGGCGGCGCCGGCTGGCGGTTGGATGTCGAAACGCTACAGGAGACAAGGATTGTTGATTTCGGAGATGACAAGACCCGCGAAGAAGGCATGGTCGGTGCGGCCATGGGCACCACGGCTCTCAGCCGGGATGATCGCTGGTGGGCCGTGCCCGTAAAAACCGGGGATCATTTTAAACTCCTTTTGATCGACCTGCAAAGCGGCGGTACTTCAGTCATACTGGACGGCGATAAAATCGGACATCCCCAGTTCTGCCCGGAAGACACTAATTTGATCCTGTATCTGGCCGCCATGACCGATCCGCTGTGGGTCTTCGACCGGGATCGCCATGTGAATTTTCGCGTCTACCGGCGCAATGTTGAAAAAAACGAATGGATCACGCATGCCAGCTGGATCCCTGGACGCAGAGAGGTCTGCTTCGTGGGCTGGCCCCACGGGGTTCGAGCGATTCATGTCGACACGGGTGCGCAACGGCAGGTAGCCCGTTTCAATGCCTGGCATGCCGTATGCAGTCCGGACGGCCTGCGGATGGTGGCCGATACGAACTGCCCGGATATCGGTTTGCAACTGTTTGATCCGCTGGACGGGATCGGAAAACCGTGCCGCCTGTGCCACCCGCAGGCATCCCAGGTCGGAGAGCACTGGAAGGGGCCATTTCCCTACGGCAGCGGTCCGGTTAAAGTCTATGCACCCCAGCACACACACCCGCATCCCAGTTTCGCACCCGACGGATCCCGGATCGTTTATACATCGGATCGAACCGGCCACGCCCAGATTTATGAGTGTTTGCTGGACAGGGACTGAACCGCATCACCGGCAGCCAGCACAAAACGGTTAATTCTCTTTCAACTTGACAGGCGCATTAAGTTACTATAAAGCCTGTGTATTATTCGAATAATTTTTCGCATTCCGAAACTTACACGCTCGAATCTGATCCTGACTGTCGCTAAAGACAGACGCCGCGCGCATTGCTTTGATGACGTTACCCCAACCTGAAGGTTGACAAAGGCATACACGTGTCCACTAATACCAATCCGAAAAACCTGGTGCAGTCTCTGGCCAAAGGTTTGCACGTACTGGAGACATTTACCGCCACCGAAACGGAATTTACCCTCAGCGAGATCGCCAGCCGCAGCGGCCTGGATCCCGGTACGGCTTTTAGAATGATTCATACCCTCGTATCCCTGGGCTATCTGCAGAAAGTTGAAAATACCCGGATGTTCAGGCTCAGTCTGAAGGTTCTGGATCTGGGATTTAATGCCATCGCCCGCACCGATCTGCGCACCATCGCCCGTCCGATCCTCCGGTCTTTGGTGAGCGATGTGATCGAAGCCGCCAGCCTGGCCGCACTGGACGGGGCGGAAATGGTCTATCTGGAGCGCGTGCATGCCGGACTGGCGCGATTGGGTGTCGATGTGCGCATCGGTACGCGACTGCCGGCTTATTATACCGCCATGGGCCTGGCCGTTCTGGCCTTTTTGCCCCGCAAGACGGTTTTGCGGGTGCTCAACATGCGTGAACGGGTCAAACTCACGCCGGCCACGCCGGTAACGATTTCCGAAATCACACAATGTCTGCTGCGGGTCCGCCGACAGGGATATGCCGTCGCGGATCCGGAAGTCATCGTGGGGCTGCGCGTACTGGCGGCACCGGTGCTCGACGCTGACGGTCAGTCCGTCGCCGCAATCAGCGTTGCCGCACCGTCCATGAATATCACCCTCAAAAAGTTTGTTGACAAGACGGCCGCCCCGGTAATGCAGGCCGCCGCCGAGATGGGCAAAGTATTGCAATCATCCGGGACGGCACCTGGAGGAGCGGTATCGGCCGTCTGAATAAAGATCTAACCACTTCAAACAGCAAGGGGAAAAATTATGGCAATCATCGAACCTTTTCGCGGAGTTTTGCCAGCCATGCAAGTGCCTTTCCAATCAGACGGCAGTATCGACGAGGCCGAGTTGCGTCGCTTTACGAGCTGGCTTGCCGGCCACGAGGGCATCGGAGGGCTGGTTACCAACGGCCATACCGGTGAAGTTTTCGCCCTGTCAACCGCTGAGCGGGCGGAGGTGACCAGAATCGTGGCCGATGAAGTCCAAGACCGACTGCCGGTGATCTCGGGCATCAATTGCGAGAGCATCCCCGAAGCCGTAACCCATGCGGGCATGGCTAAGGAAGCCGGCGCCAAGGGGCTTTTGATCATGCCGCCCCATATCTGGCTGCGATTTGGCATGCGTCCCGAACATGTCCTTAAATATTTTGCGGCCATTGGGGAGGCTGTAAATATCAACCTGGTGGTGCATATATATCCGTCCTGGACCAAGGCATCCTATTCGTCCCGGTTGCTGGGCCAGCTGGCTGAACTTCCCTGGGTGACCACTTTTAAGATTGGCACGCGGGAAATGTCCAAATACGTACGCGACATCGCGGCCATTCGCGCCGCCGATCCCCGGTGCACGATTCTTTCCTGCCATGATGAATACCTGCTGCCGACCCTGGTGCAGGGTGTCGACGGCGCGTTGGTCGGTTTTGCCTCGCTCATCCCGGAGATGATAACCGCCCTGTACCAGTCCGTGTGTGATGGAGACCTGAAAAAAGCGCAGGAAATTCAATCGCGGATCAATGTTCTCAAAGAGGTCGTCTATTCCAAAGGAGAGCCTTCCAGCGACGCCCACGCCAGGATGAAAGTGGCCATGAATTTGTGCGGCCGCATGAATTCCACCACGGTGCGGCCGCCGATTGAACTACCGCAAGGAGAGGTTTATGAGGCCATCGCGGCAGCAGTCAAAGAAGCCGGTCTGATGCAATAAACGGATGGGCCGTAAAAAACCGGTTGATTCGCGCACGCAATCTTGTCTATTGCTTTCGTGATTTTGATTTGAACTAAAAAAGGAGGCGTATCATGCAAAAAAAGAGAATCTTTATGACGGTTATGGTTGCTGTGCTGGCAATTATTCTCATCATTCCGTTTGGCGCCCAGGCAGAAACCATCAAGATTCAGGCCATGCGCCTGGGCTCTTCCTGGTATGTTTTCGGCGCTACGCTGGCCACGTTGTTGAAAGACAACCTGCCGGCCGGCACCAATATGGAGGTAGTGCCCAAGGGTGGCGGGGTCGGCAATCCGATTTCGGTAAGCAAAGACCCGTCAAAGATCGGTCTGGCCAATGTGGCCACGGTGGTCTGGGCCTGGAACGGTCACCCGGTCGTATACAAGGGCAAACAATTCCGCAATATCCGCGCGCTGGTCGGCGGCCTGAACTCGGTCTGGATCACCGCCATGACGCGCGAAGCCTACATTGATAAAACCGGCAACGATACGTTGGAGAAGATACTGCTTTCGGGCACGCCGGTGCGGGTGGTTATGAAACCGGCCGGCAGTTCGGTCCCTGTGGTGGCAGATATGGTTCTAAAGGCCATGGGTACCAGCCGCGACAAGATCGTTGGCAACGGGGGTAAAATTATCCAGGTATCGGCCAAACAGATACCGGCGCTTGTCAGAGACGGTCGGGTCGACTTGTACTTTGAGTCGGCCCTTAAAGGCCATCCGGTGGTCACTGAAACTTCCCTCACCGGCAACGTCCGCTTTCTGGATATGCCCGACGGGGTCCTGCAAGAACTGGCCAAGGAAGGCCTCAACCCGGTGCCGCTGCCCCAGTGGTTTAAAGGCCAATCCGGACCCACCAAGGCTTTGGACATGGGAACCTTATTGATCGCCAACGAAGACCTTTCCGATGAGCGGGCGTATCAAATCACCAAGACCCTTTGTGAAAACAAAAAGGCCATGGCCTCGGCCCATAAAGCCTGGAGCAATTTCATACCCGAAGAAGCCTGGAAGCCTGAAAAGACAGGCATCCCCTTGCACCCGGGTGCCGTCCGCTATTACAAGGAAAAAGGCTGGATGAAATGATCATCCCCGTAAAAAAGGCCCGACGCTGCCTGATTATTGGAAGCCGGAAGGCCGCGTAAGGATGATCATTGCCGCGTTTCCCCTCTCCCGCAATCAGGGCGAGGGGAAATCCGGCGTACCCATTTTCAAACATGCTGCCGGGTTCCTACCAATCAAATCACCGGCAGCGTTAAATGAAAAGGAGTCTCAGGTGGCGATTTCCAGCATCACCGGTGCTCTGCGGTTGATACTGAGTCTGGCCTGGATGGCCGGACAAATATATATCATCTATTATCCCATGATGCCGCTGATTCAACGGCCGCTTCATCTTCTTCTAGCCCTGGCCCTGGTAATATTGTGGATTCCTCTCAAAAGCGATCGTCTCGGCACGTGGGTTGCGCAGGTAATTGATCTTGTTTTGCTGATCGCTGTTATCGCAACCACCATCTATTATTTCGAATCGGCCTACCGCCTGACGGAGCGCATGGAAGGTATCGATGACATCCTGATGCGGGACGTGGTTTTCGGAGTCGTTCTAGTTGTCGTCATCGCCGAGTGCGTTCGACGCGTGGTGGGCTGGTCGCTGCTGGGCGTGATTCTGGCTTTTCTGTTTTATGCCTTCGCCGGGGATTGGTTCCCGGGTTGGCTGCAATTCGGCGGCTTCGGCCTGGCGGAAATGGTGGAGACCCTGACAATGACCGCCAACGGCGTGCTGGGGGTCACGACCGAGACCTCGATTCAATTCGTTTTTTACTTCGTGGCCTTTGGCGCCTTTTATGCGGCCATCGGCGGCAGCCAGCTGTTCATCGACATCGGGCTGGCAGCCGTCGGCCGGCATAAAGGCGGTGCAGCCAAAGCGGCCGTCGTATCTTCCAGCATGATGGGAAGCATCAGCGGCAGCGCAGTGGCCAACGTGGCCGCAACCGGTGTCTTTACCATACCCCTGATGCGCAAATCCGGTTTCGATGCCAACAGAGCGGCCGCCACCGAAGCGGTGGCCTCCACGGGCGGTCAGTTGATGCCGCCCATTATGGGCATTTCCGCTTTTGTCATGGCGGAACTGCTGCAGGTTAATTACGGTAAAATCGCGCTGGCCGGCATCATCCCGGCGGTCGGTTTTTACCTGGCCATATTTCTGGGCGTCGACCTGTTTTCGCGGCGCACAGGCATCGGTACGATACCCAAAACCGATGCCGGCACCCATGCGCCGATCGTTCCACGCCTATACCTTCTGCTACCGCCGTGTATTCTGATCGGTGTTCTGGTCGCGGGTTATTCCGCCACGTTTGCCGCAGTGGTCGCCATCGGTTCTTGCGTCGTTACTGCCTATCTGCGGCGGGCAAGCTGGCTCAGCTTCAAGGAACTGATTCAGGCCATCCAGCAGGCCACCAAGCAGGCCGCCAAGGTCGCGGTACCGATCGCCTCAATCGGCATCATCATTTCGGTTTCCATTCAATCCAACCTGGCCCTGAAGTTTTCGGCCAACCTGATTCAGATCAGCGGAGGGTCGCTGTTGGGGGCCATGCTGTTTATTATTTTGGGTTGCATCATCATGGGGATGGGTCTTCCCACCGTTGCCGCGTATATCATCGGCGCCATCCTCTTCGTTCCGGCCCTGCTGAATCTGGGAATCCCGGAACTGGCGGCCCATTTCTTCGTCATGTACTACTGCGTGCTGTCCATGATCACCCCGCCGGTGGCCCTGGCGTCCTACACCGCCGCCGGCATGGCCAATGCCAATACCATGAAGACCAGTCTGCTCGCTTTTCGCATGAGCATGGTGTCGTTTTTTATTCCTTTTGCCTTTGCATTCGATCAGTCGCTTCTGGGCGTCGGCTCCGTGCTGCAGATAGCCATTGCCTTTCTTACCCTGGCGGCCGGCACCGGCGCCTGGACCGTGGCCCTGGCCGGCTATCTGGGCGGCAAATTAAATCCCGTCGAACGCATATTTTTCGGTGCTGCGGCCATTGCCGTAATTTTTTCACCGACCGGGCATGTTATGTGGGGCATCGGCACCGCCGGCATTTTGGTCCTGCTGGCCTGGAGTCTGCTGTTGAAGCCGCGGTTTTTCGTGCGGCCGCGGGCGAGGGCCGACGCGCGGTAAAAAGAACCGGGTGTTTGAAAATGAAAGAGAATATCGGATTGATCGGGATCGGGCTGGTTGGAACGGCAATTTCGGAAAACCTCCTCAGAGCCGGCTACCTTGTTGTGGGCTGCGATATCGATGACGGCAAGTGCCGGCATCTTGAAAAGATGGGCGGTCGCGCCGTTTCCGCCCCCCGTGAAGTCGCCGCGGACGTCGGACGCGTTTTTCTTTCTTTGATGACGACGAACATCGTTCGCGAGGTTTTGATGGGGCCGGACGGATTGCTGCAGGCCCGCAAACCACCCGGTTATATCATCGACACGACGACCGGCGATCCGGAGGAAACGGTTAAGATCGCCCGGCAACTGGAAAAACAGGGCATACGTTTCCTCGATTCACCGATTTCCGGCTCCAGCCAACAGATCCGCAATCGCAAGGGCGTGGTGATGGTCGGCGGCAGGCAGGAAGCTTACCGCAAATGCACCGACCTTTTCGGCGCCATCGCCAGGGACTTCGCCTATATCGGCCCCTCCGGCAGCGGCTGCAGCGCCAAACTGGTGAGCAACGTCATTCTGGGGTTAAACCGTCTCGTTCTGGCCGAAGGCCTGGTTTTTGCCGAACGGTTCGGATTCGAATTAGGCGCGTTTCTAGCACTTCTGAAAAAAACGCCGGCATATTCGTGTGCCATGGATGTCAAAGGCAAAAAGATGATCGCAGGGGATTTCACCCCTCAATCACGCGTATCGCAGCACTTGAAAGATCTGGAGCTTACTCTCCGGTATGCGGATAAATTGGCCCAGCCGCTGCCGCTGACAGTCCTGCACAGGAAAATTCTTCAAGATGCGATCGCGGCCGGGGACGGCGAACTGGACAATGCCGCGGTTGTAAAGCAGATCAGACGGCTTGCCAATCGGAGTGAGGAATAAATGCGGTATGCAATCTGCAATGAACTATTCGAAAATCTTTCATTGGCGCAATCCTGCAAAATTATATCAGAGCATGGCTTTAATGGGATCGAATTGGCCCCGTACACCCTTTCCGACGCTCCCGACAAAATGAGCTTGCAGGCACGATCAGCGACAAAAAGGATCCTTGAAGATTTCGACCTGCAGTTCGTGGGTTTCCACTGGCTGCTGAATGCACCGGCAGGGCTGCATTTAACCACGCCGGATTCAGCGGTCAGAATAAAAACCTGGGATTTTATGAAATTTCTGGTTGAGTTCTGTGCCGAGATGGGCGGCGGCATACTGGTCCTGGGATCGGGAAAAAAAAGAAATGCCGATGGGATACCGGTAGAAAAGGCTTTGGAATATTTAACCCAAGGCTTGCGCGAGTTGGCCCCTATCGCAGAGAGCGGCAATACCACCATTGTCATTGAACCGCTTTCGGCCAGGATTACCAACGTCGTCAATACATTAAAAGAGGCTGAAAATCTAATTCACGCGATCGATCACCCTGCCGTCAGCGGTATATTCGATTTCCATAACTGCACGGAGGAAAAGCAGTCCTGGCAGGCCTTGATTGAATGTTTCAAGGACAGCATACGGCACGTCCATTTAAACGAAATCGACGGCGGATATCCGGGCTCCGGCAGTTCTGATTATGCCCCGACATTTGCGGCGTTAAAACGCTGTGGTTATGGCGGCTGGATTTCGCTTGAAGTATTTGATCAAAAAGAATCGCCGGAAAGGATCCTGAGGGAAACCCGGCGGACGATTCAGAATATTGAACGCCGGTTAGCCTTTGATTGAACGAAAACCCGTCTAAACGAATTGCCGGGTTTCGCCCATTGAAATCAAATCTTTTAAAGTGCTTGATTTTCAACAGCAAGGAGACAGCATTGATACGGGTTGACTGCCAGAGCCACGTTTTTCCAAAGCCCTATGCGGATATTCTTTTGAATAACCAAAAATACCTGCAAACCTCAAAAGACAATGATCACTACATTATCCGCTATTCCAATCTGCAGCAGTTCAGGTTGAATCCGGAAATGTATGACCCTCGACATACGATCCGCGAGATGGATGCAGCCGGCATCGATGTGAGTGTCATCAGCGTGAACATACCCGGCCCGGAGATGCTCGACACCGAACTGGGGATTGAAGGTGCCCGGGTGTGCAATGATTACCTGGCTGAGGTGTGTGCCCGATACCAGGGACGCTTTGCAGGGCTTGCCAGCTTGCCCTTGCAGGATGTGAATGCCGCGATTTCGGAATTCAAGCGGGCGTTGAATGATCTTGATTTAAAAGGCATCATCTTATTCTCCCATATCAACGGTACACCGGTCGACGATCCGCAATTCGAACCGATATATGCCATGGCGCAAAGCCGTGGGATTCCCATCGTTCTGCATCCCACGGTGCCCACCTGGGGCGAGGTGATTAAAGATTATTCAATGATCCCGATGATGGGGCTGATGGTAGATACATCAATCGCAATGCTGCGACTCATTTTAAGCGGCATAATGGAGAGATACCCGGATTTGCTCATACTCCATCCCCACTGCGGCGGTGTGCTGCCCTACCTGATGCCGCGGGTGGTTGAACAAACCGAGGTGAAAGGTCGCGGCCGGGAGCATATCACCCGATCTCCTGAAACATATTATCGACGGGTCTACTTTGATCTGGTTTCACCTTCAGTTCAGGCAATGCAATACGTCTATGATTTTTCAGGACCCGATCGACTTGTTTTCGGCAGTGATCGGCCCTGGATAAAAGTTCAAACCTTCCTTGAACTGTTGGACCGCTTGAGCCTGTCTGAGAAGGATAAAAGAAAAATTTTGGGCGAAAATGCCTGTCGCCTTTTTAGCTTAAGGTGAAATTTGATGGGCAATGAAAAATTGACACCGGCCCAGCAGGCGCGTTTGGCCATGCGCCATCAGCAATGGACCGGTCCCACCAAGCATAAAGTGCCCGGATACGTCAAATGCAATCTGGTGGTTCTTCCCAAAAAAGGCAGCTATGATTTTCTGGTTTACTGCGTCCGCAACCCCAAACCCTGCCCGCTGATCGAAATCACCGACCCGGGTGATGCGCAGCCCCGCCTGACAGCTCCGGGTGCGGATCTTCGCACGGACCTTCCCAAATATGCCGTTTATCGCAACGGCGAAAGGCAAAAAGACCGGTTGAACATCATTGAACTGTGGGAGCAAGACAGCGTCGCATTTTTGATCGGCTCGGGGATGACCTTCGATGATCCCCTGGAAAGGGCCGGTGTGCCCAAAACCCGGACGTGGATCTTAAATACCGGGATAGACACCGTGCGGGCGGGAAAATTTCACGGCAAAATGATCGTGACCATGCGCCTGATGACCCGTTCCCAGGCGGTGATCGCCTGCCAGTTGACGGCCAGGTTCCCCTTTCACCACGGGGCGCCGATTCATATAGGCAACCCGGATGAAATCGGCGCCGATCTCGCTCATCCGATCGTTGGGGATCCTTACCCGGAAATTCCGCCAGATCAGATACCGGTCTTCTGGGCCTGCGGTGTAACACCCCAGCAGGTTGCGCTGGCATCCAAGCCCCGGCTGATGATCACCCACGCCCCGGCCCATTCGTTTGTCACCGATTTACTGGCAGATCGGGTTTGCATCCCATAACCCGGATCCGCCAGGGAGGAGAACAGCTTGCCCCAAGGGCACCAAGACACAAAGCCAAGCCTTTGGTTAATATTGATCTTTAGACATAGCGTTTGAAAAATGTGGCTTTTTAAAAGCAGTGAATAACACACTGGATTGTAATGGGACGGTTGTGCGTTCCGCGTTACGGGTTATGGGTCTTCAATAGGATGGTTTCCTTTTCTAAACGCGCAATCCGCAACCCGCAACCCGCAACCCGTAACATCATCTTTCAATGCAAAACAACAATCTGTCTGAAATCGACATCAGAATGCCGAGTTGAATTTCTTAAGCGCCTAGCGGCTTTCCAAAAACGCCCGCAAGCGTTCCATGGCCGGCTCCAGGATGGACATGTCGGCCGCATAGCAAATCCGCACCGCACCCTCGCCGCCGTTGCCGAAGGCCACACCGGGTGCGACCGACACTTTCTTTTCTTTTAAAAGGGAAAGCGCAAACGAATATGAATCCGTAACTTCTTCCAGGCGGGGAAACAGATAAAAGGCGCCCTCGGGCTCGGCGACTGCAACCGAGGGCATGCTGCGCAGGGCATCGAAACAAAAGCGCTTTCTATCTTGCAGCAAGGTCACCATCGAGTGAACGTCATCCTCCCCGTGTTTTAGAGCCGTTTCGCCGGCGCGCTGCACCATTGACGGTGCATGGGAAACAATAAATTCATTGAGCTGGGTGGTCTTTTGGGCAAGGTCTGCCCGCGCCACCAGCCAACCCAGGCGCCAGCCGGTCATGCAGTAGCTTTTTGAAAAAGACTGCACGACAATCACCGCATCATCACGGGTACACAGGCGCAAAATCGACGGCGCCACCGATCCCGAATAATAGATGCGCTCATAAACTTCATCCGCAAGCAGCCACAACCGATGGCGTCGACAGAAATCCAGGAGTCTGTATTGATCCGCAGGCTTGGCCAGCCAGCCAAGGGGATTTGATGGTGAGGCATAAACCAGGAGTCTTGTCTTCGGAGAAAGGGCCGCTTCCAGTCCATTGAAATCGATGCCGTAGTGCCGATCTTCCCACACGAGGGGTATTTCCCTGGGATTTCCGCCGCAAAGACTGACTATAGCAGTCGCATTTGGCCAGTTTGGGGTCAGCACGATGGCTTCGTCGCCCGGATCGATCACACAGCGAATAGTGACATTTAAGGCCTGCACGCCCGAGGCGGTCACGACAATTTCCGTTTGCGGATTTAAATTCACCTGGTGCAGCTCGGCGTATTTTTCCGCAATAGCCTCCCGCAGACTCGGCAATCCCGCATTCTCGGTGTAAAACGTATACCCCTTATTCATGGCCCGGACCGCCGCCTCTTTGATAAAGCCCGGCGTCGACAAGTTCGATTCGCCGAAATGAAGCCGGAGTACCCCGTCCATGGAAAAAGCAACATCCGCCAGTTCTCTAATGCGTGAGGGAAACACCTGAGACAGACTCGGAGCGAGGGAAATTTTTTGCATCATACCAAGATTCCTATGACCGGGATTGCCGGCAACCTGAGTTTCATATCACACGGGAGCTCACCCCGTCACCATTCAGACGGCGCCCGTGTTGAATTGAATTAGAATCACACCGCTTGAATGTCAATCAAATTAACTCGTAATCCCCAATCCGGACAAGCCGGTGTTGAATATTGAAGATTGAAAATTGAAGAGCCACCAATTTTAAGTTGTTATAATTATACAAATTTCGTAAAATATAGAAACGTTTTCAGCAGTAGCCAACCATAACTGTTATACATGGAGTAGACATGCGAAAATCCCCTTCGATCAAAACAGCGTTGCCGGGTCCCCAGGCCAGCAAGCTTATCAAGCTTGACGGGACTTATGTTTCACCCTCCTACACCCGAATGTATCCGCTCGTTGTCGCAAAAGCCAAGGGAATGTGGGTCCATGACGTTGACCAAAACGTTTTCCTGGACTTTACCGCCGGCATCGCCGTCAATGCCACCGGCCATTGCCATCCGGAAGTGGTCAAGGCCATCAAACTTCAGGCGGATAAACTGCTGCACATGTCGGGAACCGATTTTTACTACACTTCTCAGATCGAATTGGCCGAAAAACTGGCTTTGCTGGCACCGGGCAACGCTGGCAAACGGGTCTATTTCGGCAACTCCGGCGCCGAGGCGGTTGAAGCCGCATTCAAACTGGCGCGCTGGCACACGAAGCGGGAATTGAATCTAGCTTTTTTCGGCGCTTTTCATGGGCGCACCATGGGCGCTCTGTCGCTGACGGCCAGCAAAACCGTTCAAAAGAAAAACTACAATCCGCTGGTGCCGGGTATCACGCATATTCCCTATCCTTACTGCTACCGCTGTCCATACAACCTGTGTTATCCACGGTGCAATGTGGCGTGCGTCCACTGGGTGGAGGATACGCTTTTCCGTACAACCATACCGCCGGATGAAGTGGCGGCAATCTTTGTTGAACCGATTCAGGGGGAAGGCGGCTATATAGTCCCACCGCCCGAATTTCACCGCGAAATGTACAAGCTGGTTAAAAAATACGATATCCTGTACGTCGTCGATGAGGTTCAATCCGGTATGGGACGTACCGGGAAAATGTTTGCAATGGAACACTTCGATGTCAATCCGGACATGATTGCACTGGCCAAGGGCATAGCTTCGGGCATGCCTCTGGGTGCACTGGTGGCACGTTCGGACATTATGGACTGGGAAGCCGGATCCCACGCGTCGACCTTTGGCGGCAATCCGTTGTCCTGCCAGGCTGCCATGACAACCATCGATCTGCTTGAAAACGAGCTGATCGCCAACGCCGCCGTCCAGGGGGATTACCTGCTGGCCGGGCTGGGGGAATTGCAAAAAATCCACGAAAGCATGGGGGATGTCCGCGGCAAAGGCCTTATGGTGGGTGTCGAACTGGTCAAAGATCGCGAGACCAAAGAGCCAGCCAGGGCTTGGCGCAACGAAATTGTCAGGGCCGCCTTCGAAAGAGGATTGCTGGTATTGGGATGCGGTGAGAACAGCCTCCGGTTTTGCCCCGCATTGACAGTAACAGCTGAAGAAATAGACAAGTGTCTGTCTATATTTGACGACGCAATCCAATCTGTGACGAGTCGATCCGGCGAGGATCGATGACAAAAAGCAAGACAACTCATAAGTGAGTGTTATATTTTGGCCAGTGGATTTTATAATTTAGATATTGTCCTTCGACCTGGCTCAGGACCGTGAGTCCTTCGACGTTGCTCAAGACCGTGAACCTGTCGAACGGCCTGTCGAACGGCTTGTCGAACCATTTGTAATTTAAATATTGCGATTTTGACTTCAGCGCGCCATCCGGTAAAATAAATCGCTTCAATCCGAATCGGTTAGAATTGAGTTTGACGTTTCCCTGCAGATCCTCGAGAGTAATTTGACATCACCAAACCGTTGGGATATATAAATAATTCTATCTATCCATTTCTTATTGTTATATTGTTGTTTTTCTTCTGTACATTTATTGGGAATTATTTTGGGATTCGATTTGCCCCTCTAGCTTCACGCCGATATTTTCTTTTGAATCTATTGGCTCCCAAGATGACCTCCTGAAATCTGTGCATTGATATCATCGAGAAAGGAGGCATTTCTGATGGCTGAGGGCAAAATCAAATGGTACAGTGAAGAAAAAGGGTACGGATTCATAGAAACCGAAGAGGGAAATGACGTCTTTTTTCACAAATCGAATGTCGAATTTGAGGGTCATTTTGGGCTTCGCAAAGCCGATCGCGTATCCTTCGAAGTACAGTCGACCCCGCGCGGTCAGAAAGCAATAAAAGTTAAAGCCCTGTAAACCGGGCCGTCCTGTTTGCCCGCTTGATTGCGAAATAAACTGAATAACCTTTGCGGCAGAGTCGATATCGGCTCTGCCGGATTTTTAGATGGAAACCATTTTTAAAAATGTCGTGCGCCAACGGAGTTAAATTGCGTTTGGGCATAGGTCAAAAGTACTGGATGAAACTCCTGAAGATGGTAGCGAATCTTTTTGCAGATCTGATTGAGATGCACCTTTGGCCTTTGCGTATTCCATCAGAAGCGACCGGATAAGTTCTTTCACGGATATGATTTTATTGACCCGGTAGGCATTTTTTCCGGCAAAGGCAAAACCATTCTTGAATTTTCCCTTTTTGGCACAAGACAGCGCAATGGCAATACAATAGGGGCTATTGGTGTGATCGCACGTTTTGATGCATTGGTAGGGGCATCTGAAAGGCTTTTTCTTACCGTTTTTCACTTCATCAATAAACTCGTTGCGAACCGCCCGACCTGGCAAACCCACCGGGCTGTTAATCACCACCATGTCTTCCTTTTCGGCATCAATATAAGCCTGTTTGAACGCCCGAGCCGCATCACATTCATGGGTGGCCACAAAGCGGGTCCCCATCTGAACACCTGCTGCTCCGAGCCCTAAAAATTTTTGAATATCAGCGCCGGTGTATACGCCTCCGGCTGCAATGACTGGAATCACGGCTTTGTGCTCGGCCTCAAAACACTTGACCGCCTGAACAACCTCTTTTATCAGTTTTTCAAGGGCAAAATCTGGATCTTCCAGTTGTTCGGATTTAAAACCGAGGTGGCCGCCGGCTTTGGGGCCTTCCACCACAAAGGCGTCCGGCAGGTAGTCGAATTTTGACAACCACTTTTTGCAAATAATTGTGGCGGCGCGTCCCGAGGAAACAATCGGCACCATTTTGGTTTTCATCCCATCTTTCAGATAGCCGGGCAAGTCAAGTGGAAGCCCTGCACCTGCAAAAATAACATCGATCCCTTCGCGCAGCGAAGTTTTGACCAAATCTCTGAAATCGGTCAGTGCCACCATGATATTTACGCCGAGAATACCCTTGGTCAATTCTTTTGCCCTGCGGATCTCCCTTTTCAGGGCCCGAATATTGGCCTGCGTGCTGTTGGCGGCGATATCCGGTTCGCCGATGCCGACCATGGCTGCGGCAATCACACCGATGCCGCCTTCATTGGCTACCGCCGATGCCAGCCCTGAAAGTGAAATGCCAACCCCCATTCCACCTTGAATGATGGGTATCCGGCTGACAAGGCCCCCTATTTTCAATTTCGGAAAATTCATTAACACTCCCTCGGTTCAATATGAAGTCTGTGGATTCGACTGCCTCGATCTCGAGGCAGCACGCATTACCATTTGGCAAATTCATACAAAAAACCGCGTCGATGGCCGCTGGCGGTCATCGGCGCGGTTTTTTACGATATATTTATTTTATAGAACCATTGAAAGCATGGCAAGAAGGGAAAACCGTTTTACAAAAGTTTTACATTCTAAAACGGAAAAAGGTGATAATAATTGTTTAAATGCAGTATTTTTTCCACTTATCTTCATCCAATTCGGCTCCCAGGCCGGGACCGGGCAGAACATTTACATACCCTTTGCCACTGGTAACATCCTCGTAGGTAACTATGTTTTGGGTGACATCGTCGATTTTTGACTGCGAAGCCGGTGCACACCCTTCAGAGCCCATGCCCATTTGGGCCTGTCCGGTGGAGACCGCAAAATGGCGGCAGGCCTGTCTTCCAACCTCATAAGTGTTCGCGCCACCAACAATTACCGGGATGCCTGCCGATTCAGCAACTGCCGCAATTTTCTTTGACCGCCAAAGGCCACCGTTCTTCGAAATTTTTATATTGATAATATCGGCAGCCCCTTTTTTAATAAGCTTGTATACGCTTTCCAAAGAGGTATTGCTTTCATCGGAGCTGATCGGGGTATCGACAGCGTCGGCGACTTTGGCCATCCCATCCAAATCCCAGCGTTTCACCGGCTCTTCAACAAATTCAGGGTTGTATTTCTCCATCCGGCGTATGATCCGGATGGCCAGATCCGGCCGGTAGGCTTCGTTGGCATCCAGCCGGATGTTCAGCTCCGAGCCAACAGCGTTTCGCACCTGTCGCAGCCTTTCTAAATCGGTCGCAGGATCATGCCCAATTTTGACGACCACTGTTTGGTAACCCTGATTCTTGCGATACTCAGCCTGTTCAGCCATTTTGTCAGGTGTATCGATACTTAAGGTATAGGTTCCGAGTATCTTTGCATCAAACTCACCGCCAAGCAGTTTGTATGCGGGTTTGTCCAGCGCTTTGCCCATAATATCCCAGAGGGCCAGATCAATACCGCATTTGGCAATCAAATTGCGAGGTACGACGGCATCCATCTTGTGATGAATGCGTTCGATATCAAATGGATCTTCTCCGATAACGACCGGTGACAGATAATGATCAATCATTGGCTTGGTGCTTTCCGGCGTTTCTTCCGAAACCCCGCCGCCCGGTACAAATGATCCCTCACCGATACCGGTGATATCTTCATCTGTGTAAATCCAAACCAGCACGTTACTAAAGGCCTTTAAAACTCCGTGGGAAAAGATATACGGGTTTTCAACCGGTATTTCGATAATTCTGGTTTCAATCTTGGTAATTTTCACTCTCTACTCCTTTTTAATATTTGTGAGTTGCCTCCGTAATGAGTTTTTGGAGCTTGTCCAGATCACCGGAAGATAAGCTCCTTCCGATTCCTAACGGTGCTTTGGGAGTTCCGACATCAATCCCAACCATTTTGATCATTTCCTTGGCGGCCACGGGAAATGGTACCGACTCAAAACCTTGGCGGATTAAGGCAATCCTTTCCTGCAGGGCTAGACACTGATTGATATCTTCTCGAATGTAGGCGTCATACAATTTGACTACCAAATCCGGTACCACGTTGGCAGTGGCGGCGATCAGCCCTTTGCAACCATGCATCAGACCGGAAAAAAACAATTTATCCTGCCCCATGATGAGCATGAAGTCTTCTTCCCGTGTTCGCATAATGTACTCTGCTGTCAAAGCCAGATTCCCGCTGCTGTCCTTCAACGCAATGATATTATCCACTCGTGCCAGCTTCGATAACGTGTCGGGAGACGGCTTCACCCCCCCGGTTCTGGCCGGATTACTGTAGATAATGATAGGTAATCGGGTGCTTTTTGCTATCTGGATATAGTGCTCGGCCAAATCCTCCTGTGAAGGTGAGATATAAAATGGTGTGATAACCAGCACACCGTCTGCGCCCCAATCTCTTCTGCTTGCCTGGTCAGCTTAATGGCTTCATGGGTTGTTACCGCCCCCGTACCGGCGTATACTGGGATTTTCTTATCTACAACTGCCATAACGGTTTCCAGTAAAATTTCCCGGTCCTGCATCTCTAAACCAAAAAATTCACCCGTGCTGCCCGCAGTAATGACACCGTGAACGCCATGGCCGAGCACGAATCGAGTTAATTTTTCCATGGCCACAGAATTTACGCGACCATCTCGATTGAAAGCAGTTGCCAGCGGTACAAATACTCCCTTTGAGGTGTCGGACTTCATATCTGAGCCCTCCTTTTGATTCTTTTATCGATATTTTTTACCAAACGACTGAGAAGAAAACATAAGATTAAATATATAACCGCCAGCATCGTATACATTATTATCGGTTTGACCTCGCGGGCGTTGATGATCGCAGTCGTACGGACTACTTCTCGGACACCGATAATACTGGCCAGGGTAGAATCCTGAAAGGCAATAATACTCTGTGTCAGCAAAGAAGGCAGCATCCTTCGAATCGCCTGCGGCCAGACAATGTAAAACGAAACCTGCCAAGGTTTTAAGCCGGTTGCCAAGCCGGCGGTTCTTTGATCGGTGCGCACCGACTGAAGACCTGATCGAATGAATTCCGCAAAGTAGGCGGCCTCAAAGGCCGTAAGCCCGATCAAAGCGGCATGAAGCGCATTTACATTGCCGCCAAGCAGCATCGGTGCCGTGTAGTAGGTCCAGAACATAACCATCAGCAACGGGCTACTGCGCAAGACGTTTATATAGACGGTTACCGGATAATATATGATCTTATACCGGGAAAGTCTCCCAAAAGCCAGTATACTGGCAACTGGAAAGGCAAAGAGAATTGCAAAAAAGGTAAGGGTAACGTTAAATTTAAATATTGCCAGAAGCAGCGCAACGAAAGATTCGAATAGCTGGATTATCGTCATGGCAGCTATGAACCCTCCCCTCTTTGCAGCAAGCCGGGGATTCGAAGGCGCTTTTCAACAAGCCCCATAAACAGCGCAACTGCCCAGGCGATGCACAGGTAAACCACTGTGCCCAAGGTATTGGCTTCGATCCAGCGAAATGTATGAAATCCAATTCTCTGGGTTATATAGGTGGTCTCCACTACGCCCACAGCCATCGCCAGAGAAGAACTTTTGAAAATTGTTAAAAATTCAGTGGTGATGCTCGGCACGATAATCCTCAAGAGCATGGGCACGACGACATTGAGCTCCATCTGCCACCAGCTAAGACCCGTGGATAAGGCAGCCCAGCGAAGATCTCTACCCACGGTATTGAGGCCCGCCCGAACATGTTCGGCGACTTTCGCTGAAGTATAGAGAGACAGTGTAAATATAGCGCTCCCGAGTTCCCAACCCATCTCATAGAGTATGCGGCGCATATCCCTGGGAAGTAGCAAGGGAATGACAAAATAAGAAAAAAATAATTGGACTAAGAGCGGTATGTTGCGGAAAATTTCAACGTAGACAGTTGAAAATAACTGTACGATCTTCAGAGGGGCCTCGGTCAGCATCCCGATAAGGACTCCGAGGATTAAGGCGAAGACCCAGGAAACAAGAGATATTTCTAAGGTCAACAGAAATCCTTCAATGATCCATTGGCGGTAGGGCATCTCCAAGAGAATTGACCATTGCGCTTCATAACCCATCTTCAATCCTCTTAACTTCCCGAATTACCCAGCAGCAGTTCCCCTAGTTTGTCAATATCCTCTTGCTGTTCGATGGAATCCACAAAATCTATAATTTGCCGGCAGGTAGAATCATCGACGACCGCATGGCTCAATCTGATAAATTTGGTTTTTATATCATCAGCGCTGAAAGGATTTTCCGGGGTACCGGCAGCATAATCCACACGTTTTGAGAATTTTTTGTCGGTTGTCGTGGTGATCTCAACGACGGAAGCATATTTTTCCGGGAATTTGACATCCAATTTTTCATCACCGATGATCTGCGTATTTTTTACCAACCGCTTGATACCCGGCTCTGACCTTCGATCAAACAAAATGTCACTGATCATCACCTCGCGGTCATGGGCGCCAATCGGCAGGATATATTGCGCAGAATGAGATCTTAAATCAGTGCCATCAATCAGCTCCGTACCGTTTTTGGGAAATCGCAGGACAATTTTCTCAACATCAGCGCTGTTTAAGTTATGATTATTCATGATACTGATCAACGCATCCAAACCCGGGTGTAAAAACGCACAGCATGAATACTTTTTGAAAGCCAGCTCCGTGATGGAATAATTATTGCCAAGCTCCCGGGTTAAGGTTTGAAGATTTTCAAGCTGCCATTTGGCGAAAGCTCTGAAGATATTGTATCGACCCTCGAAAATATCCGGCGGCCCGCCAAAGCCCAATTTGGCCAGATACGCCGATGTGATTCCGTTTCGCGCCGCAATACTATGGTTAAACGGTCTGGAGTTCTCGGAAAAATCTTCTTTCCAGGCCAGCAATCCAGAAGTTTGCTGTGCGGAAAGGCCCAGTGCTGTTGGATACTGGTTTTTATCCAATCCGAATAGTCGGCCCGCTGCCAGGGCAGCACCGATCGTTCCGGCGATCGAAGACGGATGAAACCCTTGGTCATAGAGTACACGCGGATTTAAAGCCATGCTCACCCTGCAATCAAACTCGGTTCCCAAAATAAATGCAATCAGAAGTTCTTTGCCGCCGACTTTCTCACGTTCGGCCACCGCTAAACATGTGGGAACGATGGTGGCCGCAGGATGGACGACGGCTTCAGGATGATGCGCTTCGATATCACAATAGTAGCCGAAGGTTCCATTTACGATGGCCGCATTGATGCAGGAAGACTTAAATCCCTGACCAATGATAGTAGATTCTTGCCTGCCGCCCAGACCTCTGACGAATTCGGTTAACTTTCGACCGGCATCGTATTTGGAATTTGATGCGGCGATCAGTGCGCCGATGGTATCCAACAACACCAGCTTTGTATGCTCGATAACTTCACCGGGTAAATCATTGAAAGACAAATCATGGACGAAATCAACCACTTGTCTGGTATAGTCTCCAACGTTCTCTAAGGATGGAGTTGACAATTTTCACCTCCCTGATCGTATGTTAAAGTCGAACGTTTCGCGGGTTATTGGAAGTGGCGCCGTTTTCTTTTGATTGTAGATACTATGATACGAGGCGCTAGCGCAGGCACGTATTGGCTCTTCCGCCATCAATACTGCAGGTGATACCTGTAATGAAGCCGGCCTTATCAGAAGCCAGATATAAAATAAGATCTGCAACCTCTTCCGGATGGCCCACGCGGCCTAAAGGATGCGTGTTCTGGGCACTGTGCTCAATGAATTTCTGATAGCTATCTTCCGCCATCCCGCCTCTGCGATGCAATTCGGTTTTGATCACGCCCGGATTGACCGAATTGACTCGAACGCCATCTGCTGCCAGTTCCAGGGAAGTACACCGTGTCAATTGGTCAAGTGCTGATTTGCTGCAGTTGTAAGCCAATACTCCCGGAAATGATCGAATCCCGGTGACACTGGACACATTAACGATATTACCCCGGGTTTTCTTTAGATAGGGTACTGCGAGGTGTATCAGGTAAAAAACCGACCGCACATTGATGTTGAACATAATGTCCCAGTCTTCTACAGTGGTGGTTTCAATGGTGCCCATTTTGATAATGCCGGCTGCATTAACCAGGATATTGATCCGTCCATATTGCTCCAGAGTCTTATCCACCAGTTCCTGACAGTCTGATTCATTCGTAACGTCGGCTGGCACAACCAATGATTCTCCGGCCAGGGTTTCAGCCGTTTGATTTAATCCGGATTCCGAACGCGCTGCCAATACTATCTTGGCCCCTGCATTTGAAAATGCCTGGGCTGTTGATTTACCGATGCCGCTTGAAGCACCGGTGATGATGGCTACTTTGTCATCTAGTCTCGGCATTTCTTTCTTTTCTCCTTTCAATTCGCTATTCTTCGGTTATTTTATGCGCAAACAAAGTGGGCAAAAGCTTTCAAATGAAAAATCCTTTGCCCACTCCCCGGAGAAAGTTACAATACTGTAAATATCGGCCTCTTGCGTAGATCGTAAAAAGTTTTTAACCTTGATGTTGCCCCCAGGAATCCATACGGGAGTGTTGAAGGTAACATTAAAATCTAGGACTTCAATGAAATTACTATATCATTGCTCATTTCTCTATGACTCAGGTACTCCGTGACAATTAGAGTTCACGAAGAAATAAATTCACGATTTTAGGCATTGAAGCGCCCGTTGGGCAAAGCGCGAAAACGCTGTAGTATAGAGATATTCCGAGTTTTCGCAACGCGGCCAGACGGGATGCATCAGCATTTAAAATGTCGGGATGCATCAGCGTATAAAATGTGAAGTTATTTTTGAGTGAATCCTTAGTCCGGCCAGGAGTTGAATCGTTCCAAGAAAGCCAAGTTGGCTGGTTTTTGTTTCGGCAACCCGACCGGTACAAAATATTTTTGATACAGGGCTTCCCATTCACCTGTTTCGAATGCCTCTACCACGGACAGGTTAATGATGTTGGCAAAGCTGGAGCTGTTCTCCCGCATCGGAAATGCCTGAGCAAATGCATTGACTTCCGGATCAAATACTCGCCACTTGCCCGGGTCGGGCGTGCTATTTTGCAATCCATAAAGGATCGGTCCGTCACTGGTATAGGCATCAATAGATCCACCCTGTAGCGCCGTCAATCCCTCCGTATGATTCTCAAATCCGATAAACCTGGGGGATTTATTCAAAACTCCGGTCTCAACCAGTTTCTGGGTGTAAAGCATCTCTTCCAGGCCGCCCCGGTGCCCGCCGATTCGCTTACCTGCCAGATCAGCCGCATTTTTTATATTACTGTCGGCGGAGGTCAAAATGAAAGTCGCAGTCAAAAAAAATGGTGCCGAAAAGTCAACCACAGCTTCGCGTTTTTTGGTGATGACTGTTGCTCCGGCTTCCATATCGATTGTATTGTTTTGGAGCAATGGAATGCGGGTTCGTCCGGTTACTGCGATATAATTGATTTTGATTTTCTGGCCCAGTTCCTTCTCAAGACGCTGATGTACTTTTTGGGCAATTTCTGTTGAAAAACCGACGTAATTGTTTTTTTTGTCCAGGTAGCCATAAGGCGGAGTTGTCTCGCGGGCTCCGAGATTGAATACGCCGGCTCTCTTGATTTTATCAATGGTCGACTCAGTTGGCGAAGCGGCGGCCGCTTTACGGGTGCCCACCAGGTTTGTGAGAAAAAGGGATCCCAAACCCAATGCACCGCCGGTTAGCAATTTACGTCTGCTTAGCTGAAGCTGATTGCAGGATTTGTTTTGTTTGGTTTGCTTTTGACGTTTTTTTTGTACGTTGGTGTTCATAAGCCCTCCTTCTTTATTGAATGGTTTATAAATCAACTATTTCCCCATAACACCAATGTTGACCACCTCCTTTAATAGATGATTGTCTCAGAATTTATATTCTGTGGTTGAGTGAAAAAAATTCATTTAAGTTCGAAAATTGCTGACCCATTCAGCCGTCGTACCGATGCCGATATCGTGGTATCTTGGAATGGTTGGCTATTCCACAAAAAGGTAAGAAGTTGTTTTCAGTTTGAAAATTGTGAATTGTGTATCGGTTTCGCTAGCATAAGATTATTGAAGCGATCACTAACGCAGGCAGTATCAATTTTATATAGCCAGTGCATGTTTTGCTGTCAAGATTAATTTGTGTTTGGACCGAAATTTAAAACTAGCTGAAATTGTTGATGAATACCGCATAAAACGAATATGAATATGAGTTTGAATGTCAGCTGTTGGGAATACTGAAAATCTACTGCCAGAGGTTTTACCTCTTGAATTGCGATTCGTGTCTCATTCAGTCGCGCCGTCCCATAGTAATTTATCCTGGTTTATAATCGGCGCCCGCTAATTACGCTGGTTGGTTCCGGCAATATATTCAACCCTCGACATCAAAAGTTTCATTGCTATATTTCAAACCATTACAGGTCATATTTAGTTCAAACAGGCAATAATCATTTGGGTTTTACGCCTGTCCTCAACTCGGGATGCGGTTTATAAGCCCGTCGGGGGATTTCGTTTCTACAGACAATATCAGCCGAATATCTGTTTGCGTTCGCTGCAGTTCCACGTGCCAGCGACATGGAAGGGAGAGTGCAATGGAAGTCCAACAGCCCGCTGGGCATCTCGATCAGATGCTCCGTCAGACAAGAGCGCATCATGTGCAGTTGAGCCAGATGGCCGACAGCAAAGCCAATATGATAATGACGGTGGCTTCGATTTTGGTGCCCCTTTCGATTCGATATCTTCAGACACCGCAATTCCAACCGGCGGCTTATATCATGATCGGCTTCTGCATTCTGACGGTCGTGCTTTCCGCCTTTGCCGCTTTGCCGAACATCAAAAACAATAGGCAGCCGGGAAACCTTTCGGCAGCCCAAAACCCTTCTTTTAACTTGCTGTTTTTTGGATCGTTTTCCAAAATGGATTACCCGGAATTTAAGGACGCAATGACAGAGGTGATGAACAACCACAATCAGGCGTATGAAATCCAGATCCGGGAAATCTACCTCATGGGTCGATACCTGGCGCGTTCGAAGTATCGCTTTGTCCGGCTGGCTTACCTGAGCTTCATCACCGGCATCACCATCAGCGCCGGTGTCTACGTGCTGGGTATCTATCTGTAGTGATATCCCGTTCATATTCACAGCTGATCGCCTGTTTGGCGCATGGGGACGTTGGGCTGGAATCATAGCGACCATAATGGCGAGTATTTCCGAAGCGGAATATATCTTTTCAGATCTCCTAACCGCGCTGAAGTAGTGAAATTGGCAAACGTTTTTGCAAACTCATTGAAATTGTTTATATACAAATTAAGGAGAATGCGTATGCGAGTGCTATTCATAAGTAGAGAAATACAGGGTCAAAATATAGCCGATCGCCTCCTGGCCAAAGATGAGTATCGGATGATGTTTCGCTCAGCCGAACATCAGGTTACCTTCATCGAAGAAGACGAGGCGCTACGCGCATCGAGACCGATGATCGCGTCATTTTCATCGGACCAGCCTCCGCCATAAAAAAAGCATTCGATATATTCATGCTCAAGAAGTGAAAATTTCTGGTCCAGAGAACCAGGCTCTGGATTGCCCCTAAAAAAGGGTTTGCAGCCGTCGGACCTATAAGTGACTAATGTCATAAGTGCACCTAAAGTGCCTAAAATTGTTGTGTCACAGCACTCCATCGTTGCTAATAAAGATGGGGCGGACCAGGGCTCTTGATCGCGAAAAACCTTTCCCCAAATCAATTTCGACAGAATTGAGTGAAGATTGACAGTTGTCGCCCGCAAGATTACCTTTGGAGTTAATAGTTTCGGACGATGAAATCCCGTCCGCTTCAAAAATCGACACACCAGGTTCTCCATTTTTCGTCAATGATATCCTGAACAGACAGAATGTTATCATTAACATTGACGGTGCCGTAAAAGTTCGAATTCCTCATGCCGGTCCCGGATCAAATCCGAAATGATGGATCCAGCATCCAGAACATGATGAAATCACTGGATTCCGGCCTTCTCCGCAATGACGCTTTAATTGATGGACAAAGATTATTATGATTAGATAACCCAGCGGACATAATCTCATAATGGATTGTCCGCTTGGTTCCTAAAGGAGGAATAAATATGAAAAAACTGATATTCATACTTTTTGTCAGCATTACATTAATTACCGGGCCGGCTCTTGCGCAAAACAAACCGACCAGGGAAATTTCAAATATTACGGGTGACCTTTACAGGTTTCGGAATAATTTCCATTTCTCCGTCTTCTTGGTTACTCCAGAAGGCATTATTGTGACGGATCCGATCGACAAAGATGCCGCCGCCTGGTTGAAAGCTGAATTGAAAAAACGATTCGATAAGCCGATCAAATATTTGATTTACAGCCATGATCATCGGGACCATATTGCCGGTGGTGAGGTGTTCGCGGAGGAAGCCATAGTGATCGCACATGAAAATGCTAAAGAGACGATCGTTGGTGAGCAGCGTCCGACGGCGATTCCCGAAGTTACGTTTTCCGATCATATGACGATCGAGCTTGGGGGAAAAACCGTCAAGCTCATCTATGTTGGGCGCAGCCATTCGGATAATATGATCGCGATGCATTTCCCGGCGGAACGCGCGGTCTTTGCTGTAGACTTCATTTCAGTAAAGCGACTCCCCTACAGGGACCTGTCCGATGCCTACTTTCCCGACTGGATTGACGCTATAAAAGTGGTTGAGGCGATCGATTTCGACATTCTGATTCCCGGTCACGGTCCGGTAGCGGTCAAGGCGGATGCCACCGAACACAGGGAATACATCCAAGCTCTGTACGACGCGGTTTTAAAAGCAGCCCGGGAGGGTAAGACACTTGACGAAATGAAACAGACGATTACGCTGGATCAATATAAACATTTCGGTCAATACAATAATTGGCGGGTGTTGAACATTGAAGGCATGTACAAGCAAGTCAGCATGCATCGTCGTGGGAATTGATTCACATAATTGAAGGATCCTGCCCATGTCAGAAGCTAGTCTCAAACGTCGACTCGCAGCGCTGTTGAGTGCCGATGTGGTGGGCTACAGTCGGCTTATGGCCCAGGATGAGCTGGAAACTGTCCGAACGTTGACGGCATACCGCGAACGGGTTACCGGTATCGTGCAGGCATCCGGCGGACGCGTGGTGGACTTTATCGGCGACAACATGCTGGCCGAGTTTTCAAGTACGCTGGATGCCGTCGAATGTGCGGTACAAATTCAGAAAACAATCGCCGAGATGAATACAACGCTGGCTGAAAGCCGCCGAATGAATTTTCGAATCGGTATCCATCTGGGTGACGTTATGTCAGATGGGAAGCGTATCTATGGTGACGGTGTCAATATTGCCGCCCGGCTGGAAAGTCTTGCGGAGCCGGGCGGTATCAGCATCTCCGATATGGTCTACAAGCAGGTCCATACCAAATCCGGGCTCGCATATATCGACCAGGGAAAGCACAGTCTTAAAAATATCCCCGAACCCATGCGCGTTTATCGCGTTGTCACACCTGACGGCACCCAGGCGGCCGATGCTGCTCCAACGACCCTGATCAGTCGACCGTTGCTGCCGCTGCCTGCCAAACCTTCGCTGGCGGTGCTTCCATTCGTAAACCTCAGTACCGACCCTCAAAATGATTATTTCAGCGACGGCCTGACAATTGACATTATGACAGCCCTGGTGAAGATTCCCGGATTATTTCTCATCAGCGACATCTCGATGTTCAGTTACAAATCAAATCCAGTGTCCGTCCAGGAACTCGGCCGCCAACTCGGTGTAAGTCATGTGCTGGAAGGAGGAATTCGAAGGGCCGGAGATCGCATACGTATCAGCGCCAGACTCACCGAGATTGCAAGCGGCCGTCAGATATGGGCTGATCGTTTCGATCGAAGAATGGATGACCTATTTGATATCCAGGATGAAATTACCGAAGAGATTGTTACGGCCATGGACGTTGAACTGGTTTCCGGTGAACCGGGCCGCACCGTACGGCAAACATTTAAGAGTTCAGCTGCACTTGAATTATACTATCGCGGTTGGAATGCGCTTTTTGCTTCTTCTAAGGAGGAAATAATCACAGCGCAGCAAATGTTCGAAGAAACGATCCGTCTGGAGCCCGAATCTCCCCTTGGATATGCGCTGGGCGCATGGGCCCATTGGTGGGCAGTATTCCGCGATAAAAGCGACAATGTTGAGCTTTCATTGAAGCGGGCAACCGAGTTGGCCCGCGCGGCTCTGGAATTGGAAGATGTTACCGGTCTTCCGCACCTGATGATGGCCCAGGTCCATCTTTTAAAAGGCGAACACGAAAAAGCACTGAATGAATCCGAACAAGCCGTTTTGGCTCGTCCGAGCTGCGATGCTTCCTATGCGATCAAAGCCCATATCCTCAATTATTTGGGTCGGCCGGCCGAGGCGATCGAACTGGCCCGGTATGCCATTCGCCTGACGCCCGTTTATCCGACTTTCTACCCGGCTGTTCTGGCCGCCGCCTATTATGGCAGCGGGCAATATGATAAAGCCGCTGCCGCTGCCGAAGAAGTCCTCACCTCCGATCGCGACAACCTGGATGCACTCCTTGTGCTGACCGGCGCCAAAGCGGCCTTGGGCCAGACAGATTCGGCCCGCCGGGTCGCCCATCGCGTGCGGCGAGTCAAACCGGACTTTACATTGGATAAATTCGCCGCCAGCCAGCCTTACAAGGATCCGCAAACCCTGGAACAGGTCCTGAGTATGCTGTGCAAGGCCGGTTTGTGAACGGCGACTCTTGGAAACAGATAAAGCCGGCCGTCGATTCGTCGATCTATTCATGCCTACTGAATCGACGATATTCGAACAACCACCAATTGAATAAATTTTACTCGCCTTTTCAATATCTTATCTCGATTAACCAAAATCCGCAAACAATTCTTATTTTTATTTGTTTGCGGATTCTATGATTGATATTGACAAGATCCGCAAACAATCCGGAAATGGATAGAAAATGCACCCTGCTGAAAACACCCCGCGGATATGTAATGGACAATGCGTTGATAAGTCAAAACGGGCCGGATAATGCCCTACGGGATTTGGATTATTTCAATCACTTTGTCACTCTTGAAGATCTCTTCCCCAATCGTTGAGATAGACCAGACGAGATGGCTGTTCCAAGACGATGCTTAAAAAAGCCGTTTTCGTAAAAATTTCAACATCTTCGCTGTTTTTAAAATAATACCTGTTTGCCCCGGGTATTAATAACATACCCATTCCTGATAGATCAAACCACTTATACATTCACAATAATTCTGACTCGGCATATCAGGATACCAATCGTGACATGGTACGCCAACCATGCTATCCCAAGTTATGCATGGTTCGTTCATGATACATTTTATACTATCACCGCTACATGGGGCACATGTGTCAAATGCCATTCTTTAGTCATCGATATATTGAATTTGCTTTTTATTTTCTTCAATGTAATACCCAGACAACATATCGTGTGGATAACTTGGTAGGCCATGACCTTGCAGCACACATTGTCCGCTGCTTTTTTTAACCCACCTGCCATCACTGCATCGGTCGATTTTTGGAGATTGCAAGCTCAATCAAGTTCGAGACTGATTTCCTTTTTTATCGATATTTAATATTTAAGGCCCGACCCCTTGTCTTTTCTTTTCCCGTTTCTCCTGGTTCTCCTCAAATAGCATAATAATTAAGATTATACCTTTAATATCTAAACAGTTATAATTTATTTTAAAAAATGCACTCAAAATTAATATTTTCTCTCACTTTATTCTCAAAATAATCAGTACTATAATTCTCCAGCTCAGCAATTGAGCCAACTTTCCTCAGAGGTATATTCGAAAAATTTAGTTTTAAAATTATTGGGATTTGATCGGGTGAAGAAGAAGTGTCGGTGAACATTTTACTAGAGATTGTCAATTCCTCATCTGTTACTTTGACTATTTTTAAAGTATTTACGTCCATAAAACCATAATTAATTTTTTGTTGTAGCATATTGAAATATACCGTTACTTTACCATTTAGAATTTCCTTACCAATATACTTTTTATCGCAGCATATATAAAGAAAGAGTATTTCATGAGTACCCCTAGTAAATAATTCATCTGGATGATAAAATTTTAATAAAGCTTTCAAATTTTCTTTATCAACAACAAAATAACCGCTCTCAAAGCCTAGTTTATATCAATATTCAGAATCATAAAGTTTTAAGTGTATATTAGTAGATAATTGACTACATGAAACCATAAGGAATAAAACAATATAAAAGAGTGAACTAAGTCTTCTCATTTTGAATTCACCTCTCCATTACCTTGTATTTATTCTGCCAAATGTCACCTGAGTGGCAGTATAACCGTATGGCCCATCAATTGGGTCCGGATTACGCTATTCAGGCATGCCAATTATATCAGGATCTTTGTCATTTATAGAATTATTTTCAGTATAAACGTAGAGATTTATCCCTCCTTCTAACCCAATCGGATCCGATCTCAAATATCTTCCTGTTTTTGGATCTTAGTAACGAAAATAATTGTAATGCAGCCCTGTCTCCTTATCGTAGTAGTGGTCCGCAACCCTAAAATTATCCTCAACCAGTGACTTAGAATTTAAAAAAGCTTCACTAAAGAGTTTATAGGTTGCTTCCCAAACGATGGTGTTCATTGAATCCACCAACATCTGCGGTGTGCCGAGATAGTCGTTTAAGAAAAAATAGAGTTCTCCCGAAGTCGTATCGACCATGGCTTTGGGTGTGTAGCTCGTATAAAGATATTCTTTTTTAAACGATCCATCAGTTAAACTCTCGCCGATAATTTTACCATCAAAATCGTAATGAAATATGGTTGTCGCACCGTCTACAGTCTTTTTAACCCGCTGACCAGAGCCGTTGTATTTATATTCACCAATTACAGTCGAATCTTTCTCAACCCGCACCAGTCGATTTGTCTGATTATAGATCAGCGTCCTGTCGCCGACTGTGGTGATATTACCATTGTTATCGTAGCCATAGCCAATGGTTTGATTTGGGCCGGTGACTTCATCTATTTTATTGGTGCCGGTAATGTAGGTATACGCTTCCGTCTGACCATATGCGGTTTTGGTCAACCGATTGCCCACATTGTCATAGCTGTATGAATAAGTCCCGTAAGCACCGACTGCATCGTTCAGCCGATTAGATGGATCATAAATGAAGTCCTGGTTAAACCATGGTTTGTTTGTTCCCCGGATGGTTTCCAGGTTTCGGTTAGCATCGTAAGTGTAAATCATTTCCGTGGGCGAATTCAAATAAAATAAATAATTATATTGTTCCAAAGTGATTCCATCCAGGTAACTGGCCCGGATGACCAAAAAACCGTTTGACTTTCTCATTGCTTGGTTATTAATAGACATAAGACGTCTGATGACCTTATGAATATGGATAAACAATGATCAAAAGTATTATTAGGAGAAACAGCTCGTTCTATAAAGAGATTTAGAAAGACTTAAAGAAGTCCGGATCAGATGAAAATCGTTTGTTCCACATTACCGCTGAGAGATTTATCCCTAACAGATGCCCTGCACCGAATGGCACAACTGGGGCAGAAGCAAGTGGAACTCTGCACGGATCCCCGCCATAGCGATTATCGGCATTGGAATGTTCAGCCTCAAAAAATGATTCAGCAAATCAACCGCCTAGGCCTGAACATCAATTCGATCCACGTGCCGTCGATCATGCCGCCGCAAGATATCCGCTTCGAAGACCTACAAAAAATCCATACAGAGGCAACGCTTGAGTCGATAAATCTTGCCTCCGAATTAAATGCCGCCTTCATTGTCCAGCACATATATAGCTTAAAAGATTCAAACCACACCGCACTCGGCGGCGAACCGCTGGCGGATATCATCCCCGATATGCGCAAGGCAGCGGACTATGCCGCTGAAAGGCGCGTGCAAATTGCTGTTGAGAATGCAGCCGTAATTTCAGCCAGGATGGTCGGCGCCGGGATCGAGGACGTAATGGCGGTGGTCAAAGGTCTCGCGCATGAACACACCGGGATATGTCTGGATGTTACGCACTGCGCCGCTGCAGGAGTCGATCCGCTGAACGCCCTGGAGACAATCGACATCCATCGCCTTATATCGATTCACGCTAGTGATAATATCTTTAATGAATTCAAAGACCAACACTTGGCCATCGGCAGCGGAGATATCGCCTGGAAAAAGTTTTTTCAGCGATTGAATTATTATGGATTCAGAGGAACATTGGTCATAGAGGTCGCCGATGAAAGAGGGGACGGCAAACCGTTGATCGAGTCAATCGAGTATCTGCAAAATCTTGAAATTCTCGGATAGAAAACGCAACGCTCAGGATTCGCGAAGAGCTAACTTTACATTTTCGGGAGTCGCGGCGCCCGCGTGGTAAGGCGCGAGCAGCGCAATTAATAAACTATTTAGCCGATGAGCAACGCAGCCAAGCGGGATGCATCACCATGTAAAAAAAGTCCTGTGGAGATGCATCGGCTCACGAAACTGTGAAGTTAATTTTAAGCGAGCCTTTGGCGGTCAAAAGCACTTAAGCGCCATATTGTCGGACTGTCCTCTGGGACAGTTATCGAAGATAATTAACCAACCAAAAAAGGAGGTTAAAAATGAAACGGCACAAATTGGCTTTTGGGGTAATGACACTGCTGCCCGTCGCATTACTGCTGTTTATCGCTAATCCTGCCTCGGCTGCGGCTGAAAAAATCACTTTGAAGTTCGGCCATGTGCTTCAAACAGATCACCCGTACCATCAAATGGCACTTAAATTTAAGGCGGAACTCGAGAAACGGCAGCCAAGCGTAACGATCAACATTTTTCCCGCCAAGCAACTCGGCAATGAGCGTGACCTGGTCGAAGGGCTGCAGATGGGATCCGTTGACATTTCTACCATCACCTCGGCCCTGACCGCGGGCTTTGTTCCGGGATTCAAAGTATTTAGTCTTCCCTTCTTATTCAAGGATGCCGATCATCTCTTTCGCGTCATGGACAGCGAAATCGGGCAGAATCTGGTAAAGGACATGGACAAGGCCGGATTGATAAAGCTCGGTTACGTCTACGGAGGATCAAGAGATCTGTATTCGCGAATACCCATTCGTAATCTTCAGGAATTGAAAGGCAAAAAAATCAGAACCATGGAGAACAAAATCCTGGTCAATACCTGGAACAGCCTAGGGGCGATTGCAACACCGATACCCTGGGGCGATGTGTATTTGAGTCTGAAGCAGGGAGTTGTGGATGGCGGCGAGGGGACCGGCGCCAGCTACCGATCCATGAAATTCTTCGACAGCTCTCCCAATTATACCCGCATCAGCTATGTATTCAGCTGGCATAACTTCATGATGTCCAAGCGCGCCTGGAACAAGCTGCCCGCAGATGTCCAGCAAGATGTAATGGCATCGGCAGAAATTGCCCAGGCCTATGAAAGAAAACTCTTTGTTGACACCGAAAAGAGCCTTTTTGAAGATCTCAAGACGAATTATGGTGTGAAAATCTATTCACCGCCGGATTTAGATCAGTGGCGAGAAAAAATTCAAAACGTCTATGAAAGCAATGCCGCCAAAGTCGGCGGTATGGATCACATCAAGCAAATTCAAGGGATGTAAACTTTTTAGCTCGGCGGAAGGATCAGGGTGGCTGAGCCCGGATCCTTCTGCCGCAACCACTAGAGGATGGAAATTTGGTGAAAAGTTACGGTGAAAATGTTCAGCGATTTTTGCTTTATATCTCCTGGAGTCTTGCCGGCACGTTCCTGATCATCATGACGTTCAGTGTTTTTCTTCAGGTATTCACACGGTATATTTTCCATTTTAGCTACAGCTGGCCTGAAGAGCTTGCCAGATTTTCTTTTATCTGGGCCTCGCTCACCGGCGCCTGCATCGCCCTTGAGCGCAAAAAACTGCATGACATCGACATTGTATTTACCCGTTTACCAGCGGCTTTTAAACCCATTGTTTCGGTCTTCACGCACTTTCTGGTTTGCACCATATTAGCGGTGCTTGTCATCTACGGCTTCCAGTTGACGCTGCTCGTTCATCCCCAGCTATCTCCGGCCATGGAAATTCGAATGAGTTATGTATATTTCGCCGTCCCGTTTGCTGCCGGTCTAATGCTGATTTCTTATATTTGTGAAACTATTTACCGGATCAAAGAGCTAAAGCAGCCCACTGCCAAAAGGTGAACTTTATGACACTGCTTCTTTTCGGGTCTTTTGTTTTTTTTGTTATCATTAGAGTTCCGGTTGTATTTTCGCTCGCTCTGAGCTGCTTGACAGTGCTGTTGTGGAAAGGCGAAACCACGCTGATGCTCCTTGCCCAGAGGACCGCAACCGGACTTGACTCATTCCCGCTGTTGGCGGTACCGCTTTTTATTCTGATGGGCGAAATTCTGAATCGGGGAGGATGCGGGCAAAAACTGGTTACATTTTCCGAAAGACTCGTCGGTGGAATCACCGGTGGACTGGCACACACGAATATCGTTGCCAGTATGTTTTTCGGAGGCATCTCCGGTGTTGCCACGGCCGATACGGCGGCCATCGGCTCGGTCTTGATCCCGACCATGATAAAAGCCGGCTACGATCCGAAGTTTTCCACCGTCGTTACGGTTACTTCTTCCATCATCGGCATCATCGTGCCGCCGAGCATCGATATGATTCTTTACGGATGGATCTCGGGCACTTCCATCGTCGAACTGTTTGCCGGTGGAATCATACCGGGTATCCTGGTGGGGTTGTCTTTGATGGCGCTCTCCCACTGGATTTCTTATAAAAGAGGATATAAAAGCAAAGAGAAATTTTCTTTACAAAAACTCTCGAAATCCTTTATCGTGGCCTTTCCGGCCCTGGTGATGCCCATTTTAATCGTCGGCGGCATGTTCACCGGAATCTTCACGGCCACCGAGGGGGCTTCGGTGGCCGTGGTCTACGGCATCCTTATCGCTATCCTTTTTTACAGAGGCTTGCGGCTGCGGGATATTCCCGCCCTGATTTTAAATGTCTGCACAACGGTGGGAAGCATTATGCTGCTGATTGCTTTCTGCAAAACCTTCGGATGGATACTTACCGCAGAGCGCATTCCGCACGCTATTTCAGAATTCTTCCTGAGCAATTTACCCTATCAATCCCTTTTTTTATTGAATGTCATTGTGGTTTGCCTGGTAATCGGCACATTTCTGACACCCGCGGCGGCGACGATCATTCTGACACCGATTCTCGCGCCGGTGGCAACCTCCTTTGGGATTGATCCGGTTCACTTCGGTCTTGTCCTGGTTTGTTCGGTGGCCATCGGACATGTAACGCCGCCGGTAGCGCTTACCCTTTATATCGGGGCGGGAATCAGCGGTGTTTCCGTGTCGGAACTCCTGAAACCTCTGATGCCTTTTCTGTTGATTTTAATTGCCATAACCCTTGCGGTGGCCTATTATCCGCCTTTGACGCTTTTCCTTCCGGGATTTTTCCGATAACCACTCGAATTCAAATGATTGTTTGAGGAATAAAATACGATCGGCTGCCGCTCGAAGATATGCATCGGCCCATGAGCTGATCGAAGAAGGCGGCGTTGGGGGCTGTGTTGTGCTCAATATTTAGTGCGTGTTCATCCAGTCCCGCTTAACAAAAGGGATTGGGGGGATTTTCTGCCGGGTGTTCTTCAAATCCCCCCTGTCCCCCCCTTTTTTCAAAAGGAGGGAACGCTAAAACCGCAGATGTAGCGGGCCGGCAACTTTTATTATGACACAGCCTCTTTCGTAGGAAAGACTATTCTAAAAGACTTGAGACAGTCACAGCAAAGGAGAGTACCGGATGGCCGGAAGGAATCGGGAAGACATAAGGCCCGGAATCGAAGTATATATCGTGCTGAAAAAAAATCAGCGCAGCGGGAAGCTGACCCGGGGGATTGTCAAGGATATCCTCACCCAATCGACCTCACATCCCCACGGCATCAAGGTTCGCTTGACCGATGGACAAGTGGGCCGGGTTAAAAAGATTCTCGAATAGGGGCAAGCACCGGGAAGAGTTAGACAAAATAGGAGAGGAAACTGTCGCATACAGCGCTGGGCCTGTCAAGCCGTCAGATCTTCGTCTATTATGAAACGATCACCCTTCCAATCTTTATCGAGGCGGTACTGTTTTTTGACCAGAATTCTGTAGGTAAGCACGGCTGTGGCAGGATATTCGGTTCGCCGCTGGCAAAGCTCTTTGAAATATTCCTCGGCTTTTGCAGCATCCTCGAAAACAGCCCGCTTGATTTTTCGGGCATCCCCCACCCTGATCATAACTGTATACATTTTGAATTTTCCTTTCGAAAAAAAAGCCTGCTGTGTCTAGGTCCTTAATGACTTCATATCGATAATTTGTCGTCGATCTCAGACAGAATGCTGTTTTTGCATTGAGAGATCAGGTTTCGAGTTACGGGTTGCGGGTTGCACGTCAAAAAAAAGGAAACCATTAAGATAGAAAAGACAGAGCGACACGCGGCGCAAGTGCCTGCGCTGCGCGAGTGATACCATAATTCTTCAATCTTCAATTCCGGCTTATCCGGATCAGGGAATTATCACCTTTAACACCACCTTGGCCGGCAAGCTCAAAACGACTTCCTGGCAACTGTCAGCGCCATTCATCGAGTTTATTCGCAATAAAATCCGAAATAATTTTATGCTCTTTTTTACCCGATCCTTGCACCGGTAAAGGATCGCCGAAGCAAATGTGTACCGTTTTGTCAGGCTGAATCTCTCCAATGTCTTTGAGCCTGCGGCCGATTCCCCAGGCATCTGTTTTCAGTGCGACCGGCACGACCGGCACCCTGCCGCGCCCTGCGAGTTTGACACCCAGTGAATTAAACTTGGCGGGGTCAAAGGAGACGCTTCGCGTCGTTTGCGGGAAAATGACGACCGATATATTATCGTTCAAGCGATTTTGTCCTTCTACCAGTACGGTCTTGAGATCCTCCCGCGGATTGGCACGGCCCACGACGATCGGGTTGCGGCTTCGCATGACATGTCTGAAAAAAGGATACGATATGAGGCTCTCTTTGATAACGAAGGTGACATCCCGGTAGGGTCGAACCAGGCAGGGCAGGACAAAGGTCTCCAGGATGCTCATGTGATTGCCGACAAATACACAGGGCGATTCGAGCTGCCGCAGGACTGCCAGATTGTGAAATTCGAAGCGTCCCCCCACGGACTCTAACGCCTTGACGGTATCTATACTGCTTTTAATCCAGTGTTCATTCGTATATAATCCCTTTTTGGCCACTCGAGAGGCCTTGTATATAATCACGGCAATCTTGGCATAGAAAACGAGGGGGGGATACCTGCGCGCCAGCCAGGGTATCGGCTGACTGGGGGAGTGGTAGGTATCTTGAGTTGTTAATGCGTTCAATGTCATCCTTTCCATAAAGACAAGTAGGACTTATGTACCCCATTTCATCGATCGGTACAATGATTATCAGTTAAACAATTTTAGCCGGCAACAGTTTTAAATTGTCAACAACCTGAAAATATGTAAAGAACGGCACAATTTAACCGAAGAATCCTTATATTAGCAATCCTTTAAACGGTTTCAAGGAGGCGTCCATTTGCCGAGAAAAAAACAAGTCAACAAAAACCTGTTCCTCAAAAACACTGCCAACAGTTATACCGCCTCGTCGTTGGAGGTTCTAAAAGGACTAGAGCCGGTTAAACGCCGGCCGGGGATGTACACGGACATAGGGCGGCCGAACCACCTGGCCCAGGAAGCCATCGACAACAGTGTCGATGAAGCCATTGCCGGTTTTGCCAAAAAAATCGATGTCATCCTCCACGATGACGGTTCGCTGGAAGTTTCCGACAACGGCCGGGGGATGCCCACCGACATTCACCCGGACGAGAAAATTTCCGGCGTCGAGGTAATCATGCTCAAATTGCACGCCGGCGCCAAGTTTTCCAATAAGGACTATCACTTCAGCGGTGGCTTGCACGGTGTGGGCGTATCTGTGGTAAACGCCCTGTCGGCAAAAACGGAAGTGTTGATTAAACGCGACGGCAAACTTTTCCATATTTCTTTCTCCAACGGCAAGAAAACCTCCAAATTAAGTGTCCTGAAAAATGTCGGATCGCGCAACACCGGCACGAGCATCCGGTTCTGGCCGGATCCGCAATATTTCGACACCGCCAAGTTTTCGGTCCGAAAGCTCAAGCACACCCTGCGGGCCAAAGCCGTTCTTTGCCCCGGCCTGACCGTCACCTTTCTGGATCGCAATAGCGGCGAGAGTATCCAATGGCACTACGAAGATGGTCTGCAAGACTATCTGCTGGAGGGTTTGAAGGATTTTGAGCTGATTCCGGCCGAGCCTTTCATCGGAGAGGTGAAAGGGGCGGATGAGGAAGTTACCTGGGCGGTGATTTGGCACCCGGAAGAAGGGGAGAACATCACCGAAAGTTATGTCAACCTGATCCCGACGCCTTTAGGCGGTACCCATGTCAACGGTTTCAGATCCGGTCTTCTGGCTTCGATTCGAGAATTCTGCGAGTTTCGCAATTTATTGCCTCGTGGCATCAAGCTGTCGCCGGATGATATCTGGGACAGCTGCAGCTATATTTTATCGGCCAAAATGATCGACCCCCAGTTCTCCGGGCAGACCAAGGAACGGCTTTCATCTAGACAAATCACGGCATTTGTCACCGGTGCGCTCAAAGATTCTTTCAGCCTGTGGCTCAATCACCACACGGATGTCGGGGAAGCGCTGGCGGAAATGGCCATCGACCGCGCCCGGCGGCGACTCAAAGCCGGAAAAAAGGTGACCCGTAAAAAAGTATCCGGCGGGCCGGCCCTACCGGGCAAGCTGGCCGATTGTGTCTCCCAGGATGCGGCCGAAAGCGAGCTGTTTCTGGTCGAGGGGGATTCGGCCGGCGGGTCGGCCAAACAGGCCCGGGATCGGCAAACCCAGGCCGTTATGCCCCTGAGAGGCAAAATTTTAAACACCTGGGAAGTCGACTCGGAGCAGGTCCTCAACTCCAAGGAGGTGCACGACATCGCGGTGGCGATCGGCGTGGATCCGGGCTCCAAAATAATGAATGGTCTGCGCTATGCAAAAATCTGTATTCTGGCTGATGCGGACTCCGACGGTCTTCACATTGCCACCCTGATCTGCGCTCTGTTTCTCAGACATTTTAAACCGCTGGTCAAGGCCGGTCATGTTTTTGTAGCCATGCCGCCGCTTTATCGAATCGACGTGGGCAAGCAAATATATTATGCTCTGGATGAAGATGAAAAGAAGGCGATCATCAAAAGGCTTGAGAATAAGAAAAAAAATGCCAGAATCAATGTCCAACGATTTAAAGGTCTGGGTGAAATGAACCCGCTGCAGCTAAGGGAGACCACCATGGCACCGGACACCCGGCGCTTGGTTAAACTTTCCATTGACTCCGACAAAAAGGCGTTCGCGGTTATGGATATGCTGCTGGCCAAAAAAAGAGCAGCGGACCGGCGCAAATGGCTGGAGAAGGAAGGCGACCTGACTGATTCCGGCTGATGGAGGGTTTTAATCACCGCATGTAAAAATCTCAGAACAAGAAGGAAACTACATGACACAAACCACAGCCCTGAAAATAAACGGCGGAGAGCAGATGCCGCTGCAGGAGTTTACCCGCCAGGCGTATTTGAATTATTCGATGTACGTAATCATGGACCGCGCGCTGCCGTTTATCGGAGACGGACTCAAACCTGTTCAGCGCAGAATCATTTACGCCATGAGCGAGCTGGGTCTTAGGGCGACCGCCAAATTTAAAAAATCGGCCCGTACGGTTGGTGATGTTCTGGGTAAATATCACCCTCATGGTGACACAGCCTGCTATGAGGCCATGGTGCTGATGGCACAGCCCTTTTCTTACCGCTACCCGCTCATTGAAGGCCAGGGAAACTGGGGTGCGCCCGATGATCCCAAATCCTTTGCCGCAATGCGCTACACGGAAGCGCGGCTTTCACCTTATGCCGATATTCTGCTTTCCGAGCTTGGCATGGGGACGGTGAACTGGGGTTTGAATTTTGACGGCACCCTCGAAGAACCTCTGGCCCTTCCGGCTCGAATGCCGAACGTACTTTTAAACGGAACAACCGGTATTGCCGTGGGAATGGCCACGGACATCCCGCCCCACAACATACAGGAAGTGGTGGATGCCTGCGTAAAGCTGATCGAAAAGCCAAAACTGACAGTGGAAGATTTATGCGCCCATATTCAGGGTCCTGATTATCCTTCAGGTGCTGAGATCATCACGCCCCGGGAAGAAATCATCGAAATATACCGGACAGGGCGGGGCGCCGTCCGCCTGCGGGCCACTTATGAGCTTGAGAAAGCCGATATTGTCATCACTGCTTTGCCTTACCAGGTGTCGCCGGCCAAAATCCTGGAGCAGATTGCCGACCAGATGACCAAAAAGAAGCTGCCGATGGTCTCGGACCTTCGCGATGAATCCGATCACGAAGAACCCACGCGGTTGATCATCGTGCCGCGCTCCAACCGGGTCGACAAAGACGCCCTGATGGCCCATCTGTTTGCCACCACCGACCTCGAGCGCACCTATCGCATAAACCTGAACGTGATCGGCCTTGACCGCAAGCCCAAGGTCAAGGGATTGGTTGCGCTGCTCAAAGAGTGGATCGCGTATCGCAAAGAGACGGTGCGCCGGCGACTGGCGTATCGACTTGAAAAGGTCCGCGATCGGCTGCACCTGCTGGACGGCCTGTTGATCGCTTATTTGAATATCGATGAAGTAATTAGAATCATTCGCAGCAGCGATGAACCCAAACCGGTTTTGATGAAAAAATTCAAGCTATCCGATGCCCAGGCTGAAGCCATCTTACAACTCAGGCTGCGTTATCTGGCCCGTCTTGAGGAAATGAAAATCAAGGCCGAAAAAAAGGAACTGGAAGAAGAACGCATAAGCCTTGAGAAGACATTGTCTTCTCAGTCCCGACTTAAAACTCTCATTAAGAAAGAGCTCATAGCTGCCGGCAACCAGTTTGGCGATAAGCGCCGCAGCCGGATCGTCCAACGCCGGGAGGCCCAGGCTATCTCCCAGGCTGATCTTGCCCCGGTCGAACCGATGACGGTGACCATATCGAAAAACGGCTGGGTTCGGGCCGCCAAAGGACACGAAATCGATCCTGAAACAATTGCCTACAAAGCCGGTGACGGTCATCTGAGCACTGCACGGGGCAAAAGCAATCAACTGGCGGTATTTCTCGACTCGAGCGGCCGAACCTACTCGGCCGCCATCCACGGCCTGCCGTCGGCCAGGGGACACGGCGAACCGTTGACCGGGCGCTACAGCCTGCCGCCCGAAATTGCTTTCAAAGCGGTGCTATCGGGCGAACCGGAGCAACTCATTTTGATGGCCAGTGACGCCGGTTACGGATTTATCACCGAGTTGCAGAATCTTTACACAAAGAACCAGAAAGGCAAAGCCCTGCTGACCTTGCCCAAGGGGGGACAACCACTGCACCCTCTGTATGCAGACGATCCTGAAGGACAGCTTCTGACGGCCATCACCAATGAAGGCCGTATGCTGGTCTTTCCGCTAAAGGTCCTGCCCAGGTTGCCAAAAGGCAAGGGCAATAAAATCATCCAAATCCCATCCAAGCGTGCCCAGGAGAGGATCGAACTGATGACGGCCATGGCCCTTGTACCGGAAGGCGGAGCGCTGAAGTTGTTTGCCGGCAAGAGACATTTCCGCTTAACCTTCGGAAACCTGCAGCAGTTTATGGGTGAGCGGGGCCGCCGGGGAAGAAAGCTGCCGCGAGGATTTCGCAATGTCAGCCGGGTTGAGACCGAAAAACCTGATCAAATAAGATTGTTCAGCGCAGACAGACAAGTAGAACGCTGACGCTGCTATTAAATTTGGCGGCTAAGAGCGTGAAATTAATGCGGCTGTGGATTATTAATGTCGGTTTCATCTATACAAATAAAGTTAGGATTCTTATATTTGTAGTAAATCACCCCCACCCACACCTTGCATCACATCTCGACTATCGGTATTGAAGGGGATGATAAAGCTCCCCGCTGCAAACGGCGGGATATCAATCGCAACCCGGCGCCGCCCTTGCGAGCTATAGCGCGCCAAGTTGCGTCGTAACCAATCCGTCTTCTCTCTTGCAAGCTTCCGGCTTCTTCAAGACTTCGACGGGGCAGGTCGACGCGGTTCGCCTCGCCATCTTGTTGGGTCGTCTTGTCCCGTCGTAGCTCGAAGAGCGAAGTCGGAAGCCTACGGCGAAGCCCACTCACCCCTGCAGTCCCACTGAAAGTGGAACAGGGTATTGCAGCGAAGACGAATAAATTTCAACCACGGAGGGTATCATGGCGGTTTCAGTTATCATTCGACGTACGTTCAGCGATGCGGACAAGGCGTCCAAGCTGGCCCCGTTGATCGTAAAACTAAGATCTTTGGCCACCATCCAGCCGGGCTACATTACGGGCCGTACATTTCGCTGCCTGGACTGTGCCGGTGAATATTTAGTCATCAGTACCTGGAACAGCATTGAAGACTGGAACAGGTGGCTGCACAGCGAGCAGCGCCGGTCGATTCAAGATCAGGTGGATGAATTGCTGGGCGAACCGACCGAGTATCGGCTCTACGAACCTTTGGTGGGCGGAATTTTCCCGAGATTCTGAATTTTTTGAAAAATAAAAAGGGACACTAACTGCGGACAATCTGGCCGATTGCCTGGTTATCTCCGAAGATCTTACTCAAACTCCTGCGGATAAACTCATAGAGATACAGGTGGAAATGACCATTGTCGGCGGAGATATTATTTTCAGCAAAACACCCCTTTAAAGCTTCCCTCTTTATTCATAATTTCCACCTGACGTTTTTCGGTAAATCCTTCATAACCATTCACTCATCTATATTTCACCCTCCTATGGTTTTTGACTTCTTATTGACAATTATGAAAGTAAGATATTATTATTTGATTAAATCAATAAATTCTGAAAATAAGGAATACATACAATGCTTGCCAAGGTTACATCCCGAAACCAGGTCACGATTCCCAAAAAGATAATGGATCAACTGCCGGAAACCGAGTACTTTGATATCGAGCTGAAAAACGGAGTTATCCTGCTAAAACCTTTAAGGGTTTACGATACCGATCTTGAAAAGATTCGTTCAAAGATGAAAAGGCTCGGTCTAAAATCGGCCACCGTCAGGGAAGCGGTAAAATGGGCGCGCTCGAAATGATGCGGGTTGTAATTGATACGAACGTGTTGGTATCGGCGCTTCTTTTTGGTGGCACACCGGGGAGACTTGTCAAACTTTGGAAATCAGCGCGCATTCAGCCCTACATTTCACGAGATATCAATGCCGAACTGCTGCGTATTCTAGCATATCCTAAATTTGAGTTAACCCAAAAGGAAATAGAGTACTTTTTATATGTTGAATTGCTGCCGCATTTTGAAGTGACTTCCATTCCCACGGGACCTGTGATCATAAAAAATGACCCTTCGAATGATATGTTTCTTAGATGTGCCGTTGCTGCGAATGCCGATGCTATCATTACGGACGACAGCCATTTGCTGTCTCTTAAAGCATACAAAAAAATCCTCATTATCACGCCATCACAATTCTTAAAAAATTTTTAAAACAACGTATCTTCCCAACACTTTGCACCCCAGTTTTTCAAAAAACGATTCTTAGAATACTTCGCCATTCGCATAGCATTATTTCACCATCTTCCGTCATCTCGGATTTGGGATCTGTAAGTTAACGATTCGCCGCGAAGCGGCACTGGTGGTGCATTTGCTTGAATGAATGAAATTCAGCGTGTGCCTACCAGAAAATTTCGGTTCAGCTAAGATTTTTG
>Ga0126326_1000093_pt1 | contig 50719 bp, 40 predicted proteins | sample InaspJWI67metaG_FD_94485 | JGI IMG/M metagenome (GOLD analysis project Ga0126326, IMG submission 94485) | Marine gutless worms symbiont microbial communities from Oahu, Hawaii - Inanidrilus sp. 1 OAHU.JWI-67 metaG | ecosystem: Host-associated > Annelida > Digestive system > Unclassified | place... | reverse complement strand
TACTTTTTGTATTTGGCCATTTGCTTCCTTTTACTATTAGTTGTGAGGGGTCTTTTTCATTTGGAAGCAAATTTTATCCTTTATTCATGTAACTTTCAAGCTTTTTCTACACCTTCAACGTCATGGGTGGTAAAAATATTTAAAATGGACTCGAGCACCCAGTACGATGCCGCCAGTCCAATGCCGATCAGGAGCATTGAATCGGCGACACTCACCCGGTACTTAAATATATTTTTCATTCCGCGCCTCGGTCTAAGCTGTATAACAGCCTGCAATATCTTCTACGGCCAATTCAACAGGAAATTCGTTTATTCGTAACGGACTGCGAATGAAACGTAATTTTAACATTTCGACTGTCGATTGTCACGATCAAATCATTTTGAGCACCGCCGTCTTTCGGAACCAACGTCGCAGCTGCGATCCGGGATGGATCAGCGCATTTTCAGCGGTGGTGCGGGCGTGACGAGGGTTGACCATAACCTATTAAAATGATAAAATAAAAGATGATATCCGGATATAAAATATATCATACGCTCCGGACCGCCGGACTGGATCGAAACGAGGGAGAACGTCAGTGCAGAATAGAATTGTTAAGTTAATAATCGCGGGCATATTCTTGCTGATCGGATATTTTTTTGCCAGCCGCCACATCATTATCAACCAAAGCGACTTTCATACATTAGAAAAATCCTATCTGACCTTCGAATATACTTTTTACAATGTAACCGATAGGGAACCGGAAAATATCATGCGCATAGATTTGTTGCGCGAGGCCGGAATCGGCGATCTTCTGGTGGAAATGGGCATGCTCGGCGAAATGCGAAAGGAAAAACTGGAATACCGATTCGAATATGAGGAGGAATAGCTCGATAGAAGCGTAATACGCAAATAATAGCGGATGGAAACAGTCCAGGCTGCTCGAAGTCAGGCGTTGCAAATCATCTCTGCAAAAACGACCAGCATGCCTCTAATTTTAGGTGACATCTCTTTAAACTGGATGCCCAGCGCCAACGAAGAATCCCCTTCAAGAAAAACCTTTTTGCACCAAACAACATTTCCCGATACATTCAGCTGCAGCGTCTCTCCCGGAAAACAGACCTGAATATCGGTATTCCTGAGTGAGTTGAGCATGCTCACTGTGACCGCATATTTTGCGTTCAACACAATGCATACCCCTCCCACCGATATATCCCGCGAGTGGCCTTGGAGAACGACTGGTGTTTCATCCGAATCACTCAGAAAAATTTCCAAATTCATTTTCATGGGCAGCGGATATCTATTGGCGCTGCGAACACCCCGGTTGGGATCAGCATTAGTGATTTTCGAACTGGCCTCAAGAAGAACGCCCAGTGCTTTGTGAGTATTCGGAAATTTGTTACAAACTTCCATCAGCCGCTTTTTGGATATCCTGGCCAGTTCTACACCGGAAGCAGTTTCCATATTCGACTGCGAAAATTTTTCGTCCGTAAATGGATAAATATCGCCAAAAATATCATTTTCGGTAAGATAGAGCGAATCTTTCTGCCGGGTATTTTCATCGGATTTTACCGGCTTGGCTGGGGTATCTTTGACAGAGCCGGTAGCGATAAAGTAAAGATTATTTTCGGCATCACCCATTTTTTTGATGACATGTCCGGCTGGCAGGCGTAACCGTGTCATGCGATTGGTAAAGGCGATCATTTCCGTATAAGGCAGGCTGTTAAAAAAAATTCTGAGGGGGGTGTCTGGAAAGTCAGCTTTGCGCATGGCTGAAATAAATGCGCGGGCTTCCTGATTCGTCGGTTGGTTGATACGCCATTGCATAATTTTTGCCAGAAAGGCCGAGAGCATCATGTGGTCATTTTTATAGAGTTCCGCGGCTTTACCGTAAGATCTTGCAGCCGTATCCATAATTTTTTTCTTAGCCAGCAGGTCCCCAAATGCGGCATGCAGCGACGGATTGTCGGGAAAAATATGGAGCATGCCCTCAAATTCAGACACTGAATCGATGGTGATTGTCCCATCGATGATGTGCTTTGCAATACTGCGGTGTCTATCGAGCCGATTTAGCACCTGTTGCTCCCCTTATTCCCCGCTGATTTCCAAAATTTTTGCGGCAACCGCGTCATCAACCAGGCATGCCAACGCTGAGATGATCTCTGTGGGGGCATTTTGTAGTTTTAACTCTTCCAACCAACTGTTAAGGGCGGAATTGCGGTTGAATGAATCAAGGTTTAGAAGCGGAAGAAGCATATCACGCAAGCTGGAATCATCTTGCATCAGTTGCACAAGGTTTACGAAATGTTCATTGTCGGCAACCGTGCGCTTTTTCTTTCTGATGGGCCACACTGTCCGTCTGTGCCTGCACTTCCGAGATGCAATCTCAGCAAAAGTTCATAGCCACTTTAGGCCCTTAGGCCCTATTTATTGAAATCACATCATGTTTGCGAAGGATTTAATCTGACAAAATATTTTCGCCACCAAGACACGCAGTTTAATTATAATAAACATCTATTTTTTGTGCCTTGGCGCCCTTGTGGCTATTCTTCCCAGTTAATCCGGGTTGGGAAAAGATTGTTAAGGTTAAATAGTACTTCATTTATAGTGGAGAATCAACTAATTTCGGGCCGGTCAAGTCGTTTGAGCGGTCTTTAAGCCGGCTGGACACATCCAGATGCTTACCATCCGAAACACAAGTGACGGCACCGCTCAAATCGGTGCGCAGGATATGAACGCCTCGCTGTTGATAGCTTTTGAGCACCGAAATGCTGGGCAAGTTAAAACGATTCTGCCATCCAGCTGATATGATTCCGATACGCGGCTGCACGGCATCGATAAAACCGGTAGAACTCGATGTCTTGCTGCCGTGATGCGGCACTACGAGTACGGTGGATTTCAGCTCGCCGCCGGCCAGCGCCGTTAAATCTTTTTCGGCACCGGACATAATGTCCCCTGTAAAAAGAAAAGATATTTTGCCATGAGTCGCTTTTACGACAAGAGAGTTATTGTTGATACTTCGCCAGCGTTCTTTTTTTCCTCTTTCCAAAAAATCCTCTGGTGGATAGAGGATTTGAAAATCGACCCCGTTAATTTGCGTTTGTTTCGGCAAGTTGAGATATTGCGGCTGCAATATTTTTCTCTTGGCGATAGTCTGCGCCAGGCGCTGATAGCCCAGCGTTTGCCTTTTTTCACCATTGGTCCAGATGTCTCTCACCCGGAAATGCTCTGCAATGAAAATCAAACCGTTGAGGTGATCACTGTTGGGATGCGAGAGTATGAGCGTTTCAACCGTTCTGATTTTCTTGCGCCACAGAAAAAGTGCGATGACCCGCGCCCCGACGTCGAAAACCGCATTATCGGAAAAACCCCCGCCATCTAGAAGGATGCAGTATCCGCCGGGCAATTCCAGCAGTCCGGCGTTGCCGTGCCCCACATCAATGATCGTTACGCGCAGGCTATTTCTCCAGAACCGCTGATATGACCAGTAACCGACATCGAGGATCATCGCCAGCAAGACCAGCACCAGAGCAGATCGAGCCAGCCTTGTCCGCTTGGAACACACATTGCATTGCCGGGATTGACCGGAATCGGTTTGTGAAGCGCGAACTGTTCTTGTATTTGGCCCCGCGCCGGGGCCGGATGCAGTCAAATTCAGCGCGGCCCAGGCCAGTATGTAATAGCAAAGAATTTCAAAAATGGAGGGAGTAATCGTATGCCATGCCGCAAAAGGCAGATTCGAAAAAAAAACAACCACCTTCAAGGCAACTTGCAGAATATCGGCAGCGAACTGCATGCACACGATCGACACGGTCTCGGTGATTGGCAATATAAATACCGCCAGAAGTCCTACCGGAACAACCGCAAATCCAATGATGGGGACCAGGATATAGTTTGCGATAACCCCGACCAGGGAAACTCTGTTGAAATAAAACATCACCAGCGGAAGCGTGCCCAGCATTGCCACGACCGAGACAATAAAAAAGGCGGCCATTTTTCTGAACACTATCCCTTTGAAACGATTGCGCTTGGAAACCTCGGGCAGGACTATCCGCGATGTACCATAGATTATTGAAAATACTGCCACGAATGAAAGTTGAAAGGAAATCGTATAAAGTGCGGGCGGATAGAGCATGATAATCAACATTGCCGCTGCAGCCAGGGTGGTTATCAGATCCTGCTCTCTTTCGATCAGGAATGTTAACAGAAACATGCCGACCATGATCAGCGCTCTCTGGGTGGAAGGAGACATTCCGGCCAGCACCGCATACAGCAGAGCGGGGATAAAAGAAAATATGGCGGCGCCTTTACGGTTCCAGGCTTTCCACAGAAAAAATTCAAATCGTGAAAATAACCAGGCAAAGAGGAAAAAAGCCGCCGAGGCGACAATCCCGATATGGAGACCGGATATGGCTAGAAGGTGCCCGATGCCGGCGCGATGAAAAGCTTCGCGCAGGTGCGGCGACAGCCAGCTGCGCTCTCCCAGAATTAACGCTTTCAAGACGTCGCGATGTTCTCCCTCCCCTGTCTTTTCGATAAGCAGGGAAATTTTACGGCGCGCCGCATCTATCCTATTCGTCAGCCAGCCTCCGGAAGCCCTGTCCAGGACAAGAATCTTATCTTCTCTGGTGTAGGCCGCCCCCCAGACGCGCTTAAAAGCCATATATCTTCGATAGTTGAATCCGCCCGGATTATTAAAATTGCGGATGGACCTGATTTTGCTGTCAAAACGAATGCGGTCACCCTGCGCAATGTCAGCATTTTCTCCGGCGACCGTCACACGAATTTTACCGGTCGTCGGGGTGAATGTATTAGGACCGCTGAGGGACAGGACCGCGAGAATACAGCTGGTACGATGATCGCGTTTGACCGGTGGGCTGTCAATGATGCCGACGATGCCCCATTTGTGCGTATCTGTGAAATGAACGATGTGATTGGCAGGAAATTTTGGATCTATCCAAGGCTGGATGGAAAGGTATCCAAGACTGAGGAATAATATAATCGGAGAATAGACCTCTGTTTTTCGGTGCAGTATGCACCACAGGATCCGCCCGGCAGACATAATCAGCGCCGCATATGCCCATATTCGATAGTCCGACAGCCCGACACCGCAAATGATGCCGGCAATCATGGCAATTAGAATCGGAATGAGCGGGCGCGAGTAGATATTATCGGTCATGGGCCGAGCACTGGATAAGGATTATCGATAAAATTCAGCCACGAAGACACGTAGGCCCAAAGATGGAATATGTAGTGTAAATTTCTGTCAGAAAGAGAAGAGTCTATTGAATAATATTATAACCTTTTGGCCTTAGTGCCTTGGTGGCTGAACGCTTTCGGATTCTCAGGTTTCGCAGTCCTCATTTGCATAAAACGCCAAACGAAAATGGAGTGTCGCTCATTGTTTAAGTACCGCGGACCCGCTTGATATCGGCTCCGAGGCCGGCAAACTTATTCTCGATGGCATAATACCCCCGATCCAGGTGGTATACGCGATTGACCACCGTCTCCCCTTTAGCAACCAGACCCGCCAGTATCAGAGAGGCACTGGCCCTGAGGTCGGTGGCCATAACCGGCGCACTGAACAGATTCGGAACTCCCCGCACCACTGCCGAATTGCCTGAAACACTTATATCGGCACCCATTCGCCGCAATTCACCAACATGGATAAAACGATTTTCAAAAATCGTCTCTGAGATGACGCTGATACCGCTGGCGATCGACATTAGTACCATGAACTGGGCCTGCATGTCGGTGGGAAAACCCGGATAGGGTTGGGTTTGAACGTCGACACTGGTGATCTCATCCGCGCCGGCGACGGTGATGTGCCCGCCTTCAATGTCAATGCGGGCGCCAACCTGCTGCAGCTTGTTGATGGATGCTCTCAGGTGGTTGGGTTCGCATCCAGTCAGCGTCACATGCCCCTTTGTCAAAGCCGCCGCCACCATGAAAGTACCGGCTTCAATTCGATCCGGAATAATCCTGAAAGATGCAGGTCGCAGGGAATCAACACCCCGAATGGTAATTACCGATGTGCCGGCATCCTCAATGTCGGCCCCCATTTGATTCAGCACATCGGCGAGGGCGACAACTTCCGGTTCCCGGGCTGCATTCCTAAGCGTGGTTATACCGTCGGCCAGGACAGCCGCCATCATTAAATTTTCGGTCCCGGTGACTGTCGGTAGGTCAAAATAAATATCGGCACCTTTCAGCCTGTTGGCCGCTGCCTCAACATACCCGTGTTTTATTTCAACCGAAGCACCGAGGAGCGCAAGCCCTTTCAGGTGTAAATTAATCGGCCGGGCACCAATGGCACAGCCGCCCGGAAGCGATACCCGCGCCTTCTTCAGTCTGGCCACAAGTGGTCCTAACACCAATACCGAAGCTCGCATTTTGCGCACCAGATCATACGGCGCTTCAGGATTATCCAGACCGCCGGCATTGATTCGGACCGTTTCACCATCCACTTCAACCTGCGCACCCAGCTGACGCATCAGCAACGTCGTGCTGGTGATATCCATCAGCTGCGGAACGTTGGTATAGGTGTTCCAGTCATCACACAGCAATGATGATATCAGGATCGGCAAGGCCGCATTTTTAGCACCGCTGATTCTGACCTCACCTTTCAGGCGCCTTCCACCAGCCACCACAATTTTATCCATATAAAATTTTCCTTGAAAATTTTATGTTAGTTTCAATTTGCGCGGTGACCCTTTCTGCTTCGCTGCACTTATCACTTTGCGCAAATCATCTCCCCCTGCTCATACACCATCCTTTCAAAATAATAAAGCGCCGGGCTCCTTTGTAATCATCAATTCAAAGAGCCAGGCGCTTTGGTTTCCCATACAAACGGTATCAGTGTTGATGGCTGCCTTTTCCTTTGACAGTATCGTAAACCGCCTTAATGATACAATATGTCATCCCCATGCCGATGACGCTGAGTGCATACCAGAGCGCACCGTGAAAAACCATATGACCCATATCCCAGATCCATTCAAAACTAAACGGTAGCATATTCTCCTCCCTGATATCGGTTTACGCTTCAGCCGGCTGTAAATCGCCTTGCTGGGCATTATCTTCAGTTTGATCATCTGCCGGCGTCTCGGCTTCAGGTCCGGCGGCGGTATCTGCAGGCGCCGGTGCCGGTGGTTCAATGGGATTCAATTCCTGTTCCTGAGGGAAAATCGGCAGATAGCGGTATGAAATCATGATCAGAATAATGCCGTATGCCACCGGCAAGATGGTGGTCGCCACTTCCTGCCAGCTGGGCAGGTACAGGGCCCAATCTTCGAATGGCAGTACCGGAACTGCCAGCACTTGCAGAACCATGACCCAGCGGTTCACCATTGCGCCGAGTACGGCCAGGCTCACTGCCAGCCAGAGCAATAGATTGTTTTCACGCGTCTTTCTGAAAACGAGAATAAAAGCCGGTACCCAACCGCAGAGAACAAGCTCCAGAAACAGGATCCAGTAACCGTAAAAGGAATTTTGGGTGTAAAAATGGGCGAGAACAAATCCTTTTTGCGGTGCGGTCACGATTGCCCAGTAGATCGTGTCGATCGTCTTGGCAATGATATAGGTCAGCATCATCCAGCCGGCGATCTTGGCCAGCAGCCAGATAACGTTGTCCTTGACCAGCTTCTTGCGGGCAAAAACCTCGGTAATTTTTGTAATCAATATGGTAAAGCAGGGACCGCTGGCGGCCGCCGACCAGGTGAACAGGAAAAAAGTAAACGGCCAGATTAATATGTGTTCGCGGAAACCAAAAGGACGCGCGTAAAGTACACCGGCGACACCGCCCAGGGAACCCTGATGGAAGAAGGATAAAAAAGCACCCGTGGCGGCAAATATGGCCATAATCTCGTGCATGTTGTGCGATAAGTTGTGAAAGAAAGGCACTTTGTCGATTTGACGATTTTCAAGTGTTAGCGGCAAGTACTCGATGCAAAGCACGAAGAAATAACAGGTCAGGCAGAAGGCCACCTCGGTCAGCATGGAATGAACATTGGCATGCCAGAAAATAAACCATCCCCGCAGCGGCTGGCCGACGTCGATGCCTAGGATCAACAAGGCCGAACTGTAACAGATGAATCCAATGAGCACGGCATAATTAATGATATTTTTCAATTCGTCCTTGCCGAAAATATATTTCAACAAACCGGTGAAAAAGGCCCCGCCGCCCAAAGCAATTACCGCCAAGTCGGCCCAGATCCACAGAGCAAATCCATATGCGTTGTTCATATTAGTTTGGTTCAATCCCTTCAGCCAGCAAAGCAACATGGCAAATACGCCCCATAACAAAACTGCGCTCACAACGGTGATACCGCCGAGAAATTGCGGTAAAGGACAGCGTTTAACTCCTTTGGGTATTAATACAGCGTCCATAAGTCCCATGCTCCTAAGTGTGTTAGTGGTTTTGCTTCTGTGACTGATAATTGTCGCCTTGTCGCCTGATCCATTCACGGCTGCTTAGATAATAGACCTTGGTGTTTGTCCCCAGGCGCTCCAGCAGCCGGAAAGCCTTTCGGTTTCCAGGTTTGCCGCCGTGGCGGTTATCCGGCTTCGCCATCTGGTAAACTTTATGATGGGTGTTGTTCAGATCGCCGAATGTAATTGCCCCCGCCGGGCAGGCCTGGGTACAGGCGGTTTGATATTCATCTTCTTCGATATCTTCGCGACCCTCCATATAGGCTTTATCCATGGCCAACTGGTGGCGATGAAAGCAGAAACTGCATTTTTCGACCACTCCGCGCATGCGGACCGAGACATCCGGGCTGAGGGATTTTTCCATACCCTCGGGCCAGACCGGATCCCACCAGTTGAAGACACGCACATGATACGGGCAGGCGGCCATGCAGTACCGGCATCCGAAACAGCGGGTATAAATCTGGCTGACGATGCCGGTGTTTGTATCATAATCCGTGGCGGTTGCGGGACACACGGAGACGCAGGGCGAATGTCCATGGTCTCCCTCGCAGTGCTGGCAGGGTCTGGGAAGATAACAAACATCGGTGTTCGGAAAAGGTTTTCCGTTTGTAATTTTGTAAACACGCATCCAGGTAACGCTGAGCAGTTTATCTGTTTCGTCTTCGCGAAACGGCACATTATTCTCGGCCGAACAGGCTACCATACACGAACCGCATCCGGTGCATTTGTCCAGATCGATCACCATCCCAAACTTTTTGGCTTTTTCTTGTTTCATCTATACCTCATCGCCTATCTGAATTGCGGGAAAAACTCACCCACTTACAACCCTGTGAGTTTTTTTTATGCCTTGGTGAGCTTGGCCCGGATTCCCCAGGCGGCATCGTGTCCGCTGGCCGCATCCTCCGTAGGCCCGGCCAGTGTGTTATAATTGACGCCCCTGCCAGCCAGAAATCGATCGTTGGCCGTGTGCCCCAGTCCCCTTGGCAGCGCCACCAGGCCCGGCATTATTCCATCGAATAGATATACTCTCACCCGAGCATTGCCCTTGGGTGTTGCCAGGTCGGCAAAACTTCCGTCTTTGAGGTCGAGCGACTCGGCCGTAGCCGGATTTATTTCCACCAGCACATCGTTTTTCTTCAAGATCGTATCCTCGACGGTTTTAACGACAAACGGCGGACTGGCGACGTATCCCCCCCAAAGTCGCAGGGAATCAAAAGGGATAAGAACCAGTGGATAGGCAGCTTCATCGCCGTCCGGTTTAACCGGCGAGTAGCGCGCAATAGCGTTTATCTCTTTATTGGTGAATTCAAATTTTTCAGAGGCGGTATCAAATGCCTCCGACCACTGGGGCGGTGTGAAATCAGCGTCCGACCAGTAACCCTGATCCACCAGTGTATCCCAGATGTCGCCAAAGGTCTCTTCGAGACAGGTATCATAGCTGTCCCACGGAAAAGCCGCGGCAACCGTGCCTCCAAGCGCTTGGGCCAGTTGGATGACGACATCACCGGTATGCATTGTATTGAACTGGGGCTCGACAACCGGTTTGGCAAGGCTGATGATCGGCTGCGGGTAGCCTGCTGCCGCCGGTACGTCTTCATAACGCTCGAGATATATATGGTTCGGTAAGATCAGGTCGGCCATTTCTGCGGTTTCATCCATAAAAGACGGAAAACTGACCACCATCGGTATTTTTTCGAAAACCTCTTTTACACTGGCGGTGTCCGGCAACGAGTAAACCGGATTTGCACCTGTGACAAAAAGCACCTGTACCGGTGGATAAGCTGTGCTCTTGTTGAAAGCTTCGGGCAGCCGATTGAGCAAAAATCTGGCATGCGGATACAGCTTGCTCCCGGCACCGTCGACCCGCCCCTGCTGACTGCCGGCAGAAGCTGTTTGATCCATCTCCAACTCGGGCCAATCGATATATTCCGGTTCAGGCACGGGCCAGAAACCGCCTTCCTTGCCGATGCTGCCGGCCAGGGCGTTGAGGGCCTGAACCGCCATAAATTCCTTGAGGCTGCCGGGCGTCGATCCCTGGCCGCTACCACAGATAGCCAGTGGGCGTTTGGCCCCGGCAAAATTGCGCGCCAGGACTTTGATATCCAAAGCATCGACCCCGGTTTCACTGGCGACAATTTCCGGTGTGTAACTATCCAATAATTGCTTCCACTCAAGAAATCCGGAAGCGTAGTTGTTGATGAAATCGATATTATACAAAGATTCTTTTACGATAACGTGGGCCAGTCCCAACGCCAGAGCACCTTCGGTACCGGGATTGATGGGAATCCAGTCTTCTGATTTCGCAGCTGTGTTGGAAAGACGCGGTTCGAATTGAATCAGTTTCCCACCGCGTTCGAGCAGCCGACTGTGACCTTTGAACATGTACACCGGAGAATTCCAACCCTCCAGCAGTCCGCTTCCGAAACTGAGCACATAATCGGAATTGTGCAAATCAAAACCGGCCGTGGCGCGCACGCCATGCATCAAGAAAAGGGTCAGCTCATATGAGTCCTGAATAGACGGCATACGAATGAAATTCTGCGATCCATAGACCCGCAACAAGCGGTATAACAACTCCGGAACGGTTCCACGATCCGATCCGGCAATACAGGCCAGCGTATGGGCCTGGCCTTTGGACCGCAGTTCACCGAGTTTCGCAGCCACTTCGGCAACGGCCTGCTCCCATGATATTTCCCTGAATCTTCCATTGATCTTTTTCATAGGGGCTTTGACACGACGCGGTCCGTAAAGTAATTGGGCACCGGACAGGCCCAGGTTGCACAGACTGCCGTCATTAACCGGATGACCATTCAGGCCTTCGATCTTTACCACCCGCTGGTCCACCATGCGAACGTTTATTCCGCAGCCTCCGGGACACAGGGTACAGGCGGAACTCACGTAGGTAACTTCACCCCTTTCAGGAACCGGTGTCCACGGCCACATTTGTGACCATATTGAGATATCATCCGTCAGTTTCCAGGGCAGCGGTGTAAGTGCCGTTCCGGCAGCGCCGCCAATCACAAAGGACAAGAAACTTCTTCTATCTATTTTCATCGATGCTTCCCCTTATACCTGAACAAACAGCTAAGATTATCAGCTACATATAATTCCGGAAAAAGGTATCATTTTTCACGGTTATTTGTGACACACGAAACACCCGCCCCTTTGAGTTTGAACACTGCCCTGGTTGACATTCTCTCTTTGGTGGCATCTAGAGCAGTCGTTCATCTTCATGCGGTCCCATGAATTTCTAGCCAGACCGGATATGTTCCGGCCCCAGATATCACGGCTGTAACCGCTGATGCGATTTTCTTCGTAAACCTTCAGGCTTTCGGACTCGCCAATATGGCCGTGGCAGGTGACGCAATCCATACCGCCTTTTTTTACGTGGGCCACATGGGAGAAAAACACACACGGCGGCTGTCGGGAATAAATCAGCCAGGGGACTTCCCGCTCTTTCTGGACGTACTCGGTAACAAAATATTCCTCTTCCTCACTGTCTCCCTGAACCTCTTCATGGCAATCAATACACTGTTCCAGCTTGGCGACACCCGAATAGCTGCCGTCTTCTCGAAAAAAGTGGCAGCTCTCACAGCCTTCATCGACTTCTTCGTTGTGTAGCGCGTGGTTGAAGGCAACCGGTTGCTGTTTCTGGGAATAAAGCAGTTTGGGAAAAATGACCCAGCCGACTGCCAGGCTGGCGATAAACCCCAAAATAAAAAACAGGATGATCGCGGCCGTTGCACCATCCTGTTCTTTCTCCTCATTTCCCGGGTTTGCTGTTTCCGGAATCCCGCCGGTTTCACTTTCCGTTACCGCATTGGATTGATCGTCTACTGTACTCATGGACACTCCGTCTGTCTGTGATTGATGGTTTCACCGCATTGCAGAAACGGCCGAAATGAATCCCGCACATCGAAACCAGTCAAGGTCTTCACCTGCCTCCCGAAAAACCTTCAGGGTTTGTTCAGTCTGCAGTGCGCATCACACGCCCCGGATAAAAAATTTTTGGTTGTGTACCCTGAGACACCGTTTTTGTCAAGCGAAAATCATGATTACTGGGCGCCATAGCTATGCAGGCCCGGCAGATAATTAACGCCGAAATAGGTAAACATCACAGCTAAAAATCCGATTACGGACAGATAAGCGATCCTGCGGCCATGCCATCCCCGCATCAATTTGGCATGTAAAAGGGTGGCATAAATAAACCAGGTGATCAGAGACCAGGTTTCCTTAGGATCCCAGCCCCAGTATCTGCCCCAGGCGGAATTGGCCCAAACCGCTCCGGTAATGATGCCGGCCGACAGGAATAAAAATCCGAACATCACCATCTGCTGGGTCAGCTCGTCAATGACATTCGGATTGGGAAAACGCGCGAGCAAGCCGCTCGGGCTGGTCTCACCCTCGGGCCGTATCAGGTACATGATGCTGAGGCCGAAAGCAACGGCAAAGGCTGCATACCCGATAAAACAGGTGATAACGTGTGCAATCAGCCAGTTGCTTTTTAACGCCGGTAACAGGGGCTGAATCCGGTCGCTTATGTTGGGCGACAGCGAAGCATAGGCCATCACAAGAAACGCGATGGGGGCTGTAAACGCGCCGATGATGCGATTGCCGGCTTTACGCTCGATGAATAGATAAATCAGCACGATCGACCAGGCAAAAAAGACGAGCGATTCATAAAGATTCGACAACGGTGCATGGCCGATCCCGAGGCTGTAGGACTCCACCCAGCGCAACACGATGCCGGCGGTATTGCCGACGAGCCCTAAAGCCGCCACCCAGGTCGCCAGCACACCGGGTCCCGGCTTTCTAAATACCCAGGCCATGATGTATAAAAATGCTGCGAAACCGTAGATATATGTCGTAACCGACAGCGTAATGGAACTATTCATTATCAGACCTCTTTCAAATTTTCCGGCATCGCCGGAAGTGGTGTTAGTACATTCTTATTACTCTTTGGTTTCATGAAGTTTAATTTTTCATTCTGCCGTATATCCGCAAGGTTGGCACTACTCGCGACCGGATCTTTGGGTCAGTTTGTCGGCGATATTCTGAACCTTACGTTGCATTCCCAATTTGTTTTTGTTGGCTGTTCCGGATACCACGATCCGACTTTTTTTCCTGCCTTGCGTGACTTCAACGCAGATCCGCTGATGAGACATGAAAAAAGTAATCATACAGCCGATAAGCATGAGTATGAATCCGGAATAAACGACCCAGACTCCGGGATCTTTGGTTACCTGCAGCCCGGTATAGTAACGTTTGCCGACACTCTCGGCTGAAGATTGCATATCTAAGACAGAGATAAAGACGGCATCGTTTCTCTGGGGGTTGAACATCGGGCTCATCCGATCGAAACTGGGAAACCGCAAAGGCAGTATAACCTCCACGGTAACGCCATCTTTCTGGGTCAACATTCCGGTCAGCACCGCCCCGAGGTCTCTGCCTCGGAAATTATAATTCGTTTTGAATTCTTTCAGCACGAACCGGCCGAGATCTTCCGGCAGTTGAATTTCCTGACCAACACGCGCTTTTTGGCTATATTCCCTCCCGGTGTCTTTGCTGACAAACGTCAGCGTAATTTCATCGGGTGCAGCCGCCTTGCGGACGGTCGGCGGCAGCTCACCGTAGCTGGATTGAAATATATTGATTCCCCGGTAACGCAGCGGATCGTTAACGATAATATCTTTTTTAATCACCGGCTGCCCCTGCTCGAGGATTGTCAGTGAACTGCGAAATTCTTTGGGCATCCCGGTATTATAAAAACTGACATTAAAGTCATCGCAGCGTATTTCAAATCCCAGTGGAATAGGCCTGTTGGTATTTCTCAGTTGAATCGTGCCGGCAACTTCCCCTTCAGCGATGTTGACATAGCCTTCAAAGCCGAAAAGAGATCCGATTAGACTGCCGATCAGCAGGAGCACAACACTTGTATGCACGACGTAAACACCGAGCCGGGTCCAGCGCCACTTTTCGGCAAAAAAAACGAATCCGTTGTCGGTTTTTTCCTGCCGAAGGTAACCGAAACTTCTAGCAAGAATCGGCTCGATGGTGTTTATGACCGTATCTGCCGTTTGAGGATGATTCAATTGCACTTTATTCTTTAGGCCTCTGAACCTTGTCAGATTGAACCTGGGATTTTTTACGAATACAATTTTCCACGTAGCTGAAAGTCGATCCAGCGAACAGATGACCACATTCAGCGTCAATAAAAGCACCAGTAGCTGGAACCACCAGGAGTGGTACATGTCAAACAGATCGAGGATATCGAACAGCCTGTACAAGGGTTCGCCGAAAGCCTGGACATACCTGGCGGGGCTTTCGTTTTGGGGTATGAGAGTTCCGATTATCGATGTTGCAGCCAGCGTCAACAGTAATACGATTGTCAGTTTGACCGATGTAAAAAATTTCCATATTCTGTTCAGGGGATCGTTGGAGATCTCCTTGTTTTTCATTGCCAATCCTTTCCAGGCGCTTCAAATTAAGGCCTGCGGTCCGCTAATATTCCACAGGGGTAAATGTCCCTGTTTTTGGGATATGTAAAGTTTTTGTTTCGTGTACCCGAATGGGGTCACCTTGTTTGACCAAAGGAATTTTTAATAGCAGAACATTGATATGAGCGCAACAGATTAAAACCGCTCCTATCTAAAGACAGCGGCCTGAGGTAAGCCGTCGATGGGCAAGAGCAATGGGCGCCGGATCATGGGGCCGCCTCGTCGACTCCGGTCAGTTCAATGGGCTCCTGATGGACTCATAAAATATACTGACTCAGCATATTAGCCCTCGACCGGGCCAGGTTGGGGCAGGTCCGGGATTTGAGTAGCTGCTATTAGGCGCTTAATAACTTTCGAGAACTCTAAAGTTCAACCTGCAAATAAAAAAAGTCTTCAGCAGTTGATATTAGATCTTAACTACATACTGAAGACTTTTTAAAGATTCGATTACCGCAGCTGTCTTCTATTTATACCTTGGCAGCGCATATCCGCTGCTGAATACCCACCCCTGCGGGCGGATAAACGGATGCATTTATACGACCGTGTTTACCCTTTGATCTTACTATCGATCGGTTCGGGCAGATTCGGATTGTTAATAGGATCGTACTGTCACGGCCAGCAACATCCTACCACCGGGCGGACAACAACGCCGGGGGTAAACGAGCATCTGTTTTAAATCGCGCACGAATGTCTGTTTGAAGCTCAGGATGTTCGGCCCGGATGATATCACACCAAGTCTATCGCGCGCTATCAAAGGGCCGATTCAGCCGCGCGATCCTATTTTTTGACATAAACACCACGGGATATCGTTTTGATGGTCCCTTTTTTGGTCAATTTGTAAAGCGCGTTGCTCAGCTGTCTGGCATCCAGTCCGCTTTTTTCTTTGAGTGTGGCGATAGCAACCCCTTTTCTACTCCTTTTAATCAGGTCGAATACGGTATCCAGAACGGTAGAGCCCTTGGCGGGTTTTCTCCCTCTGGCGGCGGCTTTCTTTTTAGGAGCCGCTTTTTTGGCAGCGGTTTTTTTCACTGCTGCTTTTTGCGCAGGTTGCAGTTTGTCTACCTGTTTGGTAAGCCGGTCGACCTGCTTGGAGAGCGATACGAGATTCTTTGAGATTGCTTTCAACTGATCCTTTACTTTTTTCATCTTGACATTCCTCCCTGTTTAATCGAATAAGCCACGCAAAAATAGGAATTTTGCTATAGGTAGTATATATATACTTTTAAAAATGTCAACAATAAAAAAGGATTCACCGGCCAACAGGGCAGTAAATAGAAAAACTGGAAAAAAAACCATATAAAAACAGAATTGTCCGCGCCGGTATCAACTATTTTTACAGGTTTTCTTCAATCAAACCTCAACCCTCATCAGCCGGTATTCAATCCAACTACCCGCAGTCCCGCTGCAGGCGGGCAAGGTATCAAAGCGGATCCCCCGCTGTTCCAACGATCACTGCGCTAAAAAATCACGGCAGTCGGTTTTGTCCAAGAGATTCCTTCCGCCTGTTGTCATGGTATCGCTTTTTATGCTATAGGCAAAATCTTCAATGTGGGCGGCTTCAATTTTCATTTTAACCCCCTATACAGGTCAGACACCATTGAAAAACCAAAGCCAATATAAGATTGCGTATGCGGAAGCATTGAACGCGCCTCAGCTGCAGGCGGTGATGTTCGACGACGGCCCTCTGCTGGTCATCGCCGGGGCCGGAAGCGGTAAGACCAGAACCCTAACCTACCGCGTGGCGCGGCTTGTGGAAGATGGCGTTTCCCCAGCGGCTATTCTTCTGCTGACCTTTACCCGCAAAGCATCATCGGAAATGCTCTCCAGGGCAAGTCGACTTCTCGATAATCGCTGCGAAAAGGTCTCCGGTGGTACTTTTCATTCGTATGCAAACTCCGTTTTACGCCGATTTGCCGCGGCAATCGGTTTCAGTACCGGCTATTCCATACTCGATCGTGCAGACACCGTAAGCCTTATCGGTATGGCCAAAAAAGAGCTGGGATTGACGTCAAAAAAACATGCATTTCCCAGAAACCAAACGCTGGCGAATATCTTCAGCAAGGCCATAAATAAGGCAAAATCCATTGAAGATCTTGTCTATGACGATTTTCCACATTTCTTTTCTAACCTGGATGCGATCCAGGCCTTGTTTGAAGCGTACAAACAGCGGAAGGTGCAGCATAATTTTTTAGACTATGACGACCTGCTTGTGTTTCTGTTTCGGCTGTTAAAAGAACAGCCGCAAATCCGCGAAAAGATATCTTCGGCTTACAGGTACATCATGGTCGATGAATATCAGGACACCAATCACCTGCAGGCTGAAATTTTATTTCAGCTGGCAAGCTGCAATAACAATGTGATGGCTGTGGGTGACGATTCCCAAAGTATATATGCTTTCAGGGGCGCAAATTTTAAGAATATAATGGATTTTCCCAGGATCTTCACCGGTACTACCATAATCGGATTGGAGGAGAATTATCGAAGTGTACAGCCGATATTAACGCTGACAAATGCTATTATCGCAAGGGCGGCTGAAAAATACGAAAAAAAACTTTTCACCCGCAAGACTGGCAATACTCCTCCATTGCTGGTGGATACCGGCAGCGAAAATAATCAATCGCAATTTATCACCGCCCGGGTAAAAGAGATCGCGCGCGAGGGAGTACCGCTGAATCAAATTGCCGTCTTGTTCAGGGCCAGTTTCCATTCCTTCGATCTTGAAATCGAGCTGACCCGTGAGCAGATTCCATTTATTAAAGTCGGTGGCTTCAAATTTATGGAATCGGCTCACATCAAAGATGTCCTGGCCCACTTGAAAGTCATCATCAATCCCCAGGATCGGCTCAGCTGGTTTCGCTTGCTGCAGCTTTTGGACAAAGTCGGACCGAAAACGGCCTATGATCTCTATCAGGCGATCGTAAAAGAAAGGGCCGGATACACCGGAATTTTTACCATAGACAAAAAGAATAAAAAACATGAGGGCCTGATACGGCTGGGTGAGCTCTACGCGAAAATTGATTCCGGGCCTCCTCTTTCAGTGGCCGAGATGGGGGCCGCGGTATTACATTACTATCAACCGATACTCAGCAGTAAATATGACGATCATCCGAAGCGTATCAAGGATCTTGAGCAGCTTCTGATAATTATGGAAAGATACCGAAGCCTCGACAGCTTTTTAATCGATATGGCCTTGGAACCCCCCGGTTCCAGTATCGGCGACACTTTATCAGCCGGTGAATATGAAAATGATCGACTGGTTCTTTCCACAATTCACTCTGCCAAAGGTTTGGAATGGCATACTGTTTTTATTATCTGGGCGCTAGACGGGCGATTTCCCTCGATACACGCTATGGACGACCCGGACGATCTTGAAGAAGAACTGCGTTTGATGTATGTCGCAGCGACCAGGGCCAAAGAAAAACTGTTTATCACCTATCCAAGTCAGGTGTTCGAAAGGGGCATTGGTCTGGTATACGGACACCCTTCCCGCTTTATCGGCATGCTGCCCAATGATGTTTTGGAAAAGTATAGAGTTGAAGCCTGGTAGAATGGGCTGCCCGATAAGTAGTCCGGAGTTTAATGGCGGTATCTATTCGAAACGGTTAGAGACCGGATTATGGATTCGCGCAATAATTAATTTACATTTTAGGGGGTCTAGGCGCCCGCGTGGCAAGGTGCGAGGAAGGCGAGTAGCACAAGCTATTGAATCGACGAGCAACACAGATGGCCAGGCGGGATGGTTCGACTCACTAAAATGTGAAGTTATTTTTGAGCGAGCCCTAAGCTTTGGCGGCAGTCTCCGGGAAGGGCACGATGGTTGTGGGCTTACTCGGAGAAATATTCGGCTTTGTAAACCTTGACCGTAATATCCTTATCTTTCCAGCAGTTCTTTTTCATTCCCGCCTTTTGACACAGGTGCTCCAGGAAAACCTCCGTGTCCGGCAGCTGTTCCCATACCTGGGGCAGGAAGGTGGCACTGTGCCAGTCTTTGGAAATGATCACACCGTGAATGCCGGGCTGCAGTTTCTGTTTAAGCTCCTGGGCATCTCGATAAGCCATTATAGTAGGCACGGAAAGCACACTTATTTCAATTTCCACTGCCGGCAGCTCGTCCGGTCCCAGCGGTGGAAATCTGGGATCCCGAAACGCGGCATTGAGTGCATTTTCTTCCACATTGGAGACCAGAGAACGGACAGGCTCGATGGTGCCGATGCAGCCGCGTAGCATGCCTTCTTTGTGAAGGGTCACAAAACAGCCGCGGTTTTCCGCCATCGCCTGTGCGATCACCTTCGGCCTCTCAATATCCGACCCCTTGAAGAGTTGCGCCGAAATCACACTGCGGGCCAGTTTCAGTAGGCATTTCCGATCTTCACTAGTCAGGGCTGCCATCTTATAATCCGTTTACCAGTCGTTGCGGGATGGGAATCGGTTTAAAGGAAAGCCCACCAAATGTATACAGCAAACGCCAGCACAGCGATGAGTGCCATCAGATAGGCCTTCCAATCGACGGTTTTTTTCGCCATGCCGTGCTTTTCAACTTCGCCCAGCCTTGTTTTGCAAGAGGGACATTTGATCGTATGCAGCGCAACGTAAGTATAGCACTCCGGACATTTTTTGGTGGAATGTACGAAGTCCTCGCCAATCTGACCTTCAACCATTTCTGTCCGATCTCCTTATTCGGAAAATTTACATTGGATTCATGAACTTAATTTTACATCATTTCGGCTGCAATTGAAACGCTTATTATCAGCAGCCGCACCAGACCGGACTTAAATAAGATGAAATGGTATCCATTACTCGATGAATCTTTCTTCGATGATAATTTCACTGTTTTTTCTTTTTTCGGCAAGCCAGTTTTCTATCGTCTTGAATCTTTTTTGCTGTAGTAGGCGTTCGATTATTTGATCTTTTTCCTTCTCAAAATCTTCATCCGGCGGCTCCTTTTTAGCGAGAAATTGTATCACGTAATAGCTGTTATTCACCTGAAAAGCATTTTCCGGCAATTTGTCTGTGCCTGAAAGGCCGAAGGCGGCACCGGCCAGCTCGCGATCATATCCAATATTCGGGATCGGCGCATTTCGTTTGAAAAAACCGGTTGATTCGGGCTTCACCCCAAAGCGTTCACTCACGGCTGCCATCGCTTGCCCCTCTTTCAGCGCGGCCAGGAATTTTTCCGCATCCTGGCCGGCTTTTTCCTTCTGCTTCTCTTTTATCAAATCCGCCGTTACCTCTGCGGCCACGGTTTCGAGATCCGGGATCTCGGGTTCCATTTTTTCGATCACCTGTAAAAGATATATACTGTTGCCGAACTCTTTTAGATCGCTGATGTCCATTAAGTTCATTTCAAATGCGGCGGCGGCGAATTTGGCAGGATCTTTTACCCCTTTCACCGGACCCTTGTTGCGTGTGAAAAATTCCGTTTCGTGGACGGTCATTTTACGATCGGCAGCATTGCGCACCAGATCATCTCCCTCAAATGAGGCATCGTAGACCAGTTCCGCCTGATCATAGGCCAGTGTTTTGGCTCCTTCGAGCGTCAATTTATCCGTAATCCTCTTGCGTGCGTCTTCCAGTGAAAGCGTGCTGGCCTCGTTCACTTTTTCGACTTTGATAATATGCCAACCAAAACGGGTTCGCACCGGCTCACTGATTTCTCCGGCTTGCATGGCAAAAGCTTTGTCAGAAAAGGGCTTGACCATGGCTTCTTTTCGAAAGGCTCCCAAAGAACCACCATTTTTTGCGGTGGGTCCTTCTGAGAATTGGACTGCCAGGTCTGCAAAATTTTTACCATCTTTTGCCATTTTTAAAATATCCTCGGCTCTTTTTCTAGCCTCCTCGACGGTCTGTTCATCGGCATCCTCTTTGACTTTTATCAGGATGTGCCTGGCTTCAACGGTTTTTGGTGTATAGAATTCTTCCGAATTGGCTTCGTAATAGTCGCGGATGTCTTCTTCGGCAATATTTACATCGGATTTAAATGTGTCGGGATCAAAACGGAGAAAGCGGGCCTTGAGCTTCGTTTCAGTCTTATACGACGCCTTATTTTCCTCAAAATAGGCCTGGATTTCCTCCTCGGTTGGTACTATTCCTTTATACTTGGAAGGTGAGAACGCCACGTAATCCAGGTTCAGGGAAGCATTATTCCAGCGATACCATTGCTTGGCCTCCGCCTCTGAAACATTTGCACCGATGCTGATAAAATTTCTTAATTTGTTGACCAGCAGTGCCTTCTTCTGCTCATCTTCAAATATTTCTTTCGTCAGTCGACTCCGATCCAGAATATACTCGTACCGGCGGCTGTCAAATACACCGGCAGTTTGAAACGCTTCGAAACTTCCGATGGTCTCTGCCAGTTCCTCGTCACTGACCCGCAGGTTCAGCCTCTGTGCTTCTGCCAGCAGCAGTTTTTCCTCGATCAGCCGATCGATCGCCTGCGTCCTTAACTGAAGCATTTTAATCATATCTTCATTCAAAGAATCGCCGAAATTTTGTCGCATCTGGACGAGGAGGTTGTTGTAAACCCGATTATAATCATCATATAATATGGATTCTCCGTTTACATTGGCTACCTCAGCATCCCTTCTGTCCTGGTATACGCCATAACCAAAGGGAATAAAGGCAAGAATCACCGCTCCCAGAATAAACTTGATTATCCAATTTCCGGCATGTTTGCGCATTAAACTGAGCATAAGATCCCTCTCTATAAAAACTTACTTTTTTTGTTATACGATTCTAGAACCGTCAGCCGCAACACCACAGTATCCGAGCTTTTACATAATTCCTGCTGTTCCCGATGAATTCTTTGATGCCGTGTTCTATCCCGGCGGTGAAATCAAAATGCAAGCGCAGTCATCAATGCGGGCTGTCGGCATCAGAAAAAGACTGCACGTGGAGCTAGCTTTGGATGGAAACCATATGGGTGTACATCGGCTAGGTGCAGATTCTCATACCGCCAACATTGGCCGATGTCTATACCAGCAAAGTGACCGGTTTTTCGCCCCGATTAATCTTGGTCCCTACCGATTCCGAGCAATAGGCACACAGATACTCGAATTTATCGCCCTCGGGCAGGATCAACAATAGGCGCTTGCGGACCGGCACCGCCTGTCGGCATCGCGGACAATATAGCTCCGTGGCATCAAATTCTCTGAACATTCCCCCATCGTCAGATGCAGCGTCATTTCGACCCGGGGGATACATTACGCTTTTGGTTTTCATGAGTCTAACGCATCGGGCGACCACGCGGCGGCCCGTCAATGACAATATGATTTTCTCAATAATTTAAGTATCTTTAACATGTACACTATAAATTTTTAATAATATTTTCAAACAAACCGTTTGTCAACAAATTCCCTTGAAAATAAATATTGACACGCCTATTCGATCCTGTTAGTTTTCACTGCCACGTGGGGCTGTAGCTCAGCTGGGAGAGCGCATGACTGGCAGTCATGAGGTCGACGGTTCGATCCCGTTCAGCTCCACCAACTCCAGTTCGCAACGGCTGGCCGAATATCGGCCGGCCGTTTCTATTTGCCTGCATCCGGCTGCAGTTATTATCCCCAAGGTTAAGTCATCCTATGGGACATAGCCTTGAAATCATAGCATTATGGCGAAATTATTAAATTCTCACGCAAAGACGTAAAGGCGCAAAGTAAGAACTTGAAAACTTAGCGTCTGGCAGCTTTGCGTGAGGTAATTTTTGGTCAGCCATGATAGGCACAATTACTTTAACGTTTCCCTGCACCACCTCCATCTTTACTTGACATGGGCAGCGGATTGGCTTTATAAATCGAAGCTTGTTTTAATTGCTTTGACCGCGTGAACAGTATGCTCAACCGTGTTCTGATATCGTACCGTTCAACACAGCTGTTGGCGACCGCCTTGGTTGTGCTTCTGCTGCCTGTCGCTGCTACCTGTCTGTGGGCCGAGTCCGTCGAAACGGATAAAAAAAATCCACCGACGGCCCGCCCGCAGGCTGAAAAGTCGGTAATGCATGTTTATTTTGCCGATAAAAACAACTCATTTTTGCTATCGGAAGAACGGATCATCACCTTGGCCGAAAATCCGATTGAGCAGGGCAAGCGCATCATGGAGGAGCTGCTCCGGGGGCCCCGGACGGACCTGATGCAAACGATCCCTGCCGGCACGCAGCTGCGGGCGATGTTCCTGACCGGCAACGGAATAGCTTACGTCGATTTGACGGGAACGGTAACCGAAAAACATCCGGGAGGGTGCCGTTCGGAAATCATGACCGTTTATTCGATCGTGAATTCGCTCATATTGAACGTGCCGGAAATCGAAGCGGTGAAAATATTGATCGGCGGCCGGGAAGCGTTTACCCTGGCGGGGCATATCGATATCCGCTACCCGTTTAGGGCTGACATGTTGCTGATAAGATGAGAAAAAAAACAAAAATCGACAAAATCCGCAATATCGGTATCATTGCCCATATCGATGCCGGCAAGACGACCGTCACCGAGCGGATCTTATATTACACCGGCCGTTCCTATAAGATCGGCGAAGTTCATGACGGTGAAGCCGTAATGGATTGGATGCCCGATGAACAGGAGCGGGGGATAACTATCACCTCGGCCGTTACGACCTGTGAATGGCAAGGCAGTGAAATTCAGATCATCGACACGCCCGGGCACGTCGATTTCACCATTGAAGTTGAACGCTCGTTGCGGGTGCTCGACGGTGCCATCGGGGTTTTCTGCGCGGTCGGCGGTGTTGAACCGCAATCTGAGACGGTGTGGCGTCAAGCCGACAAATACCGGGTTCCCAAAATTACATTTGTAAACAAACTTGACCGTGTCGGTGCTGATTTTCTGGGAACCCTTGAAATGATGAAAGAAAAACTAAACGCCCGCCCACTCATTCTCCAGCTGCCGGTCGGGGCTGAAGATAATTTTACGGGTGTCATCGACCTGATCGAGATGAAACAAATCGTCTGGGACGATGACACGTTGGGCGCCGATTACCAGGCGGTCGCAATCCCTGAAGATCTCGTCGATGCGGCACAGCAAAGTCGGGATCAGCTCATCGAAGCACTGGCCGAACACGACGATGATATAATGGAAGCCTATCTGGCCGATGCACCGATTGACACCCAGGCCCTATTAGAGGTGATTCGCCGGGCAACCATCAACTTGGATTTGGTGCCGGTGTTGTGCGGTGCGGCGCTCAAAAACAAAGGTATCCAGCCCCTGCTGGATGCCATTGTGCGATTTCTCCCCAGCCCGGTCGACATCCCCCCGATCCAGGGCGTTCATCCCGAGACCGGCGAGAGCGTCGTGTGCAACGCAAGCGATACCAAACCGCTGGCCGCACTCATCTTCAAAGTATCCATGATTGAAGGACGCAAACTCTCTTATGTGCGGCTATACAGCGGCCGGATGAAAGCCGGCGAGGATGTCTACAACCCTAAGCTGAAAAGAAAGGAGAAACTCGCGCGCATTCTGCGCATGCACGCCAATAAACGTGAACGGATCGACACGATCGGTGCCGGCAGCATCGTGGGCGTCGTCGGCTTGAAGCTCTCCTCGACCGGTGAGACCCTCTGTCTGCCGAGTCACCCGGTATTGCTGGAAAACATTGAATTCTACGAACCGGTTATCTCCATTGCCGTGGAGCCCAGAACCCATTCCGACCAGGAAAAACTCGCACAGGTATTTGAAAAATTTGTTTCCGAAGACCCGACCCTGCGCGTCAGTCAGGATGAAGATACCGGCCAGACGATACTGTCCGGAATGGGAGAACTCCATCTTGAAGTCATTATCAGTCGCATGCTTCGCGAATTCAATACCCAGGTCAACGTCGGAAAACCCCAGGTTGTTCACCGCGAATCAATCGATACCGAGACCGAAGCCCACGCAGTATTCGATAAAGAAATTTCAGGCCAGCGTCAATTCGGTGAAGTCGAGATAAAGCTAACGCCTTTGGCCAGAGGCAGCGGTATTCGATTCGAATCGGCAGTCACCGCGGAGGCCATTCCGGAGGCGTTCATCCCGGCCATAGAAAAAGGCGTACGGGAAGCACTGGAAAGTGGCACCCTAATGGCCTACCCAGTGGTGGATGTCGAAGCCGTGCTTATCGGCGGCAGCTTCAAAGAATCGCTCGGAACGGAGTTGGCTTATACCGTCAGCGCTTCCATGGCATGCAAGGAAGCGTTAGCCAAAGGAAATCCCTATCTACTTGACCCGATCATGGATGTGGAAGTCTTTGTTCCCGAGGATTTCATGGGTGATGTGATCGGAGATTTAAACGCCCGCAACGGTAAGATTGAAGCCATCGAATCTCAATTGGGGATCCAGGTCATTAAAGCGGTCGTCCCGCTGGCCGCCATGTTCGGTTATTCGACTTCTCTACGGTCGGCCACCCAGGGGCGGGGAACGTTTACGATGCAATTCTCCCGTTTCGATCGCCCCTGATCGCCGGTTCCGGTCAAGAATTGGTTCGCTTCGCTCACAATTGGAATATTGGAATGCTGGAATAGTGGCCTCCGGCTCGGAGAGAATCATGGGTTTTGGCCTCCGGCTCTTAGCGCCTACGGCTCGGAGAGAGCAATGGTATGATGGGTCTAAAGAATAAAGAATCAAAATTCATAATATAGTATTGCTATTCTTGTAACATTGGCGTAATTTTTGGGGCAAAAGCAGAAAATGGATATCTGAAGACTAACATCAAAAAGGTTAGATTCCACATTTTTTTTAGAATAGATCTTTTTCCGCTTTTCATACCCAGTATTCCAATATTCCACTTTTCCATCATTCCATGTGGCTTACCAACGCGGGCGGCCACAATAAACACTATATATCTAACAAGTTGCAGAAATTCCGAGACGTTAAACTAACGCTGCTGCTGCTTTTTTAGGGCGGCAAGCTGATCATCAATCTTCTTCAGGACCTTCTCGATCTCATCCCGCCGCCTCGGATCCTGCGTTTTTTCCAACGCACGTGTAAACTGGATGCGTGCCGCCCGAAGATCTTTTTTCTGCAGTTGAAAGATCCCTAAATAGTAATGGGCATCGGCCATATTTCCCTGCCTGCCGTATGTTTTGCCCAAAAAATAAAACACCTGTCGATTGACCGGTTTCTTTTTCAACAAGGCCGTAAAAGATGCCTCGGCTCCCTTTAAATTGCCGGTCTCCAGCTGGGTGCGTCCGAGATAAAAAAGGCCCTCCGCATTGTCCGCAGCGATGCTCACAGCGCCCTCGAGCGTGGTCAGGGCCTCCGGATAACGCCCGTCCTGATAGTAAACCCGGCCCAGTGCGGTTAATATCCCCGGACTGAACGCATTTAGTTTTTGCGCTTTTTTTAATACGCCGATCGCTTTTTCACGATTGCCGCTTCTGGCAAGGGCCAGTCCCAAGCCGTAATACCCCAAAGGATCTTGCGGTTTATTTTCAACAGCGCCTTGAAAGGTTCTCAAGGCCACAGTTTCGTCACTGTACAGGGCGACGATCTTGGTGCGAACGATTTGAAACGAATCGAAACCACTGTCGGCCGCAGGCGCCGGTTTTGATCTGCTTTTGGCCAATTGGGTGTCAATATACGCCAGGCGATCTTCCACGGCCGGATGCGTCATAAGGTAGGAGGGTATCTGGTCCGTACCGTACCACTGCTTGGCCCTGATTTTATTCAAGATGGTCAGTAGGCCTTCACCGTTGTAGCCGGCTTTTTCCAGATATACCAAACCGATCTGATCTGCCTGGATTTCATCGGCCCGGCTGTAGGCCAAGGCAGCGGATTGACCGGCAGCCATCGATCCGACGGTGACAGCGCTGGCAGCCTCTCCGCCTCCGGCCATGCCCAACAGAATACCGGCAGCGACCCCGGCCATGGTAGCCCAATTGAGTCTTTTCGATCGATCGATTTTCTGGGAGATATGGCGGCAATACACATGGGAGATTTCGTGAGACAAAAGACCGGCAAGTTCCTCCTCACTGTCCATGGCTGCAATAAGCCCGGTATATATGAATATATTACCGGCCGGAATGGCAAAAGCGTTGTAAACTTCTTCTTGAACCACATAAAAATTATAGGAAAAAGGCTGCTGCGGAAAGGATGCAACAAGCTTTCTACCGAGTTTGTTAATATAGTCGGCAATCATCGGATCGTCGACAATTTTCAGGTTTGCGGTGAGAATCTTCATATATTCTCGTCCCAGCTTCTCCTCTTCCTTGATGGTAATGCCTGAAGATATGTTCGAAGGGAGAATACCGGAAATGATAATAAATAAGCTGACGATTTTTGATATATTTCTAAGGTAATACATATACACCCTGAGCCGGATAAACCGGAAAAATTGCAAGTGAATCCCTACGAGGCGGAAATCCGTTCGTTCACTTTGGATCACTTAACACTAATTACATGCATTCATCAATTCAATTACAATTTACTTTCAACTTTAGTCACTTTTAAGTTTAACTTCCGAATATTCCATTAAATTAATACGTCACTGAAAATTCGAAATAGGCTACATAGTTGCCTATATGCACCAACATGGCACAATTTTAAACACTTTTCAAACTTCTTATATTATGTTAGGTTGCCGACCATGGCACATATAATCTGTATAGCAAATCAAAAAGGAGGGGTCGGTAAAACAACAACGGCCGTAAACCTGTCGGCGGCTTTGGCTGTCTCGGAAAAACAAACCCTTCTGGTAGACTGCGATCCGCAGGCCAATGCAACCTCGGGTGTCGGTTTGGACAAAAACCGCATAGAAAACACCCTCTACCACGGCATGCTCGGCAGCATCGATGTCCACAATCTCATTTTTGACAGTGACATCGAATCCTTGAAAATCCTCCCCTCCAATGTTGAGCTCATCGGTTATGAAGTTGAAATGATGTCGACAACGGGAAGGGAAACCTCGTTAAAAAGATTATTATCTGGTATTACCAATCTTTTTGACTATATAATTCTGGATTGTCCGCCTTCTTTGAGCCTTCTGACCGTAAACGCCCTGACTGCCGCCGATTCTTTGCTCATACCGCTGCAGTGCGAATTTTATGCCCTGGAAGGGCTCGGTCAGCTGCTGCAGACGGTCAAGCGGATAAAACATAGCCTGAATCCGAACCTTACTATTGCCGGCATTTTGTTGACCATGTTCGATAGAAGGACAAACCTTTCATACCAGGTGGCCGACGATGCTGAAAAGTATTTCAAGGACCTGGTTTTCAAAACAATTGTCCCGAGAAACATACGCCTTGGCGAAGCACCGAGTTTCGGCAAACCGATTTTGCTTTATGATGCGACCTCAACCGGCGCAAGAAGCTATTTTGAGCTGGCACAGGAGATCATGGACACCCGGGCCGCTGATCCGGCCCATATACAATGAACATTTCAATGCAAGTTTTCTGAGAGCAAGGATGAATAGAAATTCCCTAACCGGACAGAAAAAAGTGAAAAAGCGGGCCTTGGGCCGAGGCCTTGATGCGCTGATACCGAGCATTGAACCTGAAACAGAAAAACCGAAAGATTATTTTCTTTGCAGCATCGATCTGATTCATCGCAATCGCTTCCAGCCGCGTCAGCATTTTTCCAAAGAAGACCTGGAGGAGCTGAGCAACTCGATAAAAGCCCAAGGAATTATTCAACCCCTGCTGGTACGGCCATCCGATGACGGGTATGAACTGGTAGCGGGCGAACGCCGCCTGAGAGCAGCCCGCAAAGCCGGTCTGGTGCAGGTGCCGGTGGTCATCAAATCCGTCACCGATGAACAATTGCTTGAAATGTCCATCGTGGAAAACATTCAACGCGAAGACCTCAACCCGATGGAAGAAGCTGAAGCCTACCACCACCTGATCACCGAATTCAAACTGACCCAGGATCAGGCAGCTGGTCGCGTAGGTAAAAGCCGATCGGCAGTGGCCAATTTTCTAAGGCTGAGAAACCTGCCGCAAAAGATTAAGGCCAGTATCGTCGACGGCACTCTGAGTATGGGACACGCCAGAGCCTTGCTGGGCATCGAAGAAACTGCCGAGCAAACTAAAATCTGGCAAATAGTCCTCGCCCGAGGTCTTTCCGTTCGCGAAACAGAGGACCTGGTTAAACGCGCCAAAACGGTTGTCAATAAACCGGCAAGAAGTCAGCCCTCTTCGGAATATATTTATCTGTCCGACCTTGCGGATGATCTGTCGCGGTATTACGGTACCAAGGTGCAGATCAAACGCCGCGGCAAAGCCGGTAAGGTCGAGATTGATTTTTACGATGACAAAGATTTGGATCGATTGATCCATATGTTGAAAAAATAACCACAAAAAACACAAAAGAAAAGCATAAATTCCAAGGCACCGGGCCCAAAGCGCCAATCTGTTTTGGATTTCAGCCACTGTTCAACTACCAATGCCACAACGCACATGTCGATTCACATCATCATCGATGGTTACAACCTGATTAGAAACTCAAATTCCTTAAGTGCCCTGGACCGGCAGGACATGCAGACCGGTCGCGAGACCCTGATCGACATGCTGGCCGCGTACAAACGGGTCAAATCCCACAGAGTTACGGTTGTTTTCGACGGTCCCAACGACCCGGTCCATTCGCAATACCGGGATCGTGTCAAAGGAATCGACATCAAGTTTTCCAGCGGGGGTCGATCGGCAGACGCGGTTATCAAGAAAATGGCGTCAAGGGAAAAAGAAAGGGCGCTTATCGTCAGCTCCGATCGCGAGGTCATCAATGCGGCTCAGCATTACAAGTCGGCAACCATCAGTTCATCTGAATTTGAAGAAAAACTCATGCTGGCGGCTTCCATGCACATGAAAGGCTCGGACGAGGAAAATGAAAATAGCGGCTGGACGGTAACGACCAAAAAAAAAGGACCCCGCCGGCGTCTTTCCAAACAGATGCGTCGGAATATGACCAAAATCCGCAAATTGTGAGTGTGCATCATCAGTGCGAAAATGAAAAAAATCTGTGTCATCGACGGTCAGGGCGGCGGCATCGGCAGTGCCATTATAAAAAAGCTCAAGGAAGCCTATGAAGAACGTGTCGAGATTATCGCCATCGGAACCAATGCGATTGCGACCGCTCAAATGCTCAAAGCCAGGGCCAACCGCGGCGCCTCCGGCGAAAACGCCATCGTACAGACGGTAAATAAGGTGGATGTGATCGTCGGTCCGATCGGCATTACAATTGCCCATGCCATGATGGGGGAAGTTACGCCGAGAATGGCCGCAGCCGTAGCCGGCAGCTCTGCATATAAATTTCTACTGCCCTTGTCCCAGGAGAATGTACAAATCATCGGGATTTCCAGCCTCCCGCTGCCCCACTTGATTGAGGAGTTGATCGAAACGCATTTAAATCATTTAATTGAAAGTTAAGGAAAAGGAACGCCGCATGTGTGAAGCCAATGCATATCTGGTAGACGCCGACCAAGAGACGCTGGTCATGGAATCGGTAGATAGAGTGGAACCGGAAGAAGACGGTTTACGTTTAATCAGTATTTTCGGTGAGCAGAAGTTTCTGAAAGCGCATATACATGCGTTGTCTCTCGTCGATCATAAAATATATTTGAAATAACCGCCACTGAAGATTTCCTCGCTGGGCCGCATCTCCTGTCGGTCGGGCTTAGGCCTGGAAGACACACCAGCCGGAGTGTGCCGTTTGTCCCTCAGAATGGCCGGCCCCCTGAGATCTGGTTTCAATGAAAATATTAATCGCCAAAACCGCCGGATTTTGTATGGGCGTGCGCCGAGCCGTAGAGTTGGTCATGGATACTCCCGGCGAGTATGAAGGCCCCATCTACACATACGGGCCCCTTATTCACAATGCCCAGGTGTTGAACCTTCTGAAAGAAAAGGGGATATCTGTTCTGAATGATATTCCCGATCATGGCACCGGTACGGTGCTGATCAGAGCGCACGGCGTTCCACCCGATTCTAAAGACCGATTGAAAAAAGCCGGTTTTCACGTCATTGATGCCACCTGCCCGCGGGTGATCAAAGTGCAGACAATCATCCGCAAGCACGCCAAACAACAGTATGCCACCATCATTATCGGAGACAAGGACCACCCGGAGGTAATCGGCCTGCTCGGTTACGCCGACCAGGACGGTTATGTCGCCGGCAGCATTGAAGAACTCGACCGTTTGCCGGCCTTTGAACGCGCGATTATCGTTGCGCAAACCACCCAGAATACGCATTTTTTCGAAGACGTAAAACGCTGGGCCCGGCAAAAGCACCCCCACTATAAAATTTTCGATACTATCTGTGATTCGACCGAACGGCGCCAGGCTGAAGTAAAACGTTTGGCCGCGGGCGTTAACGCGGTCATCGTCGTCGGCGGAAGCAACAGCGGTAACACAACACGGCTGGCCGAAATAGCCAGAGAGTCAGGCAAACCGGCCTACCACATCGAGACGGAAGAGGATCTGGAAGAACTTGACCTAAAGGAGCTGTCCACCAGCCAAATTGTCGGTATCACTGCCGGTGCATCGACCCCTAACTGGATAATAAAGCGGGTGTACAAAGCGCTTGAAGCCTTGCGCTTTAAGAAAGCCCGCGGATGGCACCGGGCGCTATTTGCGTTGCAACGTACACTGCTACTTACCAATATGTACGTATCCCTCGGCGCCGGCTGTCTGTGCTACGCGTGTACGCAACTGCTCGGTATCCAGCACTACCTTCCTTATGCCGTGATTTCCATACTTTATATTCAGTCAATGCATATATTGAATCACCTGACCGGCGGGCAATCAGATCGCTACAATGATCCTGGCCGGGCATCTTTCTACATCGATTACCGGGTGTCGCTCTCAGTGCTTGCGGCGCTCTCGGGTGCCGCCGGACTGATCCTGGCTTTCAGCGTGGGCCGGATGCCATTCTTGATTCTCCTGGTCATGAGCCTTTTGGGACTTTCTTACAATTTGCCGATCATCCCCAAATTTATGACGGCCGGGCGCTTTCGCAGCCTTAGAGATATACCGGGTTCCAAAACAGTGTTGATCGCAATGGCCTGGGGTGTCGTGACGTGTCTGTTTCCATCCCTGTCGGTTGGTGGCACACCGCATCTGAGCACTATTCTGGTATTTTTATGGTCAACCGGGTTGGTGTTTGTCCGCACGGCTTTTTTTGACACCCTGGACATGCAGGGCGATAGAATTGTGGGTAAAGAAACGATTCCGATTTTGCTGGGCGAAAAGCGCACGCTGCGTCTGTTAAAGCTGGTTTTGCTGATTTTGGTGGCAGTCTTGTTTATATCCAGTGCCCTTAAACTGGTCCTGAGCGTTGGCTTGCTCCTGCTGATCTGCCCGGTATTCATTGCCGCCGTGCTTCGAGTGTACGAACGCGGTCTGATAATACCGGGTGTCCGCCTCGAGTTTTTGCTGGAATCGAATTTTCCCCTGGCGGGCCTGGTGACGCTCCTGTGGACGTTTTTGTAGCACAACAAGTATAGAATCCGGACCCGGAGGACCAAAATTTCTAGATTTGATTCAAATTTTCTGATTCAGCGATTTCCGGATTTCGATTTGATTTGCGGCTCGGTGCCGTTTAAAAGGCGTTTAATATTATCCCGGTGCCGGGCATAGATCCACAGGGTCATGATCAGGGCACACACGCCAAAAACAGGCACGCGCGTTGCCCACCAAATCGCCGGTGGCAAGATCGCCGCAGCCGTCAACGAACCGGCGGAGACCCGGTTACTCAGTCCGGCCGCCAGAAGAAATGCCGCCAGGGCAATTACTACGGCCGCCGGTGAAATGACCGCCAGACCGCCCACTGCGGTCGCAACGCCCTTGCCGCCGTCTTTCAGTTTCATATACAACGGAAAAAGATGCCCGAAAAATGCGGCCAGGGCAACAACGGATACATACGCTTCCGGCGCAATGATGGGCGCTGGGGTCACCATCTGGGCCAGATAAACAGGCAAAACGCCTTTTGACACGTCACCGATAAGGGTCAGGATGCCAAGGGGTGTTCCGGCCAAGCGTCTGACATTGGTTGCACCGATGTTACCGCTGCCTTCCCGCCGGATGTCAACGGAAGTGAACAGGCGCGTCAGGACAAGACCGAAAGGAATCGAACCAAACAAGTAGGCAAAAACCACCAGCCCGACGGCGGCATATTGTGTCGCAGGCGTCATTTTGTCCTCCAGTTGCAGCGGGAGTCACTTTATTATTATACTGTATATGAACTCTGGATTGTTTTTCAATGGCATTGACTGAAAACTTAAGGAGATATCGCCATGGAACCGGTGCAGCTGCCGATTGACGGCACCCTCGATTTACACACCTTCAAACCCGGAGAAGTGCCGGAACTGCTGGAGGATTATTTCGACGAATGTATTCAGGCCGGTATATATACCGTACGGATAATCCACGGCAAGGGAAGCGGCATGCTGAAAAAAAGGGTGCACGCGCTGCTGAAAAAAAATGCACGCGTGGCCTCTTTTCAAGATGCACCACCCGAAGCCGGCGGCTGGGGGGCGACACTGGTAGTGTTAGAGAAATAGCTTGCGCATCATCATATTCGTCATGTCGTGATTTCAACTGCATTTATTCGACTATGACGTTGCTGGTACCATAAAAAGTACGAAAGGCAGAGTGTTTTGTATTTTGTGTTTAGTGTTTTGTTCGAAATGAAAACATTCTGTGTGACAGCGAGACAACCAAACACCAAACACGAAACACTATATATATTCAACTTGTTATGAATCCATCACCCATAGGGTATTTTAATTAGGCCAGCGTAATATAAAATTCAGAATCAATGACCCGATCCAAAGCCGTGTTCGGCATATTGCATCAAAACCAACCAGGCTTTGGCATCAAACTTCAAGTTCGAATCCCTGCACAGCCGGGTGACTTCCTCACGCGACATCAATAATACCTCAATCTGCTCCGTGCCTTCATTATCATCGGTGGATGGCACACCCTCACATTCGACATAAACCATGGCGACCGATTCATCCGTCATTCCGGCCGAAGAGTAGATCGGCGGCCCGATTTTCAGGAAGCGGGTGACGCCCAAACCGGTTTCTTCTCTCAATTCCCTGCGCGCAGCCTCTTCCACCGTCTCGCCCTCATCGATCAGCCCGGCTGGGAATCCGTATTCACAGCCGGCCAGGGGCACCCGATATTCTCTGGTAATAACAATCTTGTCTGAATCGATATGCAAGGGAACGATCACGACTGCATCCGGGCGGCCGAAATCACCGGTTATACATTTGGGCTGTTTCTGGCGCGTCGCCATCTGCCAGTTACTTTCCCGGCCGTTTTGGCCGATCACTGCAAGGTTAAAAATATTTAACCACTTCAAATCTGTCATTTTCTTTGATTTTATTATTCTCATTTTCGATTCCAAAATGGTATTTACATTTCCACAATACGTGTGGTAGGTTCCCGGACCATTGCAATAATCATTTGATTATCTCGACATTTCGTTTAAAAAATACACTATTTTATCTGGGCGGATTACGCGCATAAAACAACCCGATGCTCGCTGCCGGTTTTAAACCGCTATGGTTTATTGGACAGGTGCTAGCTCGCCGATAATGCCGACGGCGAAGTCAACCATAACCGGCTTTGGAAGTCAACCGCTTCGGAATTAAATCGATTTGTTTTCTGTCGGCTGGCGGTAGATGAATTGAATCCTTTCTTAAAACGGATGGGAGGGTAAATGTCTATAGACAAGATCCTGAACGCAGATTCAGTTGCCATTGTCGGCGCATCCAAAGATGAAACCAAAAGAGGTTTTCAAGCCATTCGAACCCTGATGAATGAAAAATTCAAAGGGAAATTGTTTCCGGTAAATCCCAAAGAAAATGAAATACTCGGATTTAAATGCTATCAAAAAGTTGAGGACATCGATGAACCCGTAGATATCGCCTTGATTACGACACCGGCCCGAACCATCCCCGCCATTCTTGCCGACTGCGGTGCAAAAGGTGTACATGGGGCGGTTATTATTGCCGGTGGGTTCGGAGAACTCGGCCAGGACGGCCGAAAACTGGAAGAAGAAATGGTGGCGGTGGCGCGACAATGGAACATCCGCTTAATTGGGCCCAATACCTCCGGCATGATGAACCTGAATAAAAAACTCAATCTGGTGGGTCTGCGCGATACCCCCCGGGGCAGCATTGCGCTTCTGACTCAAAGCGGCAATATGGCGTTAACACTGATAACGAAAGCAGCGCAAAGAAGTCGCAAAGGGTTTTCCTACTATGTCGGTGTCGGCAACGAGGCAGATCTGAAATTTCATGAATATCTGCAATATTTTGGTCAAGACGCCGACACAAAGGCCATATTGATGTACGTGGAAGGGTTGCGACAGGGGCGTGAATTTTTGCAGCAGGCGTATGAGACCACGCTTAAAAAGCCGGTCATCCTTTTTAAAAGCGGGCGCTCTTCAACAGGGAAAAGGTCGGCCGGGTCGCATACTGGGGCATTGGCCGGTGATTTTGCAGTGACCAAAGGTGCACTCCAGCGCGCCGGTATTGTCATGATTGAAAACCCCGATGAACTCTTTCCGGCGGCCGAAATTCTATCCAGTCTGCCTCCTCTGGAGAACAACAACATAGCTATTCTGGCTGACGGCGGCGGGCATGCCACCATCGCCGCCGACCTGCTGTCCGATCTGGGAGTGAACATGCCGCAGCTCAGCCAGGATGCCCAGGCCCAACTAAAAAAAATCCTGCCGTTTGCCGCTTCAGTGCCCAACCCTGTGGATGTGGCCGGCGGAACCGATGCGGATCCGTCCGTTTTTGCCGATTGCGCCCGGATAATTCTGGAAGATGTCAATATCGGGGGGCTTTTAATCGTCGGGCTTTTTGGCGGCTACGGCATCCGATTTGCGGAAAGCCTGGCTTTGAAAGAGGAAGAAGCCGCCCACCGGATGGGTGAAATGCTAAAGCGGTTCAACAAACCGATCATCGTTCACAGCCTTTACGCCTCGGCCAACCCGCCGGCCCTGGATCTTCTGCGAAATTATGACATCCCGGTCTATGAATCTTTGAGTGTGGCCTGCAAAGGGATCGGTGTATCATCCGAGTACGGCCGCCACCGTAAAAAAGCGCAGCCCGCGGTAGATTTCAACTTCAACTGGGGCGCCAAGGCACAGCCGGCGGTTGAAGAACTGATTCACACTGCCGCCGGGCAGGATCGTCAGGCCCTTTACGAATATGAAGCCAAAGAAATGTTAGCCCTGCACGGGGCACCGGTTTCACAGGACCGGCTCGCGAAAACCGCCGAAGAAGCCGTGAGCATCGCAGGCAATATTGACGGTGCAGTGGCTTTGAAAATCGTCTCACCGGATATTCTCCACAAAAGCGATGCCGGCGGTGTTAAAATTCAGCTTGAAACCATGCAGGAGATTTGCAATGCTTTCGAGCAGATCATTGCAAATGCAAAATCTTACAAATCGGACGTAAATATCCACGGCGTTCTTGTATCCCCCATGGCCGCAGCAGGATTGGAAGTAATTATCGGAACCAAGATGGATGATCAATTTGGACCGATCATCATGTACGGCCTGGGCGGGGTGATGGTTGAAATTTTGCGGGATGTCTCTTTTCGGGTACTGCCCATTACGCCGACAGCCGCCCGACAGATGATAGAAGAGACAAAATCGTTTCCTATTCTGCAGGGGGCCAGGGGGCGCAAACCCTATGACCTGAAAGCGCTGGTGGAATTGCTGTTGATATGCTCCGATCTTATCGAGTCGTATCCGCAGATACAGGAAATGGATCTGAATCCGGTCATCGTTCATGAAACCGGCCTGAGTATTGTAGATGCGCGAGTTATTCTCGGAAGCGAGAATGTTAGTTAAGTACTGTCAGAAGCGGGAGTGCGATTTCATGGTTGAGCCGGTTGGGCCCGTTGAGCCGGCTAAAAAGTGGATATTGTCGAGATTAGATTCAACAGTACACGACCAAAATCCGCATGGTGAGATGTAAATAGAATTAAGTTTTCAGCCCACCAAACCGGCACAACCGACTCAACGGGCTCAACGGGCCCAACCGGCTCAACCAACGAACGGGCAAACCGGCTAACCATAACAAATATGATCCATGACCATACGTAACTGAAGAAAGGAGATGTAACACCGATGTCCAGAAAGGAACTTGTCGCTGAATACAGCGCAAAAATTGAAGAGGCCTACCGGCAAAGGACGTCCAATTCGGCCCGGATAATAGACGAGGCCGCAAAGTATGTTCCCGACGGTGATTTTCGGATTTCCATTTGGTTTGAACCCTATCCGGCCGTAATGGCCAGGGGAGACGGTTGTCGCCTCTATGATGAGGACGGCAACGAATATCTCGATTTTTCGAACAACTGGACCTCGATGATTCTGGGCAACAATCATCCAAAAGTGGTCGAGGCGATTTGCAGCCAGGCTCCCCGGGGTTCGGCCATGGCGGCGCCGCCTCAGAGGGCTTATGAGTGGGCCAAGATTCTGTGTGACCGAATCCCATCGGTGGATAAAGTGCGTTTTTGCACCTCGGGAACCGAAGCGGTCATGTTTGCCGTCCGCGCTGCCCGAGCTTACACCGGCAAGGACATGATTCTCAAGATGGAGGGCAACTATCACGGGTCCTACGACATCATGGAAATGACCGTCGGCTGGCGCAAGCTGCCGCCGGGACTGCCCAAAAGTGTCGAACAAGATGTACTGGTAACGCCATTCAACGACAAGGAAACGGCGGAAAGACTGATTAAAGAGAATAAGGACCAACTGGCGGCGGTCATTGTCGAAGGCATTATGGGCGCCGGCGGGATGATTCCGCCCGAGGATGACTATATGCAGTTTCTGCAGCAGGTCGCCCACGACAATGATGTCCTTCTCATCGCGGACGAGGTCATCAGCTTCAGACTCTCCACCGGCGGTGCCCAGCAGGTCTATGATTTTAAGCCTGATCTGACAGCACTCGGTAAAACTATCGGCGGCGGCCTGCCGGTCGGTGCCTTCGGCGGTCGGGAAGATGTGATGGCTGTATACTCACCCCGACACAAGCGCCCGGCGCATCACGCCGGCACCTTTGTCGCCTCTTCCATAGCCGTGGCAGCCGCGGTTGCCGGGCTCAAGGAATTGACCGCCGATGCTATTGAAAGAATCAATTCGCTCGGCTGGTCCCTCAGAGACAAATTACAGGCAATTCTGGACAATTTAAAAATCAAGGCCCAGGTAAAAGGCTACGGATCGCTGCAGCAGCTTCACTTTACACCCGAGCCGATCCGCCATGCGGAAACGGCATTTTTTACCCAGGACAGAGACATCCTCCGGTTGTTCCACCTGTCACTGATGAACAAGGGAATATTTATTCCGAACCGCGGCTTTTTCTCCATTTCCACGCCCATGACCGAGACTGAGACCGATCGGGCGGCTCAAGCCACAGCCGAGACACTGACAGAGTTAAAGCCGCTTATCGAGCAGATTGCACCGCAGTTGATCGCTTAAGCGAATCACTTCAAAGCCGCCTCTCTGCAAGACATGGGGGCGGCTTTGGTTTGCCCTGCTATTTAAAGCGACCCCTCTTTTTTAGTCCCGCTACGGTTGACTTTAAACGACTCCTATTGGCTTATATTGTGAGAATTGAAGTGACATCACCTTTTGCGATCAACAACATCCGTCAATTCATCGCTTTTCGCGTATTTTTCAACGCACGTTTCTATTACCCCGTATTCACGATTCTATTTCTCGATTTTGGCCTTACACTCAGGCAGTTCGCGCTGTTGAATGCGGCCTGGGCCGCGGCGATCGTTCTGTTTGAAGTCCCCTCGGGTGCTCTGGCCGACACCCTCGGCCGCCGCAATCTTCTGGTGTTTGCCGGCGTGCTCATGGTGGTGGAGATGGCGCTGCTTTGTTTCGTACCCCGGGACAGCCTCAACATCGTTTTCATCGTATTTCTTATCAATCGGGTACTCAGCGGTGCGGCCGAGGCCGCGGCCAGCGGCGCCGATGAAGCCCTGGCCTATGACACGCTGAAAAAAGAAGGCGTGGCTGACGCCTGGGGAGGCGTCCTGGAAAAACAGATGCGGGTTCAATCGATCGTACGAATCGGTGCCATGATTCTCGGGGCAGTCGTCTACGATCCGGATCTTATGCAGCGGATTGCTGACGCACTGGGTCTGACTATTATTTTAACGCAGGACACCACCGTGCGTTTTCCCCTTTTCCTGACGCTTGTCTTCGCCGTAATGACGCTTATATCAACCTTGAGAATGCGCGAGGTTGTTGCCGACGACAAAAACAATCTCGATCGCAAACCGTCGCTCAAATCGATAATTCAGGCCTTCAAATTGACTTTTCAGGCAGGCCGCTGGATATTGACGACACCCTTTGCGTTGGTGGTTATTACCGCCGGACTGGTGTTTGACAGTATCATCCGTATGTTGGGTACCATGAATAGCCAGTATTATCGGGTGATCGACCTGCCGGAGGCTTCTTTCGGTTTAATCAGCGCAGCCATGGGGCTTTTGGGGATTTTCATCCCCAAAATTGCTCTGGGACTTGCCGCAAAGCGATCGCCGACGATCAACCTCACAGTGATGGTCGTGCTTACGCTGTGCGGCCTGGTCGGCATTACGTTCGTTCTGCCGGTGGTCGGACTCATTCCGGTGATAATGCTCAGCAGCGTCATGTATCTGCTGAACTTTTTTGTAAGCTATTACCTGAACCTGATCACCGACTCAAACCAGCGAGCCACCGTTCTGAGCTTCAAGGGACTGTCGTACAACCTGGCCTATGGTCTCATCGGTGTCCTGTATTCACTGCTCCTGGCCTTTTTACGACATCAGGTCAAAGCGCCGGCGTCCCATGCGTCCTCGCAGGATTTTGAGCAGGTTGTCTATATCGCCTCGCTGGCCTGGTTCCCCTGGGTTTTTATTTTTTCCCTAGCAGCCCTGCTTGTCTTTGCCCGATGGAAGCTTAGAGGTGAGGCGTATGGCGAGAGGATAGGATCTTGAAATTGCCGGGAATGTATTTTTGCAATCCCGCTTCGTGCATAGGCTTCAACTTAAGGCAGTAATCTGATCTTATTACGGCTTCTGGAATCACGTCTCATAAGCGATTAATTATATTTTACACCCGGCTGCTAAGGGAAATTCACTGACAAAAATGAACATCGAACGTCCAACATCGAATCTTGAATGAAGAAAGAAAAAGATGTTGAAGGTACGATATAGGATTTTAGTTTTCATTCGACGTTGGATGTTCGATGTTCAATGTTCGACGTTCATCTTTCAAAACATCTCTGTGCGACATAAACGTAACCTGTTAAGCCTTTTCCACGACCTGATCCACAGACCGCACGTTTTTCACATCCACTACCTTGCCGCGGTACAGCTTTAACACATTCGTAAGGCAGGCCAAACTTTCTTCTTCGTGGTGGGTCACGTAAATAAGATTCGTGTCGGTGTTGCCCCCGATATACTCCAGGATTTCCAGCAGTCGGTTTCGGTTTGAAATATCCAGTCCGTCACAGGGCTCGTCCAGCATGAGCAGAACGGGCGATTTAACCATGGCCCTGGCAATTAGCGCCAGTTGGCGCTGACCGTGTGAAAGCTGCTCGAATTTTTGACCGGCCAAAGGATCGATCCCCAAGGTATTTGTCCAGGCTCTGGCGATGTCTTTTTGCGCATCGCTGCAGAGTCGATAAAGTCCGAACGAATCGAAAAAACCCGAACAGATGACATCGAAAACGCTGACGTACTTGGGATATCGGGCCTGAAGCTCGGAAGAAATAAACCCGATATTCTTTTTTATTTCCCAGATATTCTCCCCGGAACCTTTCCGGCGTCCGAACAGATAGATTTCATTGGCATAAGCTTGCAGGTTTTCGCCCAGTACCAATTTGAGCGTCGTGGTTTTACCGGCACCGTTGGGGCCGAGAATCATCCAGTTTTCACCCTGTTTTACGGTCCAGTTAATATTATCGAGAACAACCACGTCCTTGTATTTGACCGTTGTGTTTTTCATTTCGATCAGAACCCGGCACGGCTCGCCATTGTAGTTGGCGCTGCCGGCAGGTTTGCGTTTCCCGTCTGTACCGTAAATAGGTTTGAGCACGTTGACGGAGTCAAGAAGGCTGTCTTCCAGTCCATAAATATCATTTATCGTGGCGTCATTAATCATTTCTTCTTTGCGCCCGCTGCGGTAGACACAACCATCTCTTAGAAACAGAACATGGGAAATATCCGTCATGATCTCGTCAAATCTGTGGGTAATCAAAATGACCTGAATCCTGTCGGTCATCAGCTCTTCAATCACCTTTTTCAGCGCCCGGCGGGATTGCCGATCCAATCCATCAAACGGTTCGTCCAATATGAGCATCCGGGGATTTTTCATTAAGGCCCGTGCAATGAGGGTTTTGATCATCTCGCCGGATGAGATGGACAGGATGTTTCGATTCAAGACAGACTGCAGCTGCAGTCTGCGCGCCACGTTGCCGAGTCGGTGGCGGTTGTCGGCATTGCCCGGCTCCTGGCTGTAGGCTCTGCCCAGTATAATATCTTCTGCGGTGGTAATCTCATCGATGTTGCCGCTGAATTCACGCGAATCGAGTTGCAGGTTTTCTCTTTCAACGATCTGACGGTGCTGCTCGGGTGAGACATAGCCGATCACATCCCAAACTGAGGCACCATTCGGGTCGTGCTGATGGTGAATGATTCTACCACCGACTACAGGAACACCGCCGAAAAGGGACCTGGCCAGGGTTGTTTTGCCGGCCCCATTGGGGCCCAAAACGGCCCAGTTCTCCCCGCTGTTTATCTGCCATGAAGTATTTCGAAGGTAGGTATTGTCACGCAGACGGACAGTGATTGCGTCCAAGGTTATAATTGGTCTGTTATTCATACGACCCGTATCTGACTTCTCTTTTCATAATAGTTCAGCCACTAAGACACGAAGGCACTAAGATTCAATATTAAGTTTACACTTTTGTAAAAAAGAGGGAGAATCTGTATAAATATATTGGAGCCTTTGTGGCTTCGTGACTTAGTGGCAAAACTTTTAAATCCTTCTTTATTTGATTGCCAGTGCCTCCAGCCAGTCATCGATCGTAATGCCGGGTGTTTCCACCGGATTTTGGCTGTAATAAGCTTCGATCAGTCTGCCGGCCTGATCCACGGGTTGACCGCGGAGTAAGAATTCGAGGCGCTCGATCGCCGTATCAGGGTAACTAAAAAAATCGCCGGAGAAATAAACGTCTCCAAAGCAATCGTCAATCACCGCAAAGTCCGCCCGGATGAGGCCGCCGGGGGCCTTATGCATCCGGTGCATCATTTGCACACCGGCCCGGATCTTGATATCACGTCCCAAGTCCTTCCTTTTGCTCTTGCGGTAGAGCCATTCATCGCTGTGCAGCACGGTTTGCAGTTCGTCCATCTTTTGCTGCAGGGCTGCATCTTTTTCGGTCGGCTGCATGGGTCCCACCAGTTTTTGAAACTCAGCGGCCATCAAGTCGTTCAGCTTGGCTTCATCCCACTGGGCAGCTTGCGCTTCATCGAGTTCGCGCCGGATGGTCGTCAGGTTCTCTTTGATCGTTTTGTGTACTTTGTCGCGAAATTTTTCGTCCGGCACCTTCAAAACTTTGCTCATCATTTCATAATTGAAATCGAGAATCAAATTACCGACGAAAACGATACAGTCGCCGATCTCGGCTGCGCCTGTGCCGGAAATCTTACGCGTTTCCACAATCAGATCATTGACCGGTTTGTACTCGGCCGGAATGCCGATGTGGTTATGGACGTTGACGATCGGTTGAAGAAATTTCTTGTAAAATGTCTTCTTACCTTCGGGAATTATAGGATTGTCTTTGCTCAGAATCAGGTGAAAAAAAAGCTGTCCCCCATCCAGGTAGACGGCACCGCCGCCTAGGTCCCGCCTGAAGACCGGTATCTGCTTTCTTTTGCAAAACTCTAAGTCCACTTCCTGTTCGACATCCTGATGGAACCCGATACAGACATAGGGCGTGGCCGGCGATACCAGAGACAGCGCCTCTTGGCCCATATGGGCTAGGGCATGGTATATCAGTTGCGATTCAAGCCAGGGGACTTTACCTAAATTGTAGAGCTTCATTTTGGGCCTCCTAATTTATAACCCTTACCTCGGATCCATCGGAACCGGAAGCGGAGAATTGACTATTGAAAATTGCAGATTGAAGATTGAAGAATTGTTGTAGTCGCTACGCTCTGTCATTATTTGATAGGTCTTTATAAAATCGATCCGCCGGAGGCAGACCTTAAATCTTCAATCTTCAATCGAAAATATTCAATCATTTGAAGATAGGGAAAATAGCCTGATAAATCCGCGGATCGCCATAATATACTCAGGGGCTATTTCTCCCGCTTTTTCAGAGCTCGGTGTACGAGTTGAACGATGTCCAATACTTCAAGCTCAATTTTGTTCCGACGCACATAGGTCAACATGGTCCGAACACACTGCTGGCAAGAAGTAACCACGGCCTGGACACCGGTCTGCAGAACCTCGTCGATCTTTTGCTTGGCTATCTCCGCTGCAAGCTTAGCATCGATCATCTCCAGATTACCACCGCCGCCGCAACACTGGCAGTTCTCACGGCTGCGCGGCAATTCGACAAACTTGACACCGGATATGGAACAAATAACTTCTCGCGGTTCATCAAATACGCGGGCTGCTCTCCCGAGATCGCAAGGATCATGGTAAGTGACGCTCAGTTCGAGTTCTTTGAGCGGGACCCGGTTTTCTCTTATTAACCGGGTTAAATACTGGCTTGCATGGGATATTTTAAACTCAGCGGGGTAGTATTCGCGCCACATCTGGTAGCAGGAGGGACATGCAAAAACCACTTCTCTAGCACCTTTTTCGCGAATGGCTTCAAGGTTATGCTCGATATACGCTTGAATATTTTCCTGCATCCCAGCGCCCAGCAACGGAAATCCGCAGCACCACTCGTCTTCGCCAAGCAACGTAAAGTCCACGTCACTGGCGTCCATAATCTCTACCAGTGCCATGGGGATTTTCTGTGCCACGGGGAAATAGGATGAAACACAGCCGGTGAAATAAACGACCTCGGCTTGTTCTCTAATGTATTCATCATCGGGTGGATCGCGCATGTCTTCCACCCACTCGGTGCGCTCTTCGTTGTCCTCTCCAAAAACATTATGCTCTTCTTCCAGATTGTCCCGAATCATCTTCAACTTTTTGGGATGATAGCTGGAATGAACCAGGTCCTGACGAAGAGAAACCCATAAATCTTTCAAATGAATCCCGACGGGGCAAACTTCCTGACAATTGCCGCACAGCGTGCATCGAAACACGGTATCACTGAAATGGCGCCACTGGTCTTCAGAAAATTCTTTGCTTCTGAATATTTTGCGCAACAATCGACTACGGCTTTTTAAAACAGTTTTAAGGTTGTCCACCCGTGAAACGGCCGATAATTCGCCATCTAAGGCAGCAGCAACCGCCGGGCAAACCTGAGCGCAAATCTGGCAGTTGGTGCACGCCCCCACTTCCAGAATTTGCCGGATGCTGTAATCCTTGTTGGCCATAGTATATTTATCCTTTTAATACTTATTTCACCGCAGACGCAGAGAACATAGAGATTTAGCAGTTATTTTCCTTCGTCTTCCAGCAATTCGCCCAGAAATTGACTTATGTTGTAAATCTTGAATTTCTGTTTGCGTAATTTGGCATTGGACAAATTGTGAACGCAGGAATTGCATTCAGTCAGCACAACCTCGGCACCGATCTCCTCAGCCTCAGCCAGCCGTCGGCGCGCCATGGCGATCGAATTTTTGGCATATGCCCCCCGAACACCGCCGCCGGCGCCGCAACACAGGGCATCGGCATGGTGATGGGGCATCTCCACAAAATTCGGCGCAATCTTTCTGATAACCTGGCGTGGTTCTTCATAGATTCCGCAGTGCCTTCCCAGGTCACACGGGTCGTGATAGGTAACCTTTTGCTCGGTCTGAACCTTAAAATCAAAATCTTTTAAAACCTGACTGATATGCAGAACCGCCACACCTTTTTCTTTGAGCGCAGCATATTGGGTTTTGTTGTTGAAGGTCCTGGTACAATATGGACAGCCCGTTATGACGGTATGCGCACCGGTTTTTAAAATATTATCGATATTTTTCCGTGCCAGGTCATCTTTGATCGTAAAGCCTACATCCTCCAGCACACCGCTGCAGCAAACTTCGTCGATCAGAGTATAATTTACTTCCAGCCGATCAAGAAGATCAAGGGTGGCCAGAGTGGCTTCGTCCTCGCGAAAAGCCCCCACACAACCGATAAAGAAGACAACCTCGGCCTGCTTATTCCTTTCTCTTTCAAAGTCTTCCGGCTCATCTTCGGCATAAATGTTGGTGTGTTTGTCAAGGACTTCGTTCATTCCTTTGAAGGCCGGATGGCAGGAGCCTATATGCACCATATCTTGTCTGGCCTGCTTGATGATTTCAGGTACCTGGACACCGGAAGGGCAGTTTGTGTAGCAGCTTGCACAGGTGGTACACTGAAACAGCGTTTCGACCAGCTCGTCTCCCAGATCAATTTTTTTGTCCATTACTTCCTTGAGCAGAAGCATCTTACCGCGGGCATTGTAAGCCGGCCGCAGCGTGGCGCCGAACACCGGACAAGCAGCGCGGCAGAATCCGCACGACGAACAGCGTAGCAACTGGTCGCGATATTTTTTCTCAAATTCATATTTTTCATCCATTAAGTGCCTCCGGATTTATATCTTCCGATATCAAAATAATATGCATTGAATGTTCGCTCGTACATATTGCATTATTTATGGTCGGCGGCCGCATTCATCATCAGCACCACGGGTGAAAGAATGATGTGAAACAACCGACTGAAGGGCAGATAGGCAACAAATACACCGGTTAGAATGGCATGTACATACCAGACATATCCGTAAATATCGGTTAATGCGGTCGCGTTGGAAAAAAGCAAACTGATGGCAAAACCGATAAAGGAATAGGCGGCATTGTTTGCTGCGCCCGTCATCGCTATGCGCATGCCCTCCAGAACAAATCCAACCGCTACAATGCTGCCGATAAGTATTAAAGCAAACCGGTCCCGACGGGGGAGCGCTGCAACCTGGCCGGTAGATTCGAATCCTTTGCGAGTCAGGGCCAAAATGATGCCGGCCAGAATCATCACGCCCGTGAGGTCAAATACAAAAGCCGTGGCGGCATTGTTCTTGTCAAGCATATGCCACACCCATGGCCACTGCGGCAGCCAGATCGATCCGGTAAGTGCTAGAATACCCCACAAAAACCGCAGGACCATGGGGAAAAAAATCAGACCGTGAATCAGCCAGCGCAAATGGGATTGATCAAACAGTCTCTTTTGAAGAAAAACGTTCAAAAGCAGCGCTTTGATGATCGTGATAATTTTTGTTGACCGGCCGGTTGGGACGTTGGCAGCTTCCGGCGATACCGGTCTTTCGGCAACGCCTGTACCACGGCCATGTGCGGCTGATGTCGATAATATAAGCAGCAGCGTAATCCCAATACCGGCTGCAAAGACGATCAGTGAAAGTACCGTTGTGGTATCACCCACGGAAAATGTCGCCGCATGGCAGGGCATGCAAAGGATACTTTTGGACGGTAAAATCTTCGCCACCGCCCCCACCGAATTGCCCGCCACATGACATCGCCGGCATTCGGATTCATCTTCAAACCGAACCATCCGATGGATTCGTAAAGGTGCTTCTAAATTAGATAGTCTTTTCCACAGGACACGCTTGGATTTCAGCTCCCTTAAAGGCGCTACACCCGTCAGATGGCAGGCTTCGCAGGCGACCGCAGTATGGGCGTCATGGGCGATCTTTTCATCATGGGGCATATGGCACTGGCTGCAATCAGCCGATTGTTGCTTAGCATGTTCATAAGCGGCAGCCTGTGGATGACATGTGGTGCAGGCAAGCTCGGCATGGGATGTTTTTTGATATTCATCCGGGTGGATCAGAGCGACCGTCTCGGCGGTCTTTTTCTGGGCATCTGCGCCTGTATCCGCGTGGCATTGAAAACAAAGATTATTTATCTTTTCAGCCGCAAGGGGATCATCCACCGCCGGCAGACGATGGCAGGTCATGCAGGCTTCATCTTCGGTCGAAAACGGCGGCAGCTCGTCCTGGTGTTCGTGACAGGCTGCGCATTGTGTTTGCGGTGACTTGTCCGGATCGACCTTTTTACTCTCATCACTCAGCCATGGCTGTTCATGGGGATGGTGACAGCTGATGCAATCGTCATAGCGTTCTGGATCTTCAATCTTTTCGGAACCATGAAGATTTTGGGATAAATCTTCCGCCACTTCCTCATGGCATTCCAGGCACCGCTCTGCATAAAAAAAATCCGCCAGGCTTTTATTCACATTGGTGGGATCTGGATGGATTCCCTGTTGATCGACATCCGAGTGACAATCCAGGCAGGAAGTCTGACCGTGGGCCGAAATGTGAAACCTTGCACTGTCCAGCAGCCATCCAGCCTGAGCAGCAGTTGCAAAGAACCCCGAAAACAGTAAAACCGAAATAATTGTCGCAACCAGTTGAAGAACCTTATATATGCCGAGCATTAATTTCTCATCAATTCCGTTAACAATCTCAGTCGAGCCGCGGTAATCGTTATCTGTATCTGACAGCCGGATCGTCTGATATACTTATCCTTCTAATTCTTCTTTATATTTCTCGAATTCAGTCAGCATCCATTTTTCTACGTCTTCCGGTCCGTGATAAAGGTGGCTGAGATCCGGGGTGCCTTTGGGCTTGATCTTATACATCCAGCCTTTGCCGTAACAGTCGGCATTGATCAGACCCGGTTCCATCTCCAGTTCCTCGTTGACCGACTCAATTTCTCCATCAAACGGTGCAAAAATCTTTCCGAGCCATTTCCCGGATTCTACTTTGGCAAATTTCTTACCGGCTTTAAGAACCTTGCCGTCGGCCGGCAGTTGAACATAGACAATTTCACCGGCCAGCTTCTGAGCAAAGTGATCCATCCCCATGACCATGATTTCGCCTTCCGGTCGAACCCAGCAATGATTTTCGTCGTAATACAAGTCATCTGGCATGTTGAATTCTCTGATCTCCATACTTGCCTCCTTAGGTTTGGCTGCTTTGGGCAGATTCGTAAAACTTATATGTAATCCGGATAGCCCGGAACGAAATCGTTGGGGCTTTGGGTCGTATTGTCAATAGGATCACTTTTTAATTAAATTTACTAAAGCTGCAATTAAAGTGACTAAAGTTGAAAGTTTTAAGTGACCTAAAGTTAAGGACTGCGCTTTCAGCGCTGTCTAATTATAATAGATTACCTCAATCCATCACGGATTACGATATCGCGCCACCTCATCTTTTTAATCTGAATTTGACAGAATTCCAAAACTTTAGGCATTTTAGCGCATTTTAGGCACTTTAGGCATTTTGATCAGAACGAATACAACAACCTTGAACGCAATACGTTGCCGCATTTAAAATTGTATATCCCCGCAGCACCTAAACTTCGAGTCCCAATTTTCCCGGGTTCAGGATGGCATTGGGATCAAACAAATTTTTAAGCCCGTTCATAACCTTGATGAACACCGGGTCATGTTCCATACCCATGTACTTGGCTTTGGACATGCCGATCCCATGCTCACCGGTAAGGGTACCATCCAATTCGATGACCATCTGGTATAATTCCGCCTCAACCTGTTTGACCTTTTCGACCTGCTGGGGGTCGGTACCGTCGTATACGATAACCGGATGGATGTTGCCGTCCCCGGCATGGGCAACGTTGGCGATAAGAATCCCGCTGCGCCGGCTGATATCCAGAATACCTTCGAGCATCTGGGCCACTTTACTGATGGGCACAACAAGATCTTCGGCCAGTACATTGTAATTCAGGCGGGTGAGAACGCCATAGCTCGCCTTACGGGCAGCCCACAGTTTCTCCGCCTCTTCGGTCGTTGACGCCCGCGCAATTTCCCCAGCATTCTTGTTTTTCAAGGCGTTTATAACGACATCCATTTGACTGTCCGCCTCCTGCTGGGTGAATCCATCGGTTTCCACTAGCAGCATCGCCGCCACTTCGGGCAGGTCAAGATCGGTGGCCTGGTTTACGGCTTGCAGCGTTGGACTGTCCATCAATTCCAGCACGCTAGGAACAACTCCGGAGCGCATGATTTCACTGACAGCTTTTCCGGCCCGGGGCAGTTCGTCGAATGTTGCCGTGCAAGTCGTGGTCGCCTGGGGCAAGGGATTAATTTTCAAGGTAATTTCGGAAACCACTCCCAGAGTCCCCTCCGAACCCACGAAAAGCCTCGTTAAATCGTACCCCGATACGCATTTCATGGTATGCGATCCGGTATGCATCACCGATCCATCCGCCAAAACCACCTCCAAATCAAGCACGTAATCACGGGTGGTGCCGTATTTGGCCCCTTTGACCCCTCCGGCATTGGTAGCGACATTGCCGCCGATGGTGGCCACTTTACCGGAGGCCGGATTGGGTGGAAAGAAAAAACCGGTGGGTAACAGTTCCCGGTTCAAATTATCAAAAACCACCCCGGGTTGAACCACCACCTGCCGGTCTTCGACACTGATGTTAAGAATCTTGTTCATCCGAGTCGTATCGAGTACGATGCTGCCCGGGTGGGGAACAGAGGAGCCGGTGAGCGATGTGCCGGCACCGCGCGGGGTGATCGGTATTTTATGCGTATTGGCCAGCTTTAAAATGGCCGCTATCTGCTGGGTATTTTGAACCCAGACGGCTGCCAGCGGCCGCTGGCTCAGCCCCGACGAGTCATAGCTGAAACTGACCAGATCAATCAAACTATCGGTAAAATTGTCCGGACCGACAATATCGATCAGGGCTTCCTTGATTTTCGGTTCCATGTTTTCTCCTTTGCCCATCGGTGGAGCCCGGGATGGAAACTTAGGGGGCAATGCTCCGGGGCATCATGCAAGTAGATCAACCCGTTCGGTTGTCATTAGATGATTGAATGACCGGTGATTGCCGCTTATTCCATCTGACTCTTAATCCGCGTAACGGTACCTTATTCGTCGTGTCGGGTCAACCCGGTTAATATTATCAAGCTGCAGAGAATTAAACTTGGCGGATTTCGCAATCTCCCCCGTCCGTTCAACATAATCTGCATTATCTACTTGCCCTTTGAAATGCCTACCCAATGAATTGCGAAGCCAATTTCTCTGGTGGGAAATCAATGGATTAAAAGGAAGGAGGGGTTAGAATCCAGATAACTTCTATCATTTCTCCTTCAAGAGCCCGCCAGGAATGCGGTACATGGGCTGGATAGTAGATCGAATCTCCGGACTCCAAACGATAAACCTCTTCACCGACCCGGACTTCAAGCGTGCCTTTCATAACGATACACAGTTTTTCACCGGGAGAGTCGAGCATCGGTTCTTCCCCTGAATTTTCTTCGGGGGTAACACGCATATACATCACTTCCAACTGCCGTTTCATGTCCGGTGTCAGCAAATCATATACGACATTGGACCCCGGCAGTGCCAGCCGTTTGCGTTTATCCGCGCGTACAATAGAGACATCTGTTATATACGCAGTCTTTTTGGCGGCAGGCTCGACGGTGCTGTTCTGGTATCCCCAGTTGGATTCCGTGCCATTGCCGGTCGGGAAAAGGTTTACCACGCTGTAACCAAACTCGGCAGCGATCTTTTTCAGGGATGTAATCGATGGTTCCGTGTTGCCACGCTCTATCTGACTGAGAAAACTTTTGGATAGACCTGTTTTTTTTGAAAATTTTTCCAGCGTAAGCTGACGTTTTTGTCTTTCAGCCCGAATTCTTTTCCCCAGCTCAACCAGCGTCGAGGGCATTGCCGCGTCTCCTTATCCGATAATAAATGAGGTATATACCATATTAT
>Ga0126326_1000092_pt1 | contig 50742 bp, 44 predicted proteins | sample InaspJWI67metaG_FD_94485 | JGI IMG/M metagenome (GOLD analysis project Ga0126326, IMG submission 94485) | Marine gutless worms symbiont microbial communities from Oahu, Hawaii - Inanidrilus sp. 1 OAHU.JWI-67 metaG | ecosystem: Host-associated > Annelida > Digestive system > Unclassified | place... | reverse complement strand
TAGACTTTAAATAATGCCGTCCAAATTGTATTCCGGTTTTAAAGTTTATTAAGTCAAATAAATTGTCACTATAAAATACCTGCCATGGCGGGAAAGGCGCAATCCAATGAACACAACAGACCCAACCGACTAACGGGCTCAATCCCGCCACGGCGGGACAGGCGCGGCTCAACCGGCCCAACCGGCTAACGGTTCTCGGTGTGAACAATTGTGATTATCAACCATCCGGTGAGGTTGGTGGGCGTTATCAGTCGATTAAATACCACCACTAGTCTTTTTCGAGCGGAAAGGTCATGGTTGCCCCGTACCAGCCGATGATGGCAATCATCGGAACAAGTGCCAGCACCAGGAGCAGGTACAGGATATTCATCCCCTGCAGGTTCTCCAACACGCGGGGATCTTTTATGCGCCAGACAAAGACAATGACGGCATCGGCCAGCATGGCCAGAGACAACGGTTTTTTTATGGCAACCGGTTTGAGCATTTTGCCCATGTAATTGTACCACCAGGTGACCAGGCCGGTCAGAATGGCAACCACGGTAAACAGGATACCACCGGCCAGACAGTGCAGGGCCGTCACCTCAAAGGATTTGACACCGGTGAGCAGAAACAGAACGTTGAAAAAGGCGGTTGACAGCATGAAAACGATCGGAAAGTGGACCGTCATCGGATGGGGGTGTCGCCGGAAAAATGGATTGGTATCCAGCAGCCATCTGATGACCGTCGGCTTTTCTTTAATGGGAATTTCTTCTTTTTTTATGACACCGATCTGCGGGTACCGCTCCAGTACGTCCATACCATGCGGTGCTGCCTGAAGATCGATTGTAAGATCGGAACCGGCACGATGCCGCCGCATGTGTATGCCGATCTTCCAGAGCCTGCTTTCGGTCACGTCGTAGACTTTGCCCTGGTAAACGATATAGGCCGGTCTTCCGTCCTGACCATCATATTCGGCAAGTTCTGCGGAATCAAACTCTTTCATCTTCGAATTTCTCCAACGTTTATAGATGTGCCACTAAGACACTAAGCCACAAAGATTATAATTTAATCAAACATAGAAATCCTGGTCCTTGGCCAGGATTCTTTACTAAAAGGCACGTTGAAATTGATATGATAATTCGCGACTGGAGAGCACACGGCAATAACAAATTTCATGCTGATCCTTTGTGCCATAGTGGCTTCGTGGCTGAACTTTTACCTCCAACGGTGCAAATCAAATCAATATGCCAATGATGATTAGAATGAGCATCGACGGTGGATAATAACTGGCGCGTTTGAAAAGGGTCATGGCATCGGCGCTTTCACGGCTGCGGTACAGTCGCAGTGCCGGCGGTATAAACAGCGCACAGCCTGCGATCAGGGATACAACAACGAAAGGGTGTTGATTATCCATCTTTGAAGAATAAATCAGGGCAATTTTCGTGATGAGGGTTAAAATAAGTGTAACAAGGGCGATAAATGAAGCGTTTTTGGGGCCATAGCGGACCAGGATTGTCCGGGCACCCAGTCGGCGATCCTCATCAATATCGGCCCAATCGTTGGGGATATTCTGACCGCCGATTTCCCAGAAAAACAGCCACAAAAAAAGAAATACGACAAAAGATATAGACGGGTTGGGATCAACGGCGAATACGGCCGCAACCGCTCCGGTTGTTTTTACACCACCGCTGATCAGAGCCCGGAAGGGGCTGATGCGCAACATCAGGCAATAAACGGCTTCCAGAGCGCAGCTGGCAAAAAATATGAGGGCGCAGACCGGATTGAGAAGGTATGCGCCGATCAACGCGACCATCGACCAGCCCAGCGCCCAGATCAGCCCTTCTCTGAAGCTGAGCAGCCCCTGGGCCATCGGGTGACGCACCAGGGCGGCATCCAGATAGTTATCCGGCTTTTGAAGGCCGCGGACCAATTTGGCTTTTTCCCGGTCAACCCGGTAGTCGATTACATCGTTGAGGGCATAAACCGCCGTGTAGCCGGCAAATACGGTAATGATGCCGATGATGGTGATGTGCAAAGGAGGGAAAGTCCCCAGCCACAGCAAAGCGCCGAATGCAGGTGTGGTCATATCCAGCAGGCCGTGCTGGGACCTGGATAGTGCCAGAAAGAGTTTTAACCGAGAAAGTACTGACGGGGGTGTCCGTTCCGATCTGTTCGCAAACAATGCTTATCCTATCCGTGCATGCTCTGGTTCAAGTGCTTATGGCTGTAGTCCAAATCCGCCGGAGGCTCTCGACGGGAAAATTCCTTAAATCTTCAATTCCGGTTTATTCGGGTTGGGATCCAGTATCTGATTCAGCAAATCCTCCGATAATACTTTTTCCGTCATTGCAATGTCCCTGACGGTCCGGCCGCTTGCAAATGCCTTTTTTGCTATCGCCGCGGCCTTTTCGTAACCGATGTGCGGCACCAGTCCGGTCACCATAGCCAGGCTTTTTTCGATGTTGGCGGCACAAGCCTCACGATTGGCTGAAATGTTTTTTATACACTTTTCGGTGAAAACTTCAACACCTGAGGCCAGCAGGCGAATCGATTGCAATAGATTGTGAGCAATAACCGGGATCGATACATTCAGTTCAAAATTTCCCGACTGGCCGCCGAGCATAATGGTGGTGTCGTTGCCCATCACCTGGGCCGCCACCTGCAGCATGGCCTCAGGAATGACCGGATTTACCTTGCCGGGCATGATCGAAGAACCCGGTTGCAGGGCGGGGATGTTGATCTCTCCCAGGCCGCAGCGTGGTCCCGAGGCCAGCCAGCGGATATCGTTGGCAATTTTGGTCAGGCTGACCGCGATGGTTTTCAGCATGCCGCTGGCTTCCACCGCGGCGTCGCGGGCGGCCTGGGCTTCAAAATGATTCACAGCTTCCGTAAAGGCGATACCGGTATGATCGGCAATCTTGCGTATCACCCGGCCGGCAAATTCCGGATGGGCGTTCAGTCCACTGCCGACCGCCGTGCCCCCCAGGGCCAGTTCCCCCAGCCGTTTTTCAATCCCCTGCAGCCGTTGCATTCCCAGCTCAACCTGACGGGCGTACCCTGAAAACTCCTGACCCAGCGTCAAGGGTACGGCATCCTGCAGATGGGTTCTCCCGATTTTAATTACTTTTTCAAAATCCGATGTCTTTTGCAACAGGACGGCGTGAAGAATATCCAGGGCCGGCAGCAACCGGTCCTGGATGGATGTCAGTGCTGCCAGGTGCAGGGTTGTCGGAATAACGTCATTGCTCGACTGGCCCATGTTGACATGGTCATTGGGATGGATCGGTACTTTCATTGATTTTTGGCCGGTCAAAATTTCGTTGCCCCGCGTGGCCAGCACTTCGTTCATGTTCATGTTGGTCGAAGTACCCGAACCGGTCTGAAATACATCCACAACGAACTGGTCGCCGAATTTGCCTGCGATGACCTCGGCGGCAGCCTGTGCAATGGCTTCAGACACGGGTTTTTCCAGCAGTTCGAGTTCGAAATTAACCTGGGCCGCAAACTTTTTGATCATTGCCAGGGATCGTATGAATTCCGTCGGCAGCAAGATGCCGCTGATGGGAAAGTTGTCGGCTGCCCGCTGGGTCTGGGAGCCATAGTAGGCGTCTTCGGGAACACGTACCGTTCCCATGGTATCTTCTTCTTCTCTAAATTTCATGGCTGGTACCCGGATTATTTTCGTGCCCCAACCGAGCCTTTTGACTCAATGAGGGATGGAAAGGCACTGTTTAAATTAGTTCATAATAAGTTTGATAATTTCAGGCGTCAAGCAATGTTGGAAAGAATGATTCTACTATGAGTTATTTCTCACAACATTGATCAGACTGCCTTCCAGAACCATTTGCAGCTGGCGCTCACTCATCATATGGATCACCTTGTATTCTTCATTATTGGTTTCGTTGACAACGGTCAGTCGGCTGCCGGTTTGAATGGCCTGGCGGACATTCTGAATGGCCAACGTATCGTCCTGCGCGATCCGGTCCCAGTCATCGGCGTCTTCAAAGGTCAAGGGAAGGATGCCGAAATTGATCAGGTTTTGCCAGTGAATCCGGGCGAACGCCTTGGCGACAACTGCCCGAAGACCGAGGTAACGCGGTCCCAAAACCGCATGCTCGCGGCTGGATCCCTGGCCGTAATTTGCGCCGCCGATGACGAAAGAGTCCCGCCTGCCATGGTTTACAGCCCGGTCATGGTATGTTTCATCGATGCGGCTGAAGGTGAATTTGCTGATCTCCGGGATGTTGCTTCTAAAAGGCAAGACACGAGCGCCGGCGGGCATGATTTCATCGGTGGAGATATCGTCCCCCATTTTCAGTAAAACAGGTCCTCGCAGGGATTCCGGCAGCGGATCAAAGGGCGGCAGCGGCTTAATGTTCGGACCTTTTTCGAGTTCCAGTTTCTCGCCGTTGCCGCTGGGTGGAATCAGCATCTCGGTGTTGATGCGAATTTTTTCCGGCTCGACAAATTTGGGGTAAGGTGCGTCAAACGCGCGGGGATCGGTAATGACCCCGGTCAAAGCCGATACTGCAGCGGTTTCAGGACTGCAAAGGTAGACCTGGTCCTCGCGGGTGCCGGATCGTCCGGGAAAGTTCCGGGGGACGGTGCGCAGGCTGATTTTGCCGGTTGCCGGCGCCTGCCCCATGCCGATGCAGCCGTTGCAACCCGCCTGGTGAATGCGGGCCCCGGCATGAACCAGCTTTTCCAGATAACCGTAGCCGACCAGGTTTTCCAGGATTTGTCTCGAGGTTGGATTGATATCGAGCGAAACCTGAGAGGGAACCTGGCGCCCATCGACGATGAGAGCGGCAATGGCGAAATCACGAAATCCCGGATTGGCCGATGAACCGATGTATGCCTGGTAAATGGGACGGCCGACTACCTCACGAACCGGTACGACATTGCCCGGGCTGCTGGGAAGCGCTATTAAAGGCACCAGGTCGGACAGATGGATCTCATCATATAGATCATATTCCGCATCCGGGTCGGCGACGATCTCCTGCCACATGTTTTCCCGGCCCTGTTTTTTCAAGAAATCTCTTACCGCTTTGTCGGATGGGAATACGGTCGTGGTTGCACCCAGTTCGGCACCCATATTGGCGATAACATGACGATCCATGGGTGCCAGGTTTTCGAGTCCCGGGCCATGGTATTCGATTATTTTTTCGAAACCACCATTAACGCCGTGTCGTCGCAGCATCTCCAGAATAACATCTTTGGCGCTGACCCAATCCGGCAGCTTGCCGGTCAGCTTGACGCCCCAAACCCGGGGCATTTTCAGAAACAGGGGTGCACCGGCCATGGCCATGGTTACCTCGAGACCGCCGGCACCCATGGCCAGCATGCCGAGAGAGCCGGCCGCCGGTGTATGGCTGTCCGAGCCGAGCAATGTTTTTCCGGGTGCGCCGAAACGTTCCATGTGAACCGGGTGACTGACACCGTTGCCCGCACGACTGTACCACAAACCGAATTTTCGGCAGGCACTGCGCAGAAACAGGTGGTCGTCGGCGTTTTTAAAATCAGTCTGCAATAGGTTGTGATCGACATACTGGGCGGACAGTTCGGTTTTTACCCGGGGAAGCTGCATGGCTTCAAATTCCAGCATCACCATGGTTCCGGTTGCATCCTGGGTGAGCGTCTGATCGATTTTCAAACCGATTTCTTCTCCCGGAACCATTCGGCCTTCGGCCAGATGGTTTGAAATTAATTTCTGGGTGACATTTTGATTCATGATCATCATCTCCTGGATATATGAAAAATTACCCCTAATTTTGCGGGTAATATCAGTGTGATAATTCATTATAGTTAAATCGGTATATGATACAGGTGCGGTTAATTCTGCCTGTTTTCAGCGAGCGCGCTGAATACCGATGTTTCGACGAACTTTTTGTAAAACAGGTGCACCGATGGCTCGTGCCTTTTCCGCACCCCGGCTAAGAATCCGGTCGATACGAGCCTGGTCATTGACAAGGGTGTGATATTTTTCACTGGCCTGGGAAAAGGTCTTTTCCAGAATTCCGAGCAATTCCTTTTTAATCTCACTGTAGGCCAACCCGCCGCTGACATATTTTTCCCGTGTGCGCTCGACGGCGCTCTTCGAGGCAAAGTGCCGGTAAATCGCAAAGACATTGCACCGGTCCGGATCTTTCGGATCTTCGGGCCGCCTGGAGTCGGTCACGATTCGCATGACGCGTTTTTTGATGACACCGGAATCGGCGAATATCGGTATGGTGTTGTCGTAATTCTTGCTCATTTTACGTCCGTCTAGCCCCGGGATTGTCATCACATCCTCGCGGATGAGCGGTTCGGGTTCTGTCAGGGTGCGGCCGTTGGTGTGGTTGACCGCGGCCGCTACATCGCGGGCAATTTCAACGTGTTGTTTCTGATCGAGTCCAACCGGAACTACGTGGGAGCCGAACAGCAGAATGTCGGCGGCCATGAACACCGGATAATTGTACAGCCCTCCATTTACATCGCTGTCCGGGTCTTTTCCGGTCTGCTTGTTCGCATCTGTGACGGCCTTGTAGGCGTGTGCCCGATTGAGCAATCCTTTGGGAGTAAAGCAGGACAGGATCCAGGCCAGTTCGAAGATTTCCGGGATGTCCGACTGGCGATAAAATACAACCCGGTCCGGATCAAGCCCGAGTGCCAGCCAGGTGGCGGCAATTTCGTACACCATCTGATTCAACCTGTTTCTGTCTTTGACGGTCGTCAAGGCATGATAATCGGCAATAAAGTAAAATGCTCGGTAGGCTTCCACCAGCCCGAGGGCCGGTTTGATCATACCGAGGTAATTGCCGATATGCGGCGTTCCGGTGGGTTTGATGCCTGTCAGCGCAATTTTATTCATCGGCCTGCCATTCCATCATTTTCATTGGTTAAAAACACACCCCTCAGGGGCCAGGTCAAATACCACATACTCTGGGCGTGGATTATCTCCTGATATGTCGGGGGCGATATTTCGGAATATCCTTGGGGGGCCAGAACCTTAAGAATGGACACATGTTATGCATCCAGAAAAATAGTTTAACAATGATATAAGGCGTGTCAAGACGTGGCGGGTAATGCCGAGTGAAGCGTTGGTTGGAAGCGTCGGGATGACGAGAGAGGGGCTTTGCTCGATAAGCACCAAGTCGTTATTAAAAGATGAAAATCGAACATCGAACATCCAACGTTGAATGAAAACAAAAAACACAATACCGAATATTCAACACCTATTTCTATTTCTTCATCTTTTCCGATTCTAAATTCGATGTTGGACGTTCGATGTTCGATGTTCATTCAAATTTCATATGCTGCATTACGACCGGGTCCGATCCAGGTCTCCTGCGTATAAAGACGTCCCCACAACGATCTCGGAGAGGACCTTTGAAACCCCCGGGACCTTGGGTACAACTTCGAGGATCTGATCTAAAAGCTCCTGGCTGTGTGTAAGCCCGCCTAATTCGACGACTCCCATTTCAGATACGTCTACCGTCAACATATTATCATCCAGATTGTCTTTTATAAGTGCCGCCTGAACTTTTTTCACCATGGACAATCTCTCCATGGCCTCTACTGCAGTCAAACTGCAGGCATGAATTTCTTAAGCAATGGCTGCTTCAATGATGAGCCTGGCAGCGGATTCAAATCCTAATTTTTCACAGTTGACGATCAGGTCATACAGGGAGGGGTCGTTCAGGTCTTTGCCGAATGCCAGACGAAAGAATCCTTGTTGGACCTCTATTTTAACTAAATTTCCCAAAACGGACCCAATTGAGTTTCAGTCAATTGGAGTCACCGCTTTTCTATCTCGGCCAATACCTGGTGTTGCCGGGCCGCCGTTCGATATTTGAACATCGCACTATACGGCAATTCTTCGATGGATTTAAAGCGATCATCCAGACAGGAGCCCGGATCAAATAATCGTAACAGATACGGGTGATTGTGGCTGCCGGTCACATCCTTGATGAGCTTTGCAGTTTCACCGATCTCCTCCGGCGCCATATAACTGATCTCGGGCGTTTCACCTTTCAAGCGAATAATCGGAGCGACAGTGGTCTGAAATTCATACTCGGGGAATTTGGTCACCAGCGCGATGCTCTTTGTAATCTCAGTTTGATCGACTTCTTCGCCGAAAAGGTTGCGATAAAGCGTCAAGGGTCCCTTTACGTCCATTACGACCCGATCACCGATTCCATGTGCCAGTAATTGATCCAGCACCGAAACATTTTTCCCGTTTGTGTCCACCCGTAATTTCAGTCCGCCTTTCTTCAAAATTCTCATTACCGCGATAAATTCTTTTGCCATTACAAGATCCCCGCCGGAGATGTGCAGCCCGTCAATCCAGCCTTTGGCCAATTGGCTGCGCCCGATGAAACCATCCAGTTTTGCACCGGCCTGCAAATATGCAATAACCACCCCGACACCCTGACGAATGGTTGTACCATCGGTATAGACGGGAAACTCGATACCCTCTTTGCCCCTGTAAACCGACTTGCGGTTTTTACCATAAAACTCACGGAAGGCATCCATCCCTTCGCCTTTTATGTCGACTTCCTCGTAGTCAATTTTATGTTCATCCATAAACCGTTTGGCAATCTTGCACCGCTGGCATCCGGTTGCGGTAAACAGGGTGTGGCGCATGGCGATTATTCCTTTCAAAAAAAAATCGGACCCCTCGACGGTCGAATCAAGATAAAGCGCTTGCTTGGGGGGAACAGCCTTCTTTTTCTCCCGGATCTGGATTACAAATTCAAAAAATTATGTCTAATTAAAAACCCTCGCATTATCTGCCCGCCCTGAAATCGGGCAGCACCTCTTTTACGAAGATGTCCACATCGCCTGGATCCAAAAACACCAGGATAAGGTGACTGAGCCCCGCCTGTGCATACTGCTTGAGTTGCGACAGGCACTGCCGGGGGGAGCCCGAAATCCTGTTCTTAATCTCCTTCTGGATAGGTGCCTGCATAAAGTCATTCCATGTTGCTTGTGGTATGATCCGTCGTATCTTTTGATAGGCTTCCTCACGGTTGGTCCCGATGGATATAAAGTGGGGGGTCCCCAGGTCAAAATCATTGGCTCTGTCGGCCAGCATCGGTGTGATTTCAGAAACCAATCTGTCCACTTTTTCGGGCGCGTGGCCGTGCATCAGCCAGCCGTCGCCCAACTCGGCCGCAAGTTCCATACTCCGGCGCGAATCTCCCCCCACCCATATGGGAGGTGCGGGTTTTTGAAGCGGCTTGAGCTGCAGAGAGGCTTCCTTCAAACGGTAGTATTCTCCTCTAAAGGTGACCCTTTCCTCCGACCACAGGGACCTGATGATTTGAATGGCTTCACGTTCCCGCTGAATGCGCCCGCTGTGCTCCTCCCACGGAATATCGTATGCCTCAAACTCCTTCTGAAACCATCCGGCCCCGACGGATAGGATCAGTCTGCCACCGGAGAGGTTATCAAGGGTGGCCGCCATATTGGCCAGGACGGCCGGTCCCCTGAAGCTGGGAATCAGCACCATGTGGCTGAGTTTGATATTTTGAGTCTTGCCGGCCAAATAGGCGATGGTGGTCCAGGCCTCATAGCATCCGGCAAAATCCGATTTCATCGGTGCAAAAGGCGACATGAGGTGATCGTCGCAGCACATAAAATCGAACCCAACAGCGTCCGCTTTAATGGCCATCATTTCCAGTATATCTCTGGGCACATGCGGCAAAAACAAACCGAGTTCCATCATTTTTCACTCCTTTTGCGGGGCATCAATTTTTTAGAATAACAAAGAAGGCAGAAACAGGGCAATCTGAGGAAAAAGCACCAACAGCGCGACACAAATCACCATGCAAAAAAAGAATGGAATGACGCCCCTGAAAATCTCCTGCATGGGTACATCTTTGGCAACACTGCCGATGGCAAAGACATTCACACCGATGGGCGGTGTAATCTGCCCCATTTCCATCGTCAGCACGGTTACCACGCCAAACCAGATGGGGTCAAAGCCCAAAGCGGTAATGGCCGGAAAAATGGTTGGCAAAACCAGCAGGATCATCGGGATCACATTCAATAGACAACCGAGAAGGATAAAAAAGAGCATAACGCCCGCAAAAATAAAATAGCGGTTTATCGGCAACCCCGTAAAGAAATCAGCCAGTACAAAGGGCAGCCGGGTCGCGGCCAGAAAATAACCCAGAACACCGACACCGATCAGAATCAATAGGAGCTTGCAGGTTATGCCCAATGCATCCTGTAAAGACAACATGAGCATCTTCTTGTGGACCCGTTTCCTGAAAAGTGCATACACAAAGGCGCCCACCGAACCGATGGCGCCTCCTTCGACAGGACTGAAAACGCCGCCCAGTATCCCCCCCAATATGAGAATGAACAGGATCAGCATGCCGACGACGCCTTTCAGGGAGATGATCTTCTCTTTCAGGCTGGCCGGTTCCCCCCGGGGTGCCAATTCGGGACTGATCCTGGCACGCACGTAAATAAACCCGCTAAACAACAGGACCAGCAGTATTCCGGGGCCGATACCGGCCATAAAGAGCTTGCCGATGGATTCTTCGGTAACGATGGCATAGAAGATAAATCCCACACTGGGAGGAATAAGTATCCCCATGGTCCCGCCGGCGGCCAGACAGCCGGTTGCCAGGCTCATGTTGTATTTATGCTTTCTCATTCCCGGTAGAGCGACGGTGCCCATGGTGACCGCCGTGGCAAGACTGTCCCCGCAAACTGCCGAAAACCCGGCACATCCCGCCACAGAAGACATGGCCAGTCCCCCGGGCAAACGCCCCAGCCATTTATTGGCGGTCTCAAATAGGTCTTCGCTGATCCCTGAGTAGTAGGCAAACTCTCCCATGAGAATAAACAAGGGCACGACCGTCAGCATGTAGCTGGAGGCGGTATCAAAGGGGCCAATTCCCAGCATCGCTAAAGAAGGCGCCACCGCCCTGTAGGCCACGGTCATACCCAGCAATCCCGTAAAAGCCATACCAAAGCCGATGGGCATTCCAAAAAACAGGAGCAAAAAGAGAAAACCCATTCCCAGAATACCGGCGGTAGCTCCGCTCAACCCCGTGGGCGCCAGACCTGCCAGCGGTGCCGTCAATATGAAACATGCGGCTGCCAGCGTGAAGATCAACCAGGGCCAGCGCTTATCTTCGAGGCAACGCTGCAGGGCCCGCAAGAAATCCAGCGCCACCACCATCGCCAGAATGAATACGCCCAAAGCGCTGATAAACCAGAAGATCCAGACCGGAATTTCAAGTTCGTAAGTGACGACATTATCCTGTATTTTTTTGAGACCCTGCAGGAAGAGCTGGGAGGACATCAGGCCAAAAAACAACGCACAGATTAGATAATGAAAACAGTCAAGCAGGTTTCGGATCCATTTCGGAAAACGTGAAACAATGAATCCTATCCGAATATGCCCTTCATTGAACTGTATAAATGCAATACCTAAAAAGACGATGATAAGCAGTATAAAGCTTTCAATTTCGATGACACCCGGTATGGATCCTTTAAAAGCCAGTCGGGCAATGACGTCGATGAAAACCGGCAGGGGCATGATCAGCAGGAAACCAAGGCTGATGTAATTGGCCCATCGACTTGCCAAGCCGATGATTCCTTCCAATTTTGACGTTACCGCACTCAAGCTCATTGCACTATGATCGGTTGCCTTCCGGTTCCACTTCTACCCGGTCAATTCCCTTTTGACGGAATTACCGTAAACCTCTTTCTGCGGGTGGAGGGGAGTTCGCGTATTGCGTATTATCAATATTGCGAAATCACATCTTGGTGCCATGCACCCCCGACTAGTATACGGGGGTGCAATATGTGGCTTTATCGATTGAAATGATTCAACAAAAAAACAATGCCCGATCCTATTCCTTATACCCGCCTATGGTTGACTTCGAATACGCCGCTCCGGTGCGCACGATATCATCATGGATTTTGCGGGCATTCTTATAGCCTTTCTTTTCCATACCTTTGACCCAGTCATCATGCATCGACTGAGTCTTGGCGGCAAATCTTTTTTTCTCGGCCGGCGACAATACATAAAATTTATGACCTTTACTCTTCATCCACTTTGAGTCATTTATGGAACCTTGATCGAGGGTCAGGCCGCATTTTTGGGCCATTTTCCTGCCGGTCGTGTCGGTCAATATCTTCTGCAGTTCCGGTGGCAGGCTGTTCCATTTGTTTTTGTTAATCGCCCCATAAAATGGATCCACCAAGGCGTCTATAATGGTGTGATGTTTGGCCACATCGGAAATTTTAAAGGCTTTAAGCGGTGCAATCGGGAAAGCCATCCCTTCGGCCATGCCCCGTTCCAGGGCCAGATATGAATCCTAGGGCGGCATATCAATGGGATTCGCTCCGAACATCTTGAGCACTTTCCGAATTTGGGGGTTGATTCCAATTATCTTCATGCCTTTTAAATCATCCAGCGATAAGACCTTTTTCTTAACCGTGTGCAGATTGAAAGTTGCCCCGGTCCATTGCCACAACACCTTAATGTCCTTAAACTCATTTCGCCATTCCGGGTATTTGTTATACATATCCCATACCGTAAGACTGCCCGCCTCCGCACCGTTGAAAATAAGGGGGGTCTGAATGGCCGTATTCAGGGGAAATTTACCGTGAACCCAATGACACGGAGAACCGGTCATGTCGATCGAACCGGCGACCAGGGCGTCATACACCTTTCGGGCGGGCGCCAGGGCGTTGGGATTAAAGAAATGGATCTCCAATCTGCCGCCGCTGAGCTTCTTGACTTCCTCCATCCAGGGCAAGATGGCGTTTCTTACGGTCGGATGTTTGTCCGGATACTCGCTGGCGTATCTCAGCTCGTATTTATCCGCCGACCAGGCACACACGCTAAAGAAAAGCAAAGTTGAAAAAATCGTCAGAATGACCACCATGGATTTAGACAATTGTTTCTGCATCAGATACCCTCCTTTTATGTTGGTTGGCCGGTTTGCCGGTTTGCCGGTTGGGCCGGTTGGGCCCGTTGAGCCCGTTGAGCCGGTTAGTCCGCCTCCGGCGGATTGAGTCGGTTGGTCCGCTTCCGGCGGATTGAGCCGGTTTACGGTTTAAAATCAGGAAATTTTCCTATTTTAACGGGCTAAACGGGCTCAACGGGCCCAACCGGCTCAACCCACCATCTACTCACCCACATCCTCCACGCATAGTGCGGAATCCGCCTGATACCCCAGGACACCTTCGACGGTGACGACTTTTTTCGGCCCCATTTGCGCCGCACCGGGTAATCTGAAAGTCGTTACGTCAAGGCGCTGGATGGGCTTTTCCTGCGGCTTTTCCAGCTGAGGTACCCAATCATAGGGGACCCGGTAGGCGCGGTAAACCATATTGATTTTCATTAATTTACCCCAGTAGGGGCTGATGTTTTCCCAGACAGTTTCATAATCGGCGGTGACTTCAAAGATGCGGCCGCCGGAGCCTTCGGTAATAAGGGTATTGCCGTTGGGCAGACGTTGGACAGAGCTGATAAACGGGCTGTAAAAGCGGTTGGCGTCTACCGGTTTGATAAACCCGGCTTCGGTGGGCGTGTACTGCCAGACAATCTCAAGGGTTGTCGGATCGAACTCCAGAACCCTCGAATAGTCCCGCTGGGCGTTCATAAATCCGGTGGGCGAGCCGGGATTGGGAGCGCCGTAGCCGGCCCATCCGCCGTTGTCAAAGACCAGGATGTTGCCTTCACCCGGCAGTCCCCTGGGGATCATGTGGGCATGATGCTGGCCGATAATCCAGCCCAGTTCGCGCAATTCCCGGGAAGTATCGTAATCAGGCCCGATCTGCCAGACGATTTTACCTGTTTTTTTATCGGTTATAGCGATGATGTCCGTCTCGCGGCCATCCCAGATAATATTGTCGGGGTGAAAGCGCTTGTCGCCGGCATCATACCAGCGGTTGGGACCCAGCAAAGACATGGAGTTTATATGCATCCAGTCGCCCACACCCCCGCCTGCCGGCCGCATATTGGGATTGCGGCTGAGTATGTTTCTGGCCTCCTCGCTGAAGCCCATTTCTGCAAAGTGCTCGCTGCAGATCCATTCCCAAATGACATCGCCCTCCCAGTTTACTTCGATGATCGTATCGTCACACAGCAGTTTGTCGGTGATTTCCGGGTTGTGTACGTTTTTGTGGGCCAGAATCATCGTGTTGCCTTTATCGACCAAAGGCTCCATGCCGGGGACGTAATAGCCCACCGGACATCCCTCCCGCTGGAAATCATGGTGCAGCCGGGCCATCCAGCGCGGTTCTTCCCCCGGATCTTCTATGTATTCATATTTGTCGAACTTCCAGACTATATTGCCTTCCCAATCCACCTGGATGAGATCCACATGGTCCTGCATGCCGTATTGGGTATTTCTTTCACCCGAGGTTCCCATCACGAAGCCGCCCGGCAGAATCGTATTGGGGAAGCCATGCAGTCCCTTCCACAGCTGAACTTCACAGCCGTTCATATCGATAAGGGTGGCGCCCACCTCTTTGGCCTGGAATATGGTGTATCCATTCCAGCACTTCTCCGGGTCGTATATGGTCGTTCCTGTGGGATAGACGCTGGGATATGTCATGCTTACCTCCTTTATACCTTCCTCATAGATAAATATCTCCGACATTGACACTGGTCATTAATTCAACCTCAAGCGTTTTGCGGTCGTAATCTTCATAATCAATTTTCAACTGATAGTGGCCGCTGTTTTCTTCCAGATTATCAAACTTGAAGTCTCCGAAGCCATCGGTTACGGTTTCATCAATCTTTTGTGAATCTTTGATCAGCACCACCCGCGCCCCTTTGACACAATCACTTACGCCGCCTGTGTCAACCGCCACACTGCCGCCGATAAAACAGCGGCAGTAACGATACAGATTCTTGTAAAATACACGCGGCGTTGTTTTGTATTGCGGCTGCCAGACTTCAAGATTTTCTTTTTCGATGATGTTCTGCATCTCAGCATCTTCAGCCGGCACAACTTGCATGGCATTTGTCGGGCAGGCCTGAACGCAGCGCGGCGCTTTCCAGCCGTTATCCATCAAATGGGCGCAGAACGTGCATTTTTGCGGCGTATGATGTTCTTCGTTCCACCAGATCGCCTGATACGGGCAGCTTTTGACGATATCCTTTTGGCCCCGGGCCTTGGTCGGATCAATGATGACGATACCGTCATCTCTTTTGAAAACCGCTCCGTCCCGGGCGGCTTTGATACAGGGGGCGTTATCGCAATGCATACACGGAATCGGCAGATAAGCCACATCAACCACCGGGCATTGTCCTCTTTCCCGGCGCATGATATTCATCCAGCGCTGCCCGTGTAAGGGCTGCGACACGGCATAGCCGGGCCAGTCATTGTCAACATGTTCGTCTTTGCAGGCCAGAAAGCAATTATTGCAGTCTTCACATTTTTCGATATCGATGATCAGGTTCCATTTATTCATGGGTTCACTGGGCTCCCTTTTGTTCCCATTTTTCGATTTGCACCAGGCACGAATTGCAGGCAATACCATGGGACTTTTTAATGATGGTGCGGCTGGGCGTTAAAATATTAATGCACCCCCCGCGATCCGGCGACTCTCCGGGTTCGCCGACCGGGTCGTAATCGGCGGCCGATTCATAGGAGTGAGCCGAGCCGGGTGGAATCCGTTCGGTAATCTGGGCCGCGCAAACGATAGCACCGCGATCATTGAAGACTTTCACCAAATCGTGGTGGCCGATGCCTCGCTCGGCGGCATCCTGCGAGTTGATTCGGACAATCCAGTAGAAATATCCGTCAATAAGCACCCGGTGATCTTTCACATCGTTGACGATACTGTCCTTGCCGTCGCCCATGGTATGAAAGCTGAACCGTGGATGCGGCGATATCAGCTGCAACGGATATTTTTCATAAAGCGCCGTGGTATGATGGCCTTCCCAGGCCGGTATATATTTACTGATCGGCGGCCGCTCCGGGTCATGGGGATCGAACCGTTTCAGGCTGGAACACTCAAATTCGAGTTTACCGGATTGGGTTTGAAGCCCCCGTCCGAAATGCTCGGTATAGTCCCCGGGCAAGGGCGCCAGTTCGGGGGTATCTTTGGGCCGATCCTCAGCAAACCATCGAAAGGATACCGGGTCCCTGAGTTTCTCCGGCGGGGGCGGAATGACAAAGTATCCCTTTTTGAGGAAGTCTTTCCAGGAAATGTGGTTGGGCAGGTCCGTGGCCTCAAACAGCCGCCTGCACCAGTCCAGTTCGCTCATGCCCTCGGAAAAAGGGGCCGACAGCCCCAACCGTTTGGTCAAATCCCAGAAGATCTGGTAATCGGACTTTGATTCCCCCAGTGGTTCGATGCATTTATGCTGCAGGACGGCCACGCGATGGTTGCACTGGGTAAATGAATGTTGGATGTATCCGCCGCAATTGGCAAATTCACTGATGTCCCACCTTTCGAAGCTGGTGCAGGCCGGCAATAATACATCCGCAAATTTTGCTTCACCTTCTAACCAGATGGACTGGTTGACCACGAATTCTAAATTTTCAGACCGGTAGGCTCTGACATAACGATTGGTCTCCGTCATAGTGCCGAAGTGAGATCCACCGTATTTATAATACAATTTTACGGGTGAATGGCCGGGTGTCGGATAATCGAATTTGAGAAATTGTCCTTCGATTGTCTTCGGATCGGTGGGGTAGCCTTCGCAATGCCCGTCCAGGATCGCTTCGGGTATTTTCATCCGGGGAACACGTTGATACACGGTGTTAAGGGTGGGAAGCTGGGGCATCCGCTGGTACATATTGACCGCCATGGCGGTGCCTTGCAAGTCACCCGACATTCCCCCTTCAGCATAACCCGGGAAGAAAAATCTCGTATCGACCGGGGCTCCCTGCTGCAGACATCCCATATTAATACCGGGTTTGCCCAAACCCTGCATGGCCATCAGACAAACCATCGATCGCGCCCATTCATTGCCCGTGGCACATCGGCAGGCGCTGCCGAAACCCTGCAGGCCCCCGGCGGCCAGATAGGTCTTTTTGGATCCCCACTGCCTGGCCAGCGCTCTGACGTCTTTGGCGGCGATTCCGGACTCATTTTCCTGCCATTCGGGGGTTTTTGCCACGCCGTCTTCTTTGCCCAGGATATAATCTTTCCACTTGTCAAACCCAACCGTCCGGTGGGCGACATACTGCCGGTCGTAAAGCTCCTCGGTGATCCAAACATAGGCAATCGCCAGGGCCAAGGCATTGCCGGTCGCCGGTCTGGGGGCCAGCCATTTGCCGCCCATTAACGCGGCGGTATGGTTATAATATGGATCGATATGAACCATTTTTATTCCCAATACTTTTAGCCATTGGCGCCGGATGGTACCCTCGAATGCACCGTATACCCCACTGGTGGATTCGGGATCACTGGACCAGAAGACAATCATTTCACAATGCTTCAGACAATCTTCCACCGTACCGTAGGTCTCCGGTGCCCCAAGCCGCGCGCTTTGTCCCCAATGATGCATGGCCCCCCAATACCATCCCTCCCAACTATCGGGATTGTGGATTACCGGTGTGAAGCCGATCGTATTAAAAAATCGCAGCCGGCTGCTCAGCCAGTAGCCGAGATGCCCCCAGGTGTGATGCGAACCACTGCCGTTCAATATGGCGCCGGGGCCATGTTCTTTCTTGACGCGTCTAATCTGATCGGCAACGATATCAAGGGCTTCATCCCAGCTGATTCTCTCGTAACCGGATATTCCCCTGTTTTGACAGTGGCGTTCGCCGTGGGGATCAAAATCCACCCGCTTCATGGGATATAATAACCGGTCCCGGGAATAGACCATGGATTTCCAGGCCAGGGTATACGGATTGACGGTGGTCTTGCGCGGCGGCGTAAATTCTCGGCCCCGGGCCCTGATGGTCCAGGGATCGGCATCGCTGTCATCGAATTCAATGGGCGTGATGCGGATAATCTTGTTATCTTTCACATAAACAAAAACCGGTCCACCGTTGGTATTGCTGGTGTAACGTTTGACGCCGCCGCCCCCCGTGTCGGTGCCGTATTGCATCCCGCTGGTCAAAATTTGATTGAGCGTCTCCATAAACCACATAACCAGATCATCCGGACCCTGGATACCGATTTGAAAACTTTTCATGGCACTGATCATGGCCAGGTGTTTTTTAGGCGGCATGAATAGCTTAACGGCCAGTTCGGCATCTTTGAAGGTCATACAGACATCGGGATTATCATGCAGTCCCCGACTGGAGGAAACCTTACCTTTGTCGAACGTAAAATATCTGCCAACCGAATCATCGCTAATTTTTATCTGAGCCGTGAAGTTTTTCTCCGCCAGACGCTCTTTATAGACCGGATACTTACTGGCGGTGTGATTGATTGCTTTTTCAAGGCCATAAAGAATGGCGGCAAACTGCATCTGTTTAAGAGTCATAACTTCCTCGCGGATTTAAAAAACTATTCCATAGTTCCAGTAGTTCACCAACACGGGCGGCCTTAATGATTGCTTTTTTCATCGGACAAACACCTGACTCAAATGGTGGCTATAATTTCCTGGTCACTTCCAAAAGATATTCCACGAGGGCCTTGCGCGATTTTTGGGCATCTTCGGCAGACCTTTTCTGAAATCCTTCACCGGATTTAAAGCCCAGCTTTCCCTGATCCACTTTTGCTTTCAGCAGCGGCGAAGGGTTTGGCGAACTTTCCAGGTACTTTAATATGTAGTCATGGATGGCCAGTGTCAGGTCCGTTCCCACCATGTCCGCATTTTCCAGAGGACCCAGGGCTGGGAGCCTCAGGCCGAAGCCGTAGCGGATACACTCGTCCACTGTTGCCGCGTCGGCGATTCCATGCGCCACGATCGAAATGGCTTCCCGCCACAGTGCGTGTTGGAGCCGGTTGCCGACAAAACCCGGCGTATCCTTGTGCACCCGTACCGGATGTTTGCCAACTTTTTGCAGCAGATCAAACGTTCGGTCGACGGCTTCTTGATCCGTTTCATCCCCGCGGATAACCTCAACCAGTGGAATCAGATAGGGCGGATTCCAGAAATGGGTTCCGACGATCCGCCCCCGGTGGGTTGATTTTTTGGCGATCTCGGTAATACTGATCACCGACGTGTTGGTGGCCAGAATGGTATCCGGCGGACAAAGGGCGTCTAGGTCCTTGAAAACATCCTGCTTCAGATCCAGATTTTCGAGGACGGCCTCAACCACGAATTGGGCATGTGACACAGCTTCCGCCAAATCTGTGGTTGTCCTGATTCGTTGTATTGCCGGCTCGATCCGGTCTTGCGAACCGATACCCTTTTGAGCCATCAACGCCAGATTGGCGCGAATGCTTTCAACGGCACCGGACAGCACCGTGTCTTCGATATCCATCAGGCTCACGGGATGGCCGTGCACGGCAAATATCTGGGCGATGCCGTGACCCATCAATCCCGCACCGATTACGGCAAGCTTTTTTCGTTTCGACATGGCTACCTCTACCCCGCGGTATACCCCCCGTCAATGCAAAGAACTGCTCCCGTCATGAAGTCGGAGGCTCGCGAAGAAAGATAAATCAATGTTCCGATAAAATCTTCCGGTTCGCCCAGACGTCCGATGGGAATACGCTTTAAAAAATTTTTATAAAACGCCTGGTCATCAAACATCCATTGAGTCAACGCCGTGCGGAACACCGTCGGGGCGATGGCATTGACATTGATTTTGTGGGGACCCCACTCGCAGCCCAGGGATTTGGCCATCAGGTGAATAGCTCCTTTCGAGGGGCTGTAGGCCGTGTAATTCGCCATCCCTAGTTCTCCCCGGGCCGACCCGAGTAAAATAACTTTGCCGCCGCGGCCCTGTTCAATCATGACCCTGCCGGCTTCTTTGCAAAATAGATAAGTGCCTTTAACATTGGCGTCCATAATCATATCCCATTCTTCGAGGGATTGTTCGGTGATCGGCCCCGGCTTGTTGACACCGGCCGCGGTGATCAAAATATCAATACCGCCAAATGTTTCTACCGTTTTATCGACCACGCGCCGAACATCATCATAGACAATCGGAGATCCCGGACAGTGGGTGGCTTTGCCGCCGGCTTCTTCGATTTCCTTGACTAGCGGTTGCAGCGTTTCCTCGGACCTGCCGGTGGCCATTATTTTTACGCCGGCCGCGGCCAAACCCAGGGATGCAGCATGACCGAAGCCGCCGGTGGCACCGGTGATGAGGGCCACCTTGCCACTGACATCGAAGATATTCTTGATATCGGGTAAGCTCATTGTTAGACCTCGCTTGTGTAGTTGTAAAAGGTTTTGTCCCGATCAGCGTGCCCGGCCACAATGGGCGCCTGACCTTAGACAAAGCCCTTGGAGTGAAATCAAAGCCTGGTCTTCTGGGCCCGGATTCTTTACTCGTAGCTGTAAACAACCAGCATGCTGGCCGGTAGATTGGTCCGGTTAATGATCTCGCGACCCTCTTCCGGTGCGATGTAGATCAGGTCATTCGGCTTCAGGACAATCTCTTCCTCCGGTGATTTGATGGTTACTTCACCGTCAAGTACGAAGTAAATCTTCTCACCCGGCGGCGCAGCAAACTCGGCCCCGCCGCCCGGCAGAAAATGAGACAGCCCGACCCAGAATTTGGAAGCGCCGGTTTCCTCTTTGCCGTGCAAGCGCATCGCTGTCATGCCGAAATGCCCTGGCGCCTCGTAAGCTTTCAGATCTTTCAATTCTATTTTTTTCACGGTAACCGTCCTCCTTGAAATAAAATTGTTATCGAAAGACAGCCGGCAGGCAGAACTACTGATCCCCTTCGTCGACTATGGCAACCAGTCGAACGATAGATCCGTCGCCCTTCTCCCATCGAATCGGGAAGCCGGCCAAGGTAACCCGCATCCCGACAACCTGCTCGAGGTCGCCGCCGACATTCTCATAGCCCATGATGTCGTTGCGCAGCAAAAGGTTGTGACAGGGCTCCCACTCCGGAAAGTCTTCGAGCACGTCGTGTCCGGTTTCTTTTTTATACTCGGCGCAGACGTCCGGTCGCAGAGGACCCGGTCCATGGGGGCCGATGGCGGTGCCCAGGGGATGATCCAGCGCCTGCTGGTCGACACCGACAGCTTTCACACCTTTTTCAACAAACCATTCGCCGGCCTCCTTGTACAGCCCCGGTGAATAGCAGAAGTACTCCGTGCTATCGGCGTATTTCTTGTGCCAACCCGTATGAACGATGACAATATCATTCTTTTCGATTTTGGGCCTGGCATTCTCCAGATCTTCGGGCGTGATTACGCCCCATTTTCCTTTGGGTATATCCACGATGACACCGGTGCCGTAGTACTTGTCCAGAGGAATCTGATCGGTATACATTCCTCCTTCAAACACATGCGCCGGAGAATCGGCGTGGGTGGTACAGTGCATGGTGGTGGTGATAACCTGGGACAGGACGCCCGATTTGGCATGATAATGCATGCGCTCGATTTTGACATCGGCGAAATACGGCCACAGGGGGCACTTGTCACCAAATGGGTGGCTTAAATCAACGAGTTTTACTTTACCCATAATTTCCTCCTTTATTTAGACCCTTAAGGGTGTTTTTGTGACCCTATGTTGTATGAAATCTATTGAATATTTTCGATTGAATATTTAAGGAATTCTATCCATTCTACTATAGCCATTATTAAAGTAATGGAGCGAAACGCGGCGCAAGCGCCTGCGCTGCGCGAGCGACCTCCACAAATCTTCAATTTTCAATTTTCAATCAAACGAATTTTCCGCCAGGCCCATATTACCCGTATCGCGCTGACGCGCGCCGGATGCATGGGGCCGGCCGCACGTCAGGCAGCGCCGGCCCCTTTCAGGCAGCATCGGCCAGTGATCCCGATCACCGCCTTATCTCAGCGGAGACACCTTGCCGGTCAGGGGAATGTTCGGATGCTCCTTGTTGTAGACTATTTTCAGATTCCAGGGGAATCGTTGCCCTTTGACCCATTGACCCCCCACCAGTGGTGTCCGGCTGTAATTTTCTTGGTTGAACTTAATATGCCCGACAATGGTGTTCATGTCGGTGTCGGCAATGGCTTTGCGCAGTGCTTCTTTTTCAAGGGTGCCGGCCCGTCGCAGGACATCGGCTGCAATTTCATAGCCGGCATGCTTATACCCAAGGGGCTGAAGCCATTCCTTGCCGGTAGCCTTTGTCCATGCATCGCACAGATCCTTTGCGCTTTCGCCGGTCAGCGAACTCTTGAAAGGATGGTGAGGGCTCCACCAGACTTCCGTGGTGAGCCCTTTGGGCAGATCGCCCCCCAAAGCCCCAACGGCCGAAGGGAATAGGATCGCCTTGCCGATGGTGGCGACTTTGGGTATGAAACCCTGTTGATGGCATTGTCTCCAGGCGGTCGTGAAATCCGGTGGGATCATGTTGCCCAGTAAGATCTCGACATTTTCCTTCTTCCAGCGGTTGATATGCGTGCTGAAGTCCTTGTTGAAATAAGGAAATCTCCCCAGATCGATAACTTTGTAACCTTTGGGTTTCAGCACCTTTTTGAAAACGGCCGACCAGGCGACACCATCGGGGTCATTGGGCATCAGGATACCCACGACCTTGTTTGTCTTGACCTGTTCCCACATACCGATGTAGTTCGGCACGATATCTTTTTCCACCGACCAGAAAGAATGAAAAGTCCACTTGTAAGGTCCGCCCTCCAGCCAGGGTTCCAGGGGAGAGTCCAGGGAGATACCTGGAATTCTGTACCTTTCGACCATACTGGATACCGGGTTGACCGTATCCGGTGTGTGGTAAAAAACCATCAGGTCAACCTTATCCTTAACGATGAGTCTGGAGGCGATCTCGCCGGCTTTGGTGGGATTACTTTCGGTATCGACAATTTTTACCTTTACGGGAACCTTCTTGCCGAATTCCTTGATAAAGATGCCACCGTCCTTGTTGATCTCGGCCAGTACCCGCTCGTCCACCCAGGGCGTCCCCTCCCCGAAAGATGCCAGGGGTCCGGTGCCGGGATTGGGCCGGCCGATCAAGATATGATCCCGCTTGGCAGCATGGGCATGGTTTACGATTCCGGGGAGCGTCAACCCTGATGTCATCACGGTCCCCACCGCCATGGCGCTTTTCTTCATAAACTCCCGCCGGTTGATGCCGCCTTGTTTCGTCTTTTGCTTCTTTTTCTCGTCCATGATTCCCCTCCTTGTTTTATTCAGAAGTTGGAGTTATGTGACCGCGTTTGGTCCACTTATACCCGCCGGGGCGACAGGATCGTAAATCCGGTCTTTTCCTGTAATGTTCCCATGATTCCCTTCGGTGCCACCAGCATAATCGTGATGGCGATCATACCCAGAATGAGCATGCTGATATGGCCGTAGTCGGCCAGCCACTGGGTGAGCAAAACGTAGAGAAAACTCCCCACAATAGGCCCTTCCATGGTGCCGATTCCACCGATAATAACAATAAATACCAGGATTACGGTCCAATCTATGGCAAAGGCTTTGTAAGGCTGTATAAATATCTGGAACACGTATAGAACCCCGGCCGTGGTACCGGTGATGAAAGCCGCAACCAAAAAACAGAAAAGTTTGGATCGAAAAATCTCCACGCCGATGGTCTCGGACACCTGCTCATTATCCCGCATGGCCATGAGTCCCAAGCCGATTTTAGACCGTAAAATAAGATACACGACAACCAGAGATGTCAAAGCCATGATAAACGCGGCATAAAAAATCATTATCATCGAGGGCGGTGTGGCGGGTTTAATAAATAATCCGGTTCCATACTTGACAAATTCCCAATTGCTAAACCACAGCAGCAGTATCTCGGCAAAAATCCAAGTCCCGATACCGAAGAATATTCCTTTCATTCTGAAGATAAAAAGAGACATAAACAGTGCCAGCAGAACCGAGAACATTCCGCCGATCAATACGCTCAGCCAGACATACACGCCGTAATAGTTGGTCAGAACCGCCACGGTATAACCGCTGAAGCCGATAAACGATTGTTGGCCCAGGGATAAAAGACCGGAATAGCCCACCAGCAGATTCCACATCTGCGACATGGCCATATAGAGGCATAAAAGAAGGCCGAAAAGGAGAATGTAATCCGAACCCCAGATGGGAATCGTACCCAGGAGCACAAACAAGATGCTTAAAAGGCACCATCTGTATTTAAAAGGTCTATCGGCCATAATGCCCTAAGTGGTCTATTTCGTATATTCAATGACGTATTTTTTAATGAAAACTAGGGAAGCTAAACTTAATAGTGACTAAAGTTGAAAGTTTTAAGTGAATCCCGCCGCGGCGGGATTAAGGACTGCGCTTTCAGCGCGGTCTATATATAAAAAGATAGAATACCTCGATCCGCTGTGGATTACGGTATAGCTCCACTTCATCATTTTTTATAAAATCGACAGAAATCCATAACTTTAGTCACTTTAGTTCACTTTAGTCGCTTCAAAATTTTCAGTTGAAAGTAATATGTCATCGTATTTATGAATACATGTACTAAGCCTTGCCGAATATTCCCTGGGGTCTCAATCCCAAAACGATTAGCAACACCAGATAACCGCAAAGAAGCTGGTAGCCCGGTCCGGTGAAGTGGGCACCCAAAAGCTGGGCCTCAGCCAGGATGATCCCGCCAACGAGACACCCGGCCATGCTGCCCAAACCTCCTATTATCATGACGCCAAAGGCAATTATCAGGTACTGCGGTCCGGTATGCGGGTAAAACGTAAATGTCATTCCTACCAGTACACCCGCCACGGCAGCGGTCATCATCGCAATTCCCATCGCGTAGGCATAGATGTTGCGGGTATTGATCCCCATCAATCGGGCACCGATCTCATCATCCGACGAGGCTCGTATGGCCCGGCCCAGATATGTTTTTTTAAAGAAAAGATGAAGCGCCACAATGACAGCACAGCCTAATAAAAAATCGACGAAGTACAATACCGGCAGGTTGAGCGAACTGCCCAGGGGAATTGTCTTAACCGACAGATCCGTCATCAAACTGCGTGCATCCGGGGTGAAAACCAGAAGCAAAGAGTTTTGCAGAATAATCGAAAGCCCGAAAGCAACCAAAAGGGGCGGTTCCATTTCTTTGCCCAGGACCCGGTTCAAAAGAAATCCCTGAATCAAAAAGCCGACAACGAACATAACCGGTACAACCGCCAAAAGAGACCAGAACGGGTTGAGACCCAGCCATGAGATAAAAACCAGACTCAAGTAACTGCTCAGGATCATTAAATCCCCATGGGCAAGGTTCACCAATTTTACAATTCCGAACATGGTGTTCATTCCCAGCGCAATGACCGCATAGAGTCCCCCGAGCAATATGCCGTTTAAAATTGGTTGTAGTAGATCCTGCATGTCAACTCCGGCAGAGATATTGAGCCACCCGGTCTGCTTTGCCTTCTTTGTAATGATCCTGTATCAAGCCAGGCGTCAAACCGGATTGATTCCGAAATATGCTTGCTTGACCTGCTCTTCGGTAAGCGAGGATGGCTCCCCCTCCAAAACCACTTTTCCTTCCAGCATGATGTAAGCCCGATGGGCCGCTTTCAGGCTGCGCTTTATATCCTGTTCCACCAGCACGATCGTGATACCATCCTGGTTGATATGCCCCAGGCGCTTATAAATGTCTTTGATGACAACCGGTGCCAGTCCGAGAGAAATCTCATCGCATAAAATGAGTTGGGGCGCGGACATCATGGCCCGCCCGATGGCCAGCATTTGCTGCTCTCCGCCGCTCAGGGTGTTGGCCATCTGACGGCGGCGCTCCTCAAGTTTTGGAAACAATTAATAAATTTTAGTCAGCGTCTCGTCCTTTTTGGCCCTCGTTTTCGGTGTGTAGGACCCCATCACCAGATTCTCATAAACAGTCAGTCGGGGAAATACTCTTCTACCTTCGGGAACCAGGGTGATGCCGCGCGGTACGGTCTCATGCGGAAGCAGGCCGTCGATCCTCTCCCCGAAAAATTCAATGGTTCCGCGAGATGGCGCCAGCAGCCCTGCAATTGAATTTAAAAGGGTGGATTTGCCGGAGCCGTTGGCCCCTATGATTGAGACCATTTCCCCTTTTTTGACCTCAAAGGAGACATTCCACAGGGCCTGAAAATCCCCGTAATGCGCATCTAATTCACTGACTTTCAGGGCGAGGTGTTGCGGCACTAGTCCTCCTCTGCTCCCAGGTAAACCTCGAGAACCTCTTTGGAGGACATGACTTCACCTGGATGACCACACTTGAGCCAGCGGCCCTCGGATATGACCAGTAGTCGGTCTACGCCTTCGGACATCATCATCATGATATGCTCGATCCAGATGATGGAGATCCCTCTTTGCTGGATTTGCTTTACGATTTTCAACACCTGTTCGGTCTCGGCCTCGGTCAATCCACCGGCCACCTCATCCAGAAGAATAAGCTTCGGCCGGGTCGCCAATGCGCGGCCCAACTCCAGTCGCTTCCGATCCAGCAGCGGCAATCCGCCTGCAAATTCATTTTTTTTGGCGAATAATCCGATCATCTCCAGATTTTCGTAAATTTCGCCCCGGGCCTGCTTCTCACGCAGCCCCCCGCCGTGCACAGCGGCAACCAGGAGATTTTCGAAGACCGACATCTTACCGAAAGGTTGCGGAATTTGATAGGTTCGCCCCAATCCCATGTGGCATCTGCCTGACGGTGATTCTTGGGTGATTTCTTTGCCTTTAAAAGTGATGATGCCGCCATCGGGCTTGATTATTCCCGTCAGCAGGTTAAACACCGTGGTCTTGCCGGCACCGTTGGGACCCATCATACCCAGAATTTCGCCTTCCCTGACTTCAAAGGACAGGTCATTCACGGCAACCAGCCGGCCAAAGCTTTTTTGGAGATTATTTACGACCAGTATATCCGCCATCAATCAGAATCCTGTTAATTACTTGGCATCTCGGTCCGCTTGCGGAATTGATTTCTTATAATATAGTTGGGCCGATATCTTTGCCGCGGCTTCTTTCAATGCGGCAATCATCTCTTTACTATTGTTGGCTGTAATTCGTTGGTGCGGTCCTGCGATGACAACGCTTGCGACCGGTTTTTCTTCGTGGTTGAATATGGGGGCGCCAATGGCGCTGGTGCCCTCGTCGATTTCCTCTAAGTCGAAAGAGACGCCTGATCGTCTTATTTTTTTTAATTGTTCTATCAGCACGACTCGCTCGGTGATGGTGTGCTCGGTGAAACGGTGCAGGGCCACATCGAGGAGTGCGTTTCTGACGTCAAGATTTGAAAAAGCCAGAATGGCTTTTGCTCCGGCAGCGGCATGTATGGGGATCCTGTCGCCAATGTTGCCTGCAAGGCGCACCAACCGGGGACCCTCAGCGATGTAGGCCATCACGGTGGTCTCTCCCGAAAGCACTTCCAGAATGACGGACTCTTTGACTCTGTCACGCAGACCATCAATATATGGCTTTGAAATTTGAACTAGATTGTTGTTGATGGATTGATTGACCGCCAGACCAAGATTAAAAGCCGCATGTCCCAGCCTGAATTTTTTAGTTTGTTTGTCGCGCTGGAGGAAGCCGAAATTGGTGAGAACCAGAAGGATTCGGGAGACGGTAGCTTTGTGAAAACCAAGCTTTTTGCTGATTTCTATCGTCCCCATTCCCTGGTTGGACGGCGTAAAGGCCAGCAGGATTTCCAGGGCCTTTTCGATAGCGTTGGTTTTCTTGGCAGAAGGTCTCATATTATGCAACTACTGTATTATAATGTGAGACTTACTGTGTATATTTTTTAAGGTTTCGCTGTCAAGCTTTTTCTTCCTGTATAAAAATGGTGCCAAGGTTTACACTGGTCTTTAAATCGACACGCATCTCCTTTTTTTTATAACCGGCAAGTTCTATCGTCAGGTTATACTTGCCGCTGTTTTCCTCGAGATTATCGATGATAAAGTCACCATAATTATTGGTTTCGGCGTCACCAATCTTCATTTTTGGATCTTTGGACAGTGTCACGCTGGCACCCTCGGCACATTCGTCCTCGTATTTTAAGGCCACATTGCCCGCGATGAAACACCGGGTATAACGGTATAGGTTTTTGTAAAAGACCCGCGGTCTGGTTTTGTAGTGCGGCTGATAATCCTCAAGATGTTCGGATCTTTTAATCGTCTGCATCTCGGAATCTTCAACGCACACCACGGCTAGAGCGTCGGTCGGACAGGCCTGGACACACCTGGGTTGTTGCCATCCGTTTTCCAGAAGGTGCACGCAAAACGTGCATTTTTGAGGCACCGCCGTTCCCTCGTTCCACCAGATCGCACCGTAGGGGCAGGTATCGACGATTTCCTTCCGGCCCTTGGCTTTTTGCGGATCGATAATGACAATTCCGTCACGGCGCTTGTACACCGCTGCATCTTGGGATTTCTTGATACAGGGCGCATCATCGCAGTGCATACAAGGCAGGGGCAAATAGGAGACATCCACTTTGGGATACTGCCCCCGCTCCTTGCGCATGATGTTCATCCATCTTTGGCCATGTCTGGGCTGGGCCGAGGAGAAAGGCGGAAAATCGTTCTCGAAAAATTCGTCTTTGCAGGCCAGAAAACAGTTGTTGCAATCGTGACATTTGGCCACATCAATTATCAGGTTCCACTTTTTCACTTTTATCCTTCTTCCTCCTTCCATTTTTCGATTTGAACGAGACACGAATTTGGGGCCATACCGCAGGCATTCTTGGATATGTAACGTCCCGGCGTCAGCAGATTGATACATCCTCTGCGATCCGCCGACTCGCCGGGATTGCCCGTTGGGTCATAGTCTGCGCACGATTCGTAGGAGTGAACCGTGCCGGGCGGGACCCGTTCGGTGATCTGGGCCGCACATATAACGACCCCCCGGTCATTGTAGACTCGAACCAGGTCATCCCTGCCGATTCCTCTTTTTACGGCATCTGCGGTGTTGATTCGTATGATCCAATAGTAATAACCGTCTTCTTTGAGAATCCGATGATCCTTGATTTCGTTTATCCAGCTCTCTTTGGCATCGCCCATGGTGTGAAAGCTGAACCGGGGATGGGGTGATATCAACTGCAGGGGATACTTTTGATAGAGTGCCGTCGTATGGTGTCCTTCCCAGGAAAAACGGTACTTGGGTATCAGGGGCCTTTCTTCATCCTCGGGATCGAATTTCCTGAGACTGGAAGATTCGAACTCGATCAAGCCGGAAGTTGTCTGAAGCCCTTTGCCGAATTCTTCCTGGGATTCCGGATGGGGTCCCCAGTCCGGCGTGTCTCTTTTGCGATCCTCGGCGAACCAGCGCAAGGCCGGGGTTGACTGGTAATTGTCAGACAGGGGAATCACGAAGTAACCTTTCTTGAAAAAAGCATCCCAGGAAATTTGGTTTGGCAGATCGCTGGCATCGAATACCCTTTTGGCCCAATCAAATTCATCCAAACCGCCCTCGGTGTATACATCGTAAAACCCCAGTTTCCCGGCCAAAAAAGCAAATATGTCATAATCCGATTTTGATTCTCCCAGAGGCTCGATACACTTTTTTTGCAGGCTGATGACGCGATGATTCACCTGGCAGGTGGAATCCGCAATGTATCCGTGACACCCAGCAAATTCGCTGATATCCCAGCGTTCAAAATTGGTGCAGGCCGGCAGGATAATATCGGCAAACCTGGTTTCGCCTTCAAACCAGATGGACTGGTTGACGACAAACGGCAGACGCTCGGTCCGATAAGCTTTCACGTATCGATTGGTTTCGTTCATGGTACCGATAAATGAGCCGCCGTAGCGGTAATACATTTGGATGGGCGGGTATCCGTCAGCCGGGTATTTGTATTTCTGAAATTGGGCTTCGATCGACTGGCCGCAAAAGCCTTTGCCGCGCCACTCATACTTGCCGTCCAGGATGCACTCCGGAATTTTAAGCCGGGGAATGTGCTGCCCCATTGGGGTGTTTATACTAGATCGGGTCGGCTGCTTGTGCATGCGATAGACCCAGCGAAAACCGGCGGCCGAGTTGTCCACATCACCGGACATTCCGCCCTCGGTGTAGCCGGGAAAAAGAAAATCCGAGTTATGGGGTGCCCCCTGGGTCGTACTCCAAATATTGATACCGGGTTTGCCCAGACCCTGCATCGCCTGCAGGCTGATCATAAGACGCGCCCAGTCGCTGCCGGTAGCCGATCTGCAGGCTCCTCCCCAGCCGCCTAAACCGCCGGCGGCCAGCATGGTCCTTTTGTTTCCCCATTCCCGGGCCAGGGCCTTGATCTCCCGGGCGGGGATGGTGCTCTCTTTTTCGGCCCACTCGGGCGTTTTGGGCACACCGTCCTCCCGGCCCAGGATGTAATCCTGCCATTTATCAAAGCCCGACGTTCGGCTCCGAATGTAATCTTTGTCGTAAAGGTCTTCGGTCATCCAGACGTAGGCGATGGCACAGGCCATCGCATTGCCGGAATCGGGCCTGGGAGCGAACCATTTGTCGGCAAACAAGCCGGCCGTATGATTGTAAAAAGGATCGATAAAAATCATTTTAACCCCCAGATCCTTTAACCAAAACCTCCGGCAGGTGCTTTCGAAGGCAGAATAAATCCCATGGGTCGTCTCGGGATCGCTCGACCAGAATACGATCATTTCCGTGTGCTTGAGGGCGTCCTCCAGAAGATCATACTGTTCCGGGATGCCCAGCCGATGGCTGAAACCCCACTGATGCATCCCCCCCCAATGCCAGCCTTCCCAGCTGTCCGGATTGTGGTCTGCATAAGTATAGCCGATAAGGTTCATGAACCTGAAGTAAGCGCTGTGGCGGTAACCCATGTGGCCCCAAAGGTGGTGTGATCCTGCCGTGGACATGATAGCGGCCGGACCATATTCGCGTTTGATGCGTTTGATCTCGGCGGCCACGATGTCCCCGGCCTCATCCCAGCTGATGCGCTCGTATCCGGATTCCCCGCGTTTGGTGCAGTTGCGTTGCCCGTCAGGATCGAAGTCGACCCGTTTAAGAGGATGCAGCAATCGGGTAGGAGAATAAACCATAGAGCGCCAGGCCAACGAGTAAGGAGAAAGGGTGGTTTTGCGCGGCGGAGAGAACGTTCGGCCTCTGGCATCGAGTTTCCATGATGGCGCATCATCGTCGTCAAATTCCATCGGGGTGATGCGAATTATCCGACCGTCCTGCACATAAACGAAAACCGGCCCGCCTGTTGTTCCGTTGGTCAACTTTTCTATATTTCCCATCTTCGTTCCTCTGTTAGAAGTGGCTTAAAATCCTCAAATTAGTAAAGGGTTATCTATTCAGTATAAATTTCTGTATCTTATAATTCTTACTTAGTAAATAATAATTCGGGTGCTTGGGAAAGACTGTGTCAGGTTGAGATCATGAAGACGAGTGCAGGCGAAGCATTTGTTGAGGTGTCGAACGAATATGAACGCGGTCAAAACTGGGCTTCTAACACATCATTTCCAAAACCAGCTCGATACATTCACTTGACAGTTAATACCACTATGTAGTATTAAAGAAGCAGTATTATTCATCTTGAACTGGAATGACCCTTCCTTCTTGGATCTATCTTCTCTTTTGAAACTTCCGTTACCCCTGAAATAGATACCGGTTTCCTTTAAACTCTAACTTAAAAATTCTAGTGAACATTAAATGCAAAACCTTTAAAATATGAACGCCTTGTTCATAGGAGAACAGAATGATGGTTCAGCAGGTAATGAAAGGTAAGCGCGTCGGTCCGGATGAGGGCAAACTCTATAAGCGGGCTAACGACATTTTCGTCAAGGTGACGGCCGAAGATACGGGCGGTGTCTATGAGGTGTGCGAGGAGCGTTGCCCACCCGGCTTTTCATCCCGAAAACACAGGCATGCCCGAAATCATGAGACCTTTTACGTAATTGAAGGCAGCGCCACGTTCATCCTCGGCGATAACTCCTTCGAGGGAACAAAGGGATCGCTGTTTCACATTCCAGCCGGCGTGCCGCACCAGGTTATCGCCGGCGCCGACGGCATCCGCATGCTCCTAATCTACGGCCAGGGCAAAATAGAGGCCATGTTCAAGGAGATGACGGCGTTGACGCCGGAACAGCAGGCTGATTTCGAGACAGCGAAAAAGGTTGCCGGAAAACACGACACGATTTGGGCGGAGGAGTGAAAACAGCTCTTTTTCTGCCAAATTGAACCAAAAACCCAGACATTCTGTAAACCACTAAAGATTCAGGATTTAAGTTATAAACTATAATTTTTGCTTTTTTATAAAAAGAAAGAGTGAAGCGACACTGTGATCCGGTATCTGGTATCCTGTATCAGGCATCAAGCACCTAATAAGCAGAATCTTAACTGATAGACCAACCCTACGGAGGGCGGGTAAACCCTGAAAGACGGAACATTATTTTGACAACCACTTCTATAAACGTCTCTTTTTAACCTCAGACCATCCACCGAGGTTGCGAATCAATCCACAACCTACCTGTTCAAACCCACGCCCCTGATCGATTCCTGCTTTTACATAGGCCGAATAGCGCCTTCACGTTGTGCCGGTAAAGAGTATTCATGGATCATGGGATGATGTTGACAAAGCACGATATTTGGGATAATCGGTTTATTCAAAAGTTCTCAAAGTCCTCCGAGAAGCATCAGGTAGAAATAGATGATCTCTGGTAACGCTGGCACAACTTAATGTTATTTCTGATATTACCCAGCCATAAGAAGGAGTCGGCTATGAGCGCCAAAGTTTACATACCCCAGCCTATCCCGGACGTCGCCGTCAATCGCCTTAGGAAATCTGCTGAAGTTGAAGTGTTCCCTCACCTGGATCGGGTGATCAGTGAAGAAGATTTACTTGAGGCGGTAAAAGGGAAAAACTATCTCTATGCCCTGGGAGAAGTTCAGTACCCCGAGAAGGTAATTGAAGCAGCAGGACCGGATTTAAAGGGTATTGCTGCAATGTATATTTTCCCAAAATTCGTGGACATCAAGGCTGCCACGAAACGGGGAATTCCGGTAACAGGGATTCCGAACATGATAGTGGAGACCGCTGCGGAATTGACCTTCGCATTGGTGATTGGCACTGCCTGGCGGCTTCCTGAGGCGGATCAATTTTTGCGCAACAGTGAATGGAAACAATACCAGTCCATGGTCTTTCTTACAACGCGCATATACGATAAAACGCTGGGTATTGTCGGGCTCGGACGAATTGGCCAGAGTTTGGCAAAGAAGGCCCAAGGGTGCGGCATGCGGGTGCTTTATAACAAAAGAAACAGATTGGCGGCGAATGAGGAGAATAATCTGAATGTAGAATGGCGGGAGCTTGAGGATCTTTTTCGAGAGGCTGATGTGGTCGCTCTTACACCCACTTTAACTCCGGACAGTAAAGGGCTTGTTGGCGAGCATCTCCTCTCTCTCATGAAGCCGAATGCCTTCCTTATCAACACCTCCCGGGGAGCGGTTTTGGACGAGAAGGCATTGGCAAAGGCCCTCAAAGAGGGGTGGATCAGAGGCGCGGGTTTGGATGTCTATGAAAGAGAATTCCCGAATCCGGCTCCCGGGCCGATTGCCGAGCTGCTGGAACTCCCAAATGTGGTGTTGATTCCCCATATCGGCAGTGCGGCCCAAGAGACAAGGGAGGAAATGGCGCTGCGGACGGTGGAGAACATCGAGGCGATGATTCAGGGTAAAAGACCTCCGGATCTTCTTAACCCGGAAGTATTTGGGGAAAAGCCGGTTGATACAGGAGATCGAATTGGTTAGCGCCTTGTTATAATTCTTTCACCGGTGGCAGTTTGAACCGAACACAATATTAACGGGAGAATTGATTCCCATTGTCAGGGCTGGTCCCTAAAGAGAAGGGAGGTGAGAAATCTAAAAGGAACCGGAAGCCGTTTTAGAACTATCCAAATCTATGACTTTTTCATTATTTGAACAAAAGGAGAGAGGAGGAACAAGGGATGAAACAGGCAAAAAAAATTGTAGCTAAGATAATGATAGTGACCCTGCTGGTAGCATTATGTGGTGGCCTTGTAACCATGGAGGCTGCAGCAGGAACTAAAGGAAAACCAATCCTCATCGGTGCCTCGTTACCCTTAACCGGTGGGTTCTCCATTAATGGGCAGAAGCATAAAAGCGGCTATGAGCTCTGGGCCAAGCTGGTCAATGCGCGGGGCGGCCTCTTAGGTAGACCGGTTAAGATTATCATCAATGACAACCAATCGAACGTTGAGGCATCCCTTGCCCAGATTGAGCGTTATATCAATGTGGACAAGGTTGATCTTCTCCTTGGAACCTTCTCCAGTAAGCTCACCTTCCCAATGTCCGCCATAGCCGAACAGGCCAAGATGGTCTATCCCATCCCATCCGGTGGTGCCTTGAAGATATACATACGAGGTTTCAAGTACATCTTCTTCTTCCAGCCCACTGCGGCAGAGTATGTTGGCAACTCTATTGCAGATATGATTTCACACTATGTTCCGTCCGGGGATCGTCCCAAAACAGTCGCTGTGGCCTGGGCCGATGACTTCTTCTCCAACGCGATCTCAGCCGGGATGTTAGGCAAGAAAGTAAAAGTCCCCGGAGTCAAAAATGTCACAGACCTGGCGCCTGGCACCCTTTCCAAGGCCGGCATGAAAGTCGTGTTTGCCAAACAATGGCCGGAAGAAGGATTTTCGGACTGGATAACACTGGCCAATTCAATCAAGGCGAGCGGGGCCGATTACCTGGCGGGGTTGGTCGCCTACCCCGATGAGGTGATAATGCTGTCACGAGCGCTGAAGACCGTGGGCTACCAGCCCAAGGGTGCCTATTTTTGTCAGGGGACACAGGAGGAGGTGATGGAAGGCCTGGGCAGTGCTGTCAACGGGCTTACGATCCATTCAGCCTGGCACCCCGATGTTCGGTGGAACGGACTTCTAGCAGGGGAAAAACTCACGAATCAAGAATTTGTCAAACTGTTCAAGCAAGAATTCGGTCATGAACCTGATGAAGATGAAGCCATTCCATTTGCCACCTGCCAGGGGCTGGAACAGGCTGTCCGAGCTGTGGGGAGTACGGATAACACAGCTATTCGGAATTGGATCGCGTCCCGCAACAAGCAAAACCCAATTAAGACCGTTCTCGGGGATTTCTATTTTGACGAGCGCGGGTTAGCCAAGGATAAGTCCTTCCTGATTGCCCAGTGGCAGGATGGAAAACTGAAATTCGTTTATCCTGTGGGCCAATTTCCTGGAACAACGGAAATGGTCTGGCCAAAACCAAAATGGTAAATTGAACGATTACTGTTATGCCCGGCATCCTCAGCCGAGGTGCCGGGCACGCTGAACCTTGAAACTGGCTCTCTATTCAACGCCTATCAGGTGAGTTGCCGGCACAAGCTCCCAAAAGGTATGGCACATTGATATGGCCCTATTAGAAGTTCAGGAATTGAGCAAACATTTCGGCGGGGTCAGGGCTGTAGATCGCTGTTCTTTCACCGTGAAAGAGGGATCCATTACGGCTCTTATTGGTCCCAACGGTGCTGGGAAGACAACGGTCTTCAACCTGATCAGCGGCCTCCTTAAGCTGGATACGGGCATGATATTTTTGAACGGGGAGCAGATAGATAGATTGCAGCCTCACCAGATCACCCGCAAAGGAGTCAGACGTACCTTTCAGATCACCCGTGATCTTATGGAAATGACCGTTCTGGAGAATATGGTCGTCCAATCTCCCACCGACGGATTCATGGACATCTTCAAGGGGGGCATTTTGCGGGGCGAAAGAGACCGGGCCATGGACCTGTTGGATTTCGTCGGCATCGCTTATCTGGCCAACGAAAAGGCCAAGAAACTATCTTACGGCCAGAAGAAACTAATGGAATTCGCCGCCACCTTGATGAAAGAACCTCTGCTGGTTCTGCTGGACGAACCTGCCGGAGGTATCAACCCGGCCCTATTGGAAGAGATCGTCGATCGTATTCGCGTGCTCAACAAGCAGGGTATCACCTTCTTGATCGTGGAACACAATATGGAGCTGGTGATGAACCTTTGCGAGACTGTTATCGTAATGGCATACGGAAAAGTTTTGGCCGAAGGACGTCCAGAGACCATTCAGAATAATAATGAGGTCTTGGAAGCCTACCTTGGAGAGGAATAATGGCATTCTTGGAGGTGGAAAACGTAACAGCCGGGTATGGAAATGGACCGGATATTCTAAAAGGGCTCTCACTGGAAATCGAACAGGAAAGGATCTATTGCCTCATCGGACCTAATGGGGCCGGAAAATCTACCCTTCTCAAGACTATCTGTGGTCTGCTTCACCCCAGAGAAGGAAGTGTGGTTTTCCGGGGTGAAACCATAAGCAAACTGCGGACCGAAGAGATATTGAGAAAAGGCATCAGCTTTGTCCCCCAGGACCGCAGCCTGTTTCCTGATATGACTGTTAAAGAAAACCTGCGTATGGGTGGATACACATTGTCCAAGCGCCGGGAGATGAAGGAACGAATTGATAAGGTCTTCCGATTGTTTCCGATTCTCCACGAACGCAATACTCAACGGGCCAAGACCCTCTCCGGTGGCGAGCAACAAATGTTAGCCATAGGGCGATGCCTCGTATTGCGGCCCGCCCTCATAATGCTGGATGAGCCCTCGCTGGGTTTGGCACCTAAGGTTGCCAAAGGGATATTCGAAAGTATTCAACAGCTCAACCATGAGGGTATGACGGTCATTCTGGTTGAGCAAAATGCTCGCAAGGGCCTGGAATGTTCTGACTGGGGCTGTGTCCTGGACCTGGGAACAACCTGTTTTGAGGGCCCTGCGCAACACGTTCTCGACAATCCACAAATTCAAGAACTCTATCTGGGCAGAAAACCGCAGAATTGCCAGGAAGGCGGCGCATGACCAATCTGGTTCAGGTTCTATTGTTGGGCATTGCTTTAGGGGGCGTGTATGCTCTAATGGCTTCCGGGCTCACCCTGATCTTTGGTGTGATGCGGATCGTCAACATCGCCCATGCATCATTCATGATGGTTGCTGCCTATATTAGCTATTGGGCTTTCCATCTGTACGGGATTGACCCTATCCTGTCTATCTTGATCAGCATGCCGCTTATGTTCTTGCTGGGGGTTGTGATCTACAGAATTATCTTCTTTAACATCGCCGGGGGGGCACGACACGGGGAGCTGACCGTACTGCTTACTTTTTCCCTTGCGCTGGTCATTGAGGGCAGCCTGGGTTTCTTTTTTACGAATATCTATCGATCCACCAATCCTTCCTATACTACCGAAAGTATCTTTTTTGGCGAATTCTATATGCCGGAAGGCCAGGTTTATGCCACCTTACTAAGTTTAGCTCTCATAGGGCTATTGTGGACCTTTCTTCTGACCACCCGAACAGGGTACGCCATCCGCGCCACAATGCAAAATCGGGATGCAGCCCGGGTGGTTGGTGTGAATGTGGATCTGATATCCATGGTGGCGTTTGGGATCGGTATCGCTTTGGCAGGGGCCTCGGGATCAATGATCTCTTATCTCTTTCCTTTTTACCCTGCCAAGCACTGGGAGTGGATAGCTATCCTTCTCTCCTTGATCGTGCTGGGAGGAATGGGGAGTCTGATCGGTGCTCTGATTGGCGCCTTTATCCTGGCCATCATATCTGCTTACGTGAGCTTTTTTGTGGGTCCCACTTTGTCGTCTGTTACTTTTTTCCTGGCCCTGTTTCTCATCCTCCTGTTTCGGCCCCAGGGGATATTAGGAAAGAAAATGGAGGCTTAACTTAAATGTCCGTAAATTCGATCACCAAAAAGCCGATTCATCTGGGCAGTGCAGGTACTGAGCGGATGTCGTCATTCAGGGCCAAAACTGTTTTTATTATCATATTAACGTCGATTTTGTTTCTGTTTCCCCTATTGCAATTATTCACCGGCAACATCAACTATTGGCTGCATATGCTGCTCTATATCTTCATGTACGTAGCGATGGCTTCCAGTTGGAACATGATCGGCGGTTATGCGGGTTATATATCTCTGGGTCATAACGTCTTCTTTGCCATTGGGGGGTATTTCTCTGCCGCGCTGCTGGCCTACGCCGGCATTTCGCCTTTTCTTACGGCCCCGCTGTCAGGTGTGGTGGTGATGGTGTTTGGTCTATTGGTTGGGCTCATCAGCCTGCGCACCAGCGGTCCGGCCTTTATCATCTCCACCATTGCCATGGCGCTGCTGATTAAAATATCTTTTGACAATTGGGACTTGATTGGCGGCGCTGATGGACTGAGCCTGCCGTTGCTCCAACTGCACATAAAATGGGTTAAGATACCTTTTTATTACGGCATGCTGATCATCGCCATTGGGGCCATTTACACCTCTTACAGAATCCGGCATTCAAAATTCGGGTTGGGGTTGCGGGCCATCTCCCAGGATGAAACGAAAGCCGAAGTAGCCGGCATCCCCACCAGCTTCTATAAGATCCTCGCCTTTGCCATAAGTGGCCTGTTCGTCGGTATGGCCGGCGCGCTCTGGGGTCACTACCTCACCTATCTGAGACCGACCATTTTCCTTAACATCATCGTGGCAGCCAAGCTGGTCCTTATGAGCGTTTTGGGCGGCAAGGGCACGGTGTCGGGCCCGGTGGTGGGTGCCATCACCTTTATTGCCATTAACGAGTGCTTTCGGACCTACCTTGGTTTTACAGAGCTGAACATTTTTGCCACCGGCCTTCTGATGGTCCTGGTGTTGCTTTTCTTTCCCCAAGGCATTGTGGGCACGCTCAAGGAACATGGCAAGCTCCCACAGATTCTCGACTGGGACTAAGGATAAATATGGAAACTAAAGCTCGCACCTCCAAAACTGCGTAAATTATTGGTTCCATCCGATTTACCGCCAGGATTTGAGGAGAATTATGCGCTTTATACGAAAATGCATTTTTGCGAGAGGCGCTATCAACTCCAGCGAAGCAGGTGGCCCAATATTTGGGATTCGGCAATCGCAACGGGAATTGATGAAGGCATCGTGGCAGACATCCCAAATATTGGGCCACAGCCGGCACTTTTAATATAATCCAAGATAGCGCCTCTCGCAAAGACGCATTTTCTCCTTAAACTATGAGCGAAACACCTTTTTCGATACGCGTTTAATGCAAATAATGGGTGCGAAACTTGAGAAAGATCAACCGTCAACCTGAACATCCAACATGACGGAGGCGAAATGAGTGACTTCAAGAGCGAAATCAGGGATGGCATGCGGATATATTGGGATGTCCCGATCGAAATGGACGACGGGCTTAACGTGTTCGCAGACGTCTACCGGCCAATCAGCGACGGCCAATACCCGGTGATTATCACCTATGGTCCTTGCGGTAAAGGGCTCGCCTTATAGGAAGGTTACGACACCGCGTGGGAGAGGATGGCCCGGGAGCACCCGGACGTCACCGCAAGCTCGATCCAGAGCTCAGCACCGAATACCGCCCTTACCACAGCCACGATGAGAAGCAGCCTCTGATCCCTGGTGAGGCCGTCGAATTGGACGTGGAGATCTGGCCCACCTGCATTGTCGTGCCGGCCGGGTACAGAATCGGCCTGACCGCACGTGGCCGGGACTACGTTTTTCCTGGTGGCGGCGGCGGACGACTCTCGTATATGAAGAACGAGTTCACGGGCTACGGGCCGTTCCTGCACAACGATCCGCGGGACCGCCCCCCGAAGATCTTCGGAGGGAAAGTCACCCTCCACATCAGTCTGGACAAACCGGCGTTTGTGATTCTGCCGATCATTCCGAAGTGAGGTTCTGGCATTTTACCGAATATTCAACACTTATTTCTATTTTTTCATCTTTTCCGATTCAACATTCGAAGTTGGACGTTCGATGTTCAACGTTCATTTATATAAAAATCCCCACCCATCAAGCGATTGACAGGGTGGGGATTGGTTAGATTAAGTGATGGGGACTACTACAATTCGATTCCCAGCCGTTCCCACACAGACTCACCATCCTTGATTTCGGCTGCTTTCAAGTGTGGATAAGTGGTGATGAGAAAATAGGCCAGCGGCAGAACCCCTAAACCGATGATGATGGTGTCAGGGATGGCCCGAAAGGTTCCGAGAAAAACGATGACGCCCTTCTCGAAGAAATCCGCACTCCTGGCCACCCAGAGACCATCTCTAAATGCGATCCATGCCTGCATGGCCCCGACCGGCAGCAGGGTGGTAAACGCCATGAGAAAAAGACCGCCGTTGAGTCCCCAAAACGACAGTTTCAGGATACCATCCTTCCAGTGGGCCTTGTCGACCAGGCCGCGCCAGGAAAACAGCAGCAGGGCGACGGACAGCATGCCGTAAGTTCCGAACATGGCCGTGTGGCCGTGGTGCATGGTCAGATAGGTTCCGTGTTCATAGAAATTGATAATGGGAAGATTGATCAGGAATCCAAAGATTCCGGCACCCAGAAAATTCCAGAAGGATGCGGCTACTAGAAAATACATGGGCCATTTATAGCTGAACTCCTGCCCTTCTTTACGGATATCTCTGTACTCCATTAAGCCACGAACCACCAGCGTGATCAGCGGCACGGGTTCCATAGATGAAAATATGGCGCCCCATCCAACCCAGAAAGCCGCACCGCCGTACCAGTAATAGTGATGGGCGGTTCCAATGATACCGCTGATAAAGGTTATGGCCGCGGTGAAGTAAGCTACCTTTAAGGCTGACTTGGCTGTGGCCAGTCCCATGGCCACCATCAACAGTGCGATGACGGCGATGCCGAAGAATTCAAAGATGCTTTCCACCCAGAGGTGGACCACGAACCAGCGCCAGTAATCCGCCATGGTCAGGTGGGACCCCCGGCCGTAAAAAAGCCCGAAGCCGAAAAAGGCCACTACCAGCACGGCGCTGAACACATAAAACCAGATCAAAGCGCTGAATTCATCCTTGTGGGTTTTTAGATGATTGCCGACGGCGCGGTACACGATCAACAGCCAGAAAATCAGACCACCAAACAGCAGTATCTGCCAGAGGCGTCCTAATTCAAGAAACTCCCAGCCTTGATGGCCCAGCCAGAACCACAGATTTCCCAGCAGCCCCTTGATACCCAGAGCCTCCCCGGTCAGGCTTCCCACTGCGACCAGCAGGACGGCGGCGAAAAGCACTTGGACCAGCAAGCCCTGCTTGATCGGTTCGCGGCCTCCGATGATGGGCGCCAGGTAGATGGCTGATGCCAGCCAGGTGGTGGCAATCCAGAATACCATTAGCTGTAAATGCCAGGTTTTGGCCAAATTATAGGGAATGAGTTTGGACACAAAAGGGAACCAGAAGGTCCCCGGATGAATCGTGTAATGGGCCAGCAATCCCCCGAAACACGTCTGGAGCAAAAACAGCAAAATTACCACCACAAAGAATTTGGCGGCCTTTAATTGACTGGAGGTCAGGGGCATTTCGATAAACTTCTCCGCCAGGGCAACCCCTCTGGCTTCTCCGTACCAAAGACCATAGCGATGAATCCAGTAGACAAACAGACCCAGGACCAGAAGCAGGGCCAGGATACCGGCGATGGAATAAAAGTAAGTTTCGGTACTGGCGGTATTTCCCACCCGCTCATCCGGCGGCCAGTTGTTGGTGTAGGAGTAATCTTCCCCCGGACGAAGCGTTGATGCGACCCAGGCGGTCCAGAAGAAAAACCGTGAGATTTGAAGTCGCTGCTGTTCATCGGCGATCGTGTCGGGCAGAAAACCGAAGCGCTGCTGGCCGTCTTTAAAGATTTTATTCCAGTGCTGTTTAACCCTTTCGAGGCCTTCAACCTGGGCGTCGGTTAACGTGAGAGTATCGTTGGCGGCATCATATCGATTGGGTTTTGTCTCGTGTTTCGTTTTGACATCGATGATTCCCTTTTGGAGATCATTCAGGCCGTCATACGGTTTGCCATAATCTTTTTGGGCAAAATAATCACCGATTGCTTCAGCCATGATGTGCAAGGTGGCGGCGGAGAATTCCGGTCCTCTCTGAGACCCGTGACCCCAAACGGCGCCTTGATCCATCAACCCATAGCGTTGATACACATTTTGACCGGCGATGATATCCGATTTCTGAAACAGAACGGTGCCGGCTGTGTCGACGACTTTCCCTGGATAGGGCGGCAGCTCTTTGCGCATGGCGACGCCTCCTCCCAGCAGGATCACCATGGCCACAATAAAACAAAGAATGGCCGCCCATTTGAGCCCTTTAAGAGACATACTGTACCTCCTTTAAATGTTATTGATTTTTTGAATCTGAAAAGGTGAAAGGGTCGCGTAGATTTTACGCATCGAATATATAGTAAAGCCGGATCCGGCAGATAAAGTGACATCTGGTTCAAGACACTGTCGACCGGTGGCAGATATTCGTCACGTCAATAACATATTTAAAAGGCAAGGCATTGACTTAAATCAAAACGGAAGTAAAACGAAATATGTTTCCACGGGAAACCAGGGCAGTTTAAAGAATTTTCAGGCAATCGTCTTCCGGTGATCCGAATAATCATTTCAAGATGCTGGTATCGGGATGTCTTTTGACCCACTCACCCCAGCGCAGATCTTCGGAAGGAAGTTCCGGCAGCCACTTTTTGAAATATTTTCCCTGTATACCCATTAGACCTTTTTTGTGAGGGTACCAGAGGCTCCCGGTTTCCCGGTCATACAAAACAAATGTGTTGTTGTATGTCCAGCCCGATGGGGCCAGGGTCAGTGTCTGACTTTCAATTTGTCGGCTGTACACGGCAGCCAGATTGACCAGCGGTCAGTATCCGGCTGCAATCGGCTGTGAGCCGATCGTCGTATTGGCGATTTCATGACGAGCCAGTTTCGAAATGGCATAGGCCTGGGCCTGAGATTGGCTTTGAATACCGATAATACGCAGTCGATTGGAAACACCGCCGGTATCCTCGACAAGATGGGAATCATCGAGCGGCGTAAATGCATATCTGCCGATGCCATACTGAAAAGCTTGCGGCCTAAATCCAAGTGAAACCGCCTGGGTGACTTCCCAGCGCTCGCCGGTGAGATCCTTAATATAGATTCTTTTTCCGTCCTTGACGACTTCGGCTGCCCAAGCAACGCCGATCAGCAATAATAGACAGCTCGGTATAATCAAGAACCTGGGTAACGTCCATGCGCGCATGATATTTCCTTTCTGTAAAAGTTTCGGTTCACGGTCGACCGGGAACCTTAATCAATACGAGTTATAGCGTAATTTAATCAAACATAGAAATCTCCCGCCATCGGGGGTCAGAGTCAACTGGCTATGCCGTAGACAAATGTCTTGGGGTGCTGGAATACTGAAATGGCCTACTCCGCCGAAGTGGCTTCGGCTACGAAGGCTGGATTGGAATAGTGGGTTTATAAGGATGAGATTTTTTATTATATCAGTTTTCTAAATAAGAGGTTAAAATCAAGATAATATCCGTTTTTATACTCAATATTCCATTTTTCCACCATTCCATTGGAACTCTAACGGTAATACACACCTCTCTGGGGTGATATCAAAGCCAGGTCCTCTGAATCCGGATCCTTTACTTTCCCGCAGTTTGCTGCATCAGGATAGAATGTATCATTCATAGATACCCCGTGGCTTGCCGCGGGGAAGTTCTTTGTTTTAAAAAATCTGTCGCCGATATCGCCAAAATCTTACAGGCTGAAAACGAGTTTATGAAATTGGTCTTTGAATGGTCTATTCTAAGGGCTTTTTAAGAAGATCAGGGGGAGGATTTTATGGATTGCTTGATCCGCTCGCAGGCCTCGGGCGGAAGTACCACCGATTGATCCAGGATGCTGTCCTGCAATTTCTGATCGCGGCTGATATCGCGCATGAAATGCAGGTGCTTGTCGAAACGAAAGCAGTATTTGCACATGTACAAATGCATTCTGATTAAAAATCGCCTGTAGAAAGGCAGATCGCGGTCTAGGGATTTGGAAACCAGTTGCGTAACTTCTTTACAGCTAAACATCCAGTGCGACATCATGCGTTTTCTTCTCCGGGTTTATCAAACCATTTAATTTCCAGACAGCGGCGCAGGTACGTCCGCGCCCTGTAGAGCATTACCCAGCTATTGGACGCAGAGATCTGCATTGTCTTACATAATTCTTCGGTGCTCAATCCTTCCATTTCCCGCAGCATGAAAGCCCGGGCCAGGCGATCCGGGAGCTTTGCCAGACAGCGGTAAAGAACATCGATGAACTCCCGCTGCTCATAGATTTTCATGGGATTGACATCCCATTTACCCGGTTTGATTTTCCAACTGCCGTTATTTTTGAAAAAGCCTTCGACTGTCTCCGTCACCGTTTCGATATCTTCAACGGCCTGTTCTCTGTTTTTCTTTCTGAAATAATCGATGATTTTATGTTTGAGAATAGCGGTTAGCCATGTTTGCACGGCTGAGCGGCTTTGAAAATCATTGCGGCCGCGCAAGGCGGCCAGAAATGTTTCCTGGACCAGATCTTCGGCAACAACCGGATCTTTTATCCGTGACAAGGCAAACCGGTAAAGGTAATCACCGTACCGATCAACCCAGGTTTCCGGATCGTGGATGGCATCGTCTGCCGATCTTTTGTCGTTCATCGGAATCAATACCGGTATGGGTACCCCGTGGCTTGCCGCGGGGTGATTCATTTATTGCCTATTTTGCAATTTTCCGAGGGGTGTTATTCACCTTTTAGCAAATTATAGCTTAAGATTCAAATAGAGAATGAATGCAACTTAAGAAATTACCCCTTGAGTTTTTATTTGTATCTGATAACAAAAAATATCGGCCAACTCCTTAGAACTCAGACCGGTCCAATGTCCGGTCCCGCTTCCGCACTGCAGGCGGGCCTTGGCGGGCAGCGGGCAGGGGGATGTCAACAGCTTGGATTCATAAGAAAATTTAGACAATCCCTAATCCTGGACAGATGTACCTGGACCATGCAGGCCGGGAATTTTAATCCAAAAATTTGTTGTCTGAAACGAACCTGATTGGTTTGAACCGTCGTTAAATACCAATCAACAGGGCAGAAAGGAGGTGAGGTAGCCGTCACCCTGGTTAAGGTTCATAAACACTATAGCAAAGTTTTATGAAATAGGGAGGGTGTCTGATGAAAAGAAGGTCAGTTTTAGTTATTTTGCTCTTGTTTATCGGGATCGCTGTCTTCGCGTTGGGCTCGACTCCGGTCCAAGCTAAAACCTATAAACTCACTTACAGCAATTTTTTTCCGCCTTTCCACATCCAGAGCCAGTTAGCCGAAGCCTGGTGCAGGGAAGTAGAAAAGCGAACGAACGGAAGGGTGACTGTGGAATACTTTCCCAAAGGAACCCTGACCAAGGCCAAACAGGTGTATGACGGAGTTGTGACGGGGATTTCCGATGTCGGCCTGGGTATCTTTGCTTACACACGCGGACGATTCCCGGTTATGGCGGCCGTTGACCTGCCGCTGGGTTATACCAGCGGGAAAGTGGCCACAGCCATTGCGAATGATTTCGTTCGTAAATTCAAGCCCAAGGAAGTCAATGATGTGGAGGTGATGTATGTCCATGCTCACGGCCCCGGTCTGGTTCATACCGTGAAAGACAGACCGGTAAGGAAACTCGAGGATATGAAGGGCCTCAAGTTGAGAGGACATGGCACCAGCGCCCTGTTTCAAAAGGCTCTGGGAGCTACACCGGTTGCCAAGCCTATGCCCGAATGCTATCAAATGATCCAGAAAGGCGTGGTGGAGGGTGCTTCATATCCGTTCGAGGCCGATAAAGGCTGGCGGTTGGGAGAGGTCACGAAAAATGCCACGGCTGCTTTTTCCGTCGCATACACCACCACTTTTTTTGTGGTCATGAACAAAGACAAATGGAATTCCTTCCCGGCGGATATCAAACAGATAATTACCGGGATCAACAAAGAGTGGGAGGTAAAACACGGTGCGGCCTGGGATACCAGTGATTTAATCGGCGTTCAGTATTTCCTGAGCAAAGGCGGCACGATCTGGGGTCTCGATCCCAAGGAAGCCGCCAGATGGGAGAAAGCCGTTGCACCGGTTTCCAAAGATTACGTCATCGATATGAAAAAGAAGGGATTCTCCGACGCCCAGAAATACGTTGATTTCGTAAAAGCGGCTTTGGGGAAATAGCGGGAACATGTTTTATTTGGGGATCCGCCTGGATATTCCGGCGGATCTCTGTCCATTGATGTCGATATCGAAAACCGGGTCCTTTGGGCTGGGTTTGAAATAACTGGTTCTGGCGTGTAGAAGATAGTGCCTAAAGTGCCTAAAATGCCTAAAGCCCGCCCTGGTGCGACTCATTTATGTAAATTAGTACTGCCGATGAACCATATCAGACCAAACTTTTTAATACACATTATTGGTAATCGGTCTGGGCCAGGGTTAAGGTGCGCCTTGAAGGGCGCGATCATTTTTTACCAACGATGAAGCGAAGCGACACCACAATTTTAGGCACTTTAGTTGCATTTTTAACTTTAGGGCTCACTCAAAAATAACTTCACATTTTATGCGTCGATGCATCCCGCCTGGCTGCGTTGCGAAAACTCGGAATATCTCGATATTCCTGCGTTTTCGTGCCTTGCCCGACGGGCGCCTCAACGCCTAAAATTGTGAATTTATTTCTTCGTGAACCCTTAGTCACTTTAAATCATTCGGCGTAAAGTCTTTTTTAGGACAATCCACAAGCTGATTACTAGGGCCAGGACACTCTACTCTAACTCGTCAACAGGCACATAGCTGCATGGATGCATTCTGGAAAACTGTTGAGTGGATTTCGAATCTACTAAGAACCATTGGCGCAGCCTGCCTGGTCGGCATGACATTATTGACCTGCGCTGATGTGGTCGGCCGTCGCTTTGGCCATCCCATTTTCGGTTCGGTGGAAATCGTGGGTTTTATGGCCACGGTGGCGGTGGCGATGGCACTGCCTTATACGGACAGGGTCAAAGGCCATGTCGGGGTCGAAATCTTGGTCCGATTATTCCCGGAAAAAACCCAAACGATTATTGACCTGTGTACCCGGATTTTGAGTCTGGGCCTGTTTGGCTTGGTGACCTGGCGTATGATGCTTTACGCCCGGACTATGCAGGCCTCGGGTGAGGTGTCCATAAGCCTGGAGCTTCCTGAATATATGATCATTTATGTGACGGCTTTTTGTTTCTTGATATTTACTTTATTTATTGTGCAGGACATCATCACTATTATCCGAAAGCTTAAAACCAAATGAGCCCTACCCTTATCGGCCTGATCGGCATTGTCTTGATGCTGATGTTGTTCCTGTCGAGAATGCCGGTGGCGTATGTCATGGGCATTATCGGTTATCTGGGCTTCAGTATCATGATCTCCTTCAAAGGGGGACTCAATCTTCTTTCCAGAAATATTTATGATGTCTTTTCTTCCTACGGGTTGACCACGATACCGCTTTTCATACTTATGGGCCAGCTGGCGTTCAACAGCGGTATCAGCCGCAGGCTGTATGACACGGCCTACAAGTATCTGGGCAGCACCCGCGGCGGTCTGGCGATGGCAACCGTATCGGCCTGCACGGCCTTCGGGGCGGTTTGCGGCTCCAGTCCGGCCACCGCTGCCACCATGGCGACGGTCGGTCTGCCGGAGATGAAGCGCTACAACTATGCCGATGAACTGGCCACCGGCTGCGTGGCATCCGGCGGCGGTCTGGGTATGATAATGCCGCCCAGTGTCGTGCTCATCGTGTACGGCATACTGACCGAACAGTCCATCGGCGCATTGTTCGTTGCGGGGATCTTCCCGGCCATACTCGTAACCATCCTGTTTATCATATCGATTTATATCCGGTGCCGGTTCGCTCCGGAACAGGGACCTCCGGGCGAGAGCTTTTCCGTGAAGGCAAAGCTTAAATCATTGCTCGGGATGGGCGAAACGCTGATCGTGTTTATCCTGGTGATGGGCGGGTTGTTCATTGGACTATTTACCCCCACGGAGGCTGCGGCTGTGGGCTCCTTCGGCGTCCTGCTGGTATCGTTGATCCGGCGTCAGCTTACCTGGCAGGGTTTTGTCAAGTCGCTTTACGAAACCCTCAGGACATCCTGCATGGTCATGCTGCTGATAGCCGGGGCCATAATCTTCGGCAAGTTTCTGGCCGTAACCCGGATTCCTTTTGATCTCGCCTCATGGGTCGGGGGACTTAACCTGCCGCCGGTAATTATTATGTCGATCATCGTGGGCATATACTTTTTGGGCGGCTGCTTTATGGATGCGCTGGCGTTTGTTACGCTCACCGTTCCGATCTTTTTTCCGGTTGTAATGAGCCTTGGCTACGATCCGATCTGGTTCGGCATAATCATCGTGATGGTAACGGAGATGGGAGTTATTACGCCGCCGGTCGGCATCAATGTTTATGTGGTTTTCGGAGTCGCCGAGAGTGTTATCGGCGGTGTCCCTCTTGAATCCATCTTCAAAGGCATCATACCTTTCCTGCTGGCTGTGATTGTCGGCACAATCATTTTGATGATATTACCGCAGATCATTTTGTTTTTACCCAATCTTATGTACTAGGGAATTTTATATGATTTCAGACCAAAACTACTGGAATCCCGTATTGGAGACGCTGCCCCGCGAGAAAATCCGGCGGCTTCAACTGGAAAAATTCAAACGCATATTTAAATGGACTTATGATCACTCCAAATTCCACCGGGCCCTGTACGATGAGGCCGGAATGCAGCCAAACGATATCCGGTCATTTGAGGATATTCGCAAAATTCCGGTCGTGGAAAAATCGATGATGCGTCCTATCCAGCGTAAAGCCCCCTTTCCGTATGGGGATGCTTTGTGTGTCCCGTTGGAGGATGTGGCGATATTCAGACAAACCAGCGGTACCACCGGACAACCGGTGTACCAACCCGATACCTGGCAGGACTGGGAATGGTGGGCCGAGTGCTGGTCATATATCCTCTGGGCTCAGGGATACCGGCCGGCAGACCGTGTGTTCATCCCTTTCGGCTACAATATTTTCGTTGCTTTCTGGGCCGGCCATTACGCTGCCGAGAAGATCGGGTGCGAGGTCGTGCCGGGCGGTGTCCTGGACACCCAGGCCCGGGTGCTAAAAATTCAGGAACTGCAGGCAACGGCCATGATGGCAACCCCGACTTATATCCTGGGAATGGCGGATACGGCCATTACTAAAATGAACATCGATCCGTCGCAGCTTACGATTCAGAAAATTACCTGCGCCGGTGAGCCCGGCGCCAGTATCGCCAGCACTAAAAAACGGATGCAGGATGCATGGGGGGCCAAAGTATACGACCACGCCGGGGCTACCGAAATCGGGGCCTGGTCCTATGAATGCCTGGAACAGCCCGGTGGTATCCACGTAAACGAGGCTTTTTTCCTGGTCGAGATCGAAGACATGGATACCGGTGAGATTATCGAGGCGCCCGGCCGCAGGGGTAAAATGATAATCACCGCCCTGGACCGCTATGCCCAGCCGTGCGTGCGTTTCGACTCCAAAGATGTCATCGAATGGACGATCGACCCGTGTCCGTGCGGCCGAACCTTTCGATTGATCAACGGCGGGGTCATCGGACGGGCCGATGATATTACCAAAGTAAAAGGCGTGCTGCTGGCGCCTGCGGCCATCGAAGAAGTGGTCAGGAGCATCGACGGTCTGGGCGATGAGTACGAAGTAATCGTGGATAAGCTCGGCGAGACGGATCGCATCAAACTGAAAGTGGAGCTTGTGCCCGGGGCTGAAGAACGCCTTAAATCCATTGAGGCGCGGCTTAAGGAACAGCTGCGGCTGAAGACCAACCTGGCGTACCGCCTGGAGTTTTATGATTATGGGAGGCTTCCGCGGTATGATGTGAAGGCCAGGCGCTTTAAAGACCTACGCAAAAAGAAGTAAATAGAAGACAAGCCATGGCAGATAATAAGATCGAATTGGAGCAGATTTACGCAAATATCCGGATCATGAAAAGCGCTGCTGATGAACTGGAGCGCCTGAGCGGTTCCTTTCCGGCGTTAAACAGAAACACCCAGCGCATACTGGCCAGTCTGAAAATGCTGGAGATGAATATCAGCGACCTGGTCGAACTGGATACCCGCTGATTCTGAATAGCGATCAGTGGAACGGAAATTTTTCCCAGAAAATCTGATTTCCTTAATCAGAATTCTTTTCCCCATCAGCAGGTTATTATCAGTCATAATTGCATCCTTTAATTCCGTACTGTTACCTCACTTTAAGTACATGCATTCATGAATCGGATGACATAATACTTTTAATTGAAAAATTTTAAGTGACTATACACAGCGTCGTTATAAATTGTGTATTTTCTTTTTGAAATGTTGATTTTAAACTACCTTGCCGGCTCAAACATACAGAACGCTGTGTATGTATGCGCAATGATTTATGTCGTTCTGTATAAAGTGAACTAAAGTGGCTAAAGCCCGCTCTGGTGCGACTAGTGTATTTATATTGGTACGGCCTATGTGTCATTTCAGACCTTACTTTTAATGACACAGTAACGGTGATCGGTCTGGGCCAGGGTTGCGGAATTCTGTCGATTTTATACAAAAAGATGAAGTAGAGCTATAGTGTAATCCGCATCGGATTGAGGTAATCTATCTTTTTATAAATAGATCGCGCTGAAAGCGCAGTCCTTAATCCCGCCGCGGCGGGATTCACTTAAAACTTTCAACTTTAGGCACTTTTTAGTCTAGCTTCCGTAAATTTCAGTAAAAAAATACGTTGTTGAATATACGAAATAGACCACTAAGGAGCCACTTATTTATAAAATCACATAGATTAGGGCTAACTAAATTGTTTTGAATACATGTCTTGAATATAGTAATGACTTTAAATCTATATTTAACAGCCTATAAAGATTTTGCAGACATG
>Ga0126326_1000090_pt1 | contig 51199 bp, 47 predicted proteins | sample InaspJWI67metaG_FD_94485 | JGI IMG/M metagenome (GOLD analysis project Ga0126326, IMG submission 94485) | Marine gutless worms symbiont microbial communities from Oahu, Hawaii - Inanidrilus sp. 1 OAHU.JWI-67 metaG | ecosystem: Host-associated > Annelida > Digestive system > Unclassified | place... | reverse complement strand
GTTCAAACGGCAACTGGAAAACCCAGGCATCAACCGGGCCGAGGCGCTACGCCAGACCATGAACGCCATGATAACCAAGAACCATGATCAAGGATTTTCCTACGCCCATCCCATCTTCTGGGCGCCGTATGCTATTGTGGGTGATGGCCGGCGCTAGCCATACGACATGGGTCATGGGTGTTTGGCTGGTTCAGCGCTTGCTTTGCCCGGGAGGCGCCTGCAGTCGGCCACGGTGATCCCATGCCAAACTTGCCATATGCCCCTTCCTGCTTTACGTTGAATTATCTGCTTAAAATGACTATCAAGATACCTCGACAACGGTGAGGTGCAGAATGAAATCACGTACATTGGCCATCTGCATGGCCCTGACGACGATATTTTTAGGCTCCACCTTGTCTGCCCAGACGTCTCAAAGGGGTTTGGCTGTATCCGCGACCCCAAGTGCGGACACCTGGGGGACTTACCACGCCCTGATTATCGGGATTAACAACTATAAGGAATGGCCCCGGCTGCAGACTGCGGTAAAAGATGCCAAGGTCATTCGGGATACCCTTATTGCGCGGTACGGCTTTCCCGAGAAAAACGTCATCCTGCGTACCGACCGCAAGGCCAGCCGTCTGCAGATCACCCGCGACTTGCGCTATCTGGCCCAATCCATGCGTTCAGAGGACAACCTGTTCGTCTATTATGCCGGCCACGGCCAGTTGGACGATTTCACCGGCGACGGGTACTGGGTGCCGGCCGAAGGCGCCTTGAAAGATCCCGGCACCTGGGTGGCCAATTCCTATATCAAGGCCATCCTCAGTTCGGAAAAGCTGCAAGCCAAGAACGTGGTGGTGATCGCGGACTCGTGTTACAGCGGGTCCATGCTGCGCGGTGGCCCCTCGCTGATGTCCCTGGACGACCAGCGCTACAGGGAAAAGTTGGCCGAGAAAGCCGCTTTGCGTTCGCGCCAGGTAATCTCGTCGGGCGGGGTGGAGCCGGTGGCCGATGGTGGCGCCGAAGGGCACAGCCTGTTTGCCTTCTACCTGATCGACGCCTTGCGCAAGAACCAGCGGGAAGTCATCGATTTGGAGAACCTGTTCCATACCCGGGTTTGGAAACCGGTGACGGAGATCGGGGACCAGCGTCCCAACGTAGGAAGGCTAAAGACGCCCATGGACCAGGACGGGCAGTTCGTGCTGTACAACGCAGCCTGGGCCCGGGAGCAGGCGGCCCGCCGGGCGGCCCTGGCGGCCGAAATACAAAAGAAGGCTGCCGCTGAGCAGAAAGCAGCGGTCGCATCTGCCGAGTTCGAGTTGCAGCGCCAGCGTTTCGAGATGGAAAAGCAGAAACTGGCCCTGGAAAAAGAGCAGCTGGCTCAGGTGAAGGCGCTGGAGATGGAAAAGCTTAAGCTGGAGAAGCAAAAGCAGGAGATCGAGTACGCGAAACTTCAAGCGCGCCTTGCCGAGCTGGAACACAAACGGCAAGCGGCGGAGCAGAGACCGGTTGCCGTCAAGTCCGGGGATGAATATTTGCAGGCCGCCGTGGACCGCAAGGCACTTGTCCACCGGCCGACCGCCGGCACCGTAACAGAAGTTACCCTCCTGCCGGCTAAAATTGTCAGCAAATGGGGCCCTGCCGCCCATGAGCAAAAACTCCTGCGGGCAATCAACGCCTGGACCGACGAGGACGACCGCTTGGAATTCGCCAAGTCATATAAACTGATCGACGGCTTGTCAGAGAATGCTGTTTCCATTGCCGAGATAGCCGGCCGGAAAGAGAATCAGATTTGGAAAAAGGCGTCGTTCTTCTCGCGGCCTGAGCCCGATTGGGAAAAGGTCAAAAAAGTCAGCCGGGAGACCGGAGCCGAACTGACCCTGGTGATACTGACCCAGATATCAGAATATTCCGACGTGGATATCTACCTGTATGATGCCCAAAAAGATCAGCAATTCCAAATCATCAAGCGCGCCATAACCCGACGGAATTTCTCGGGCAGCCTGAGGTCGGTCCTGGATCAGGTGATGCGGCAATACTACAAAAACCAGTGATTGCAAAGGTTACATCGTATGCCGAGTGACAAGATCGGTTAACACCGGCTAAGGTCGCCTTTACTGGAAAGCGGGCAGCTCCCGCGAAGGCCGGGGCGGGTCCCACAATGTCCATCCTTTCAAATTCAAGCTCATCCGGTAAGCCTACATGGCGCTACGCCAGACCATGAGCGCCATGCTAGCCAAGAACCATGATCAAGGATTTTCCTACGCCCATCTCATCTCTGGGCGCCGTATGCAATTGTGGGCGATGGCCGCCGCTAGCCGTTTAATTCGTAAAACCGAATACTGCGGTCAGTTTTCTTTACAAATAGTGTTTTGTATTTATTTTGGTCATTGAACTAAAGGATTTCCCGCCGGGGCCGATACCAACCCAGAAAGGTAGCTTTCCTGCGGCTCGAAAATTACACTGAGGATGTTGTACCATGTCGCCTCCCAAAAGCCTGCAAGATATAAACTTGCGCACCATCATCGATACAATTCCGGCTGCCTTGTTTATTGTAGAACAAGACGCCCGGATTATCGATATGAACCATTTTGGAGCGCAACTTACCCAAAATATGCAGGATGTTTCCCTGCATCGCTTGTGCGGCGAGCTCCTGCATTGTGTCCATGCCTTGAATTCTGCGCATGGCTGTGGGACCACGGAACATTGCCCCGACTGTGTGATCAGAAACACCATCCGGGATTGCTGCGCCGGCCAGCATGTCGTCAAAAGAAAGGCGGATTTGTTGCGAGAGGAACAAAACGAGGTCTACCGCAGCGTATATTTAGTTTCCGCGTCGCCTTTTCAGCATGAAGACCAAACATTGGCTATTTTATCTTTGGAAGATATTACGGAACTCGTCCTCCTGCGTGAGCTTGTGCCCATTTGTTCACACTGCAAAAATATAAGAAGTCCAGAAAATAAATGGGAAACCATTGAATACTACCTGAGCCGCAAGGACGGCGCCCAACTTACCCACAGCATCTGCCCTGATTGCGTTCAAACCCTATATCCCGATTTAAAGTTATCAAATCTTGGAAATTCTAAGGGGTAAGTTCCCCACTTGATCTTATATCTTCAAGAATCCGTAAGATTTGGCGGTGATGCGTATCGAAGTGGGCAATCGCCAGTTCCAGTGTCCGTGACGGTTCCAGGGGGCCGGTCACCGGATGGCTGGCGATGGCCCTGTGCGTGTCTTCCGGTGAAATGGTATCGAGCACCACAGCCAGAGCCTGGCGTTCGCTATCCCACAACCTTAAAAGAGCAGGCAATTTTTGATCGCCGGCCGGTTCGATTGCCGGGTCCGGGACATCCACGGGCACATCTTTATCCAGGATATCGATAACCACTTTGAATAGGTCGTCTGCCTTGGGGTCAGCCTCGATTGTTTCACCAAAAACCTCGGCCCCTTTGAGACGGATGCCCCGTTCCCCCATTACCATGTGTTCGATAACCATGGTGATCGACCAGCGGTCCGGTCCGGGCTGAAAACAAAGTTCCGCATCCGTGCAGGCCTCAATTTCCTGGAGAAGAGTCCGGCGTTTTTTTTCAAGCGTATCGAATTTTTCCTGCAGATGAGAGAGCATGTCCCTGGCTTTCCCCTAAATTTCGCGCACCAGACGAAACCCCACCCGGCTGCTGCGGCGATCCGGTGAGCTCAGACTCCTTGAAGCGCAGCGGCAATACCAGTCAAGACTGCTCCAGTCGCCGCCCCGCAAGGCCCGGGCCAGGCCTTTAGCCGGCCCTCCAGGATCTGTTTTTGGGCTCTGGGCGTAATAGTTTCGATCAAACCAGTCCTGGCACCATTCGTGGACATTGCCGTGCAGGTCATACAATCCCCAGGCGTTCGGTTTCAGTTGGCCGACCGGTCGCGGTTTATCACCGGCATTTTTTTTGAACCAGGCGTACTCCATCAACGAGCCGGTTTCATTCCCAAAACAATAAGCCGTCGTTCCGCCCGCCCGGGCGACATATTCCCATTCCGCCTCGGTCGGCAGACGATAGATTTGGGTCTTCTCTTTTGCGTTCAGGGCCTCGATAAACAACTGGGCGTCCTGCCAGGAAACGCGCTCTACCGGCTGCTGGTCGCCGGTGCATTCGCTCGGGTTGGTATCCATGACCTGGGACCACTGCTCCTGGGTGACCGTATAACGACCCATCAGAAACGCTTTCCCGATATCAACGCGATGAACGGGGTTTTCATGGTCCTCGGCCTGTTCGCGGACCTTGTCCCCGCCCATATAGAAGGAACCCGGCTGGATCAGGACAAATTCCATGCCGATACTATTCTTGATGATGTCTGTCATTTATTAAAATTATATCAATAGGTTAGTAGGTGGTATGCGCCTAATGAGATGCTGCCGGCGTTGTTTTACCCATCAAGATAATAACCGGCCATTGAAACTGCAAGGAAAGTTTAGCGGGTATCCATAATTAGAACGATACGCCGGCAATTTGATCCGCAAGTTGAAGAAGCCAGTTTTACCTTCAAGCAGTCTATTGAAAAACTTCCCTAAATTGCAGCAAGTTAAAGCGGTTATGACGGGTTGGAACATATTTTTTATGAAATCTGCTAAAGGTTCGATGCTCCCGGCCGATATCAGTCCGGTGGGCCGGTATAGGGTAGATTGGATGGATTGCCGGCCCACCCTTCCAAGAACAATATATAGTTAAAGGATCGTGTCCGGATGGCTTCCCATTATGAAAAGTATCTTCAAGGTCTCGCTCAATCGTTCAAACAGGTCTTCGTTGAGATGACCAAAAAAAGGACCGACAGCCACGTTGTCCTGGCCAGCCGGGAAAGAACCATCCACGATTTTGCAGTAGGCCTCACCGTCCCTTATGAAGACCGTAAATCCTGCCGGAAAGGGCAATACCTGCTCGGCCTTACGGACCCGAAAAAAGCTATTCGTCTGGCATCGGCAATTTTATCAAGCAGTGAGCAGGCCGGTGTATCGGAACTCAGTGAATTGGCCGTGAGGACCCTGGAACAATTTCTAAAGAAAGTAGTCGCTCATCGGCCGCAAGATGTAAAGAAAATTGGCCGGCCCCTTGAAGTTGGTATTCCGCGCGCGCTGGAGGAAGTGAAAAACCCAACAGCCGTGACAATCTCGCGTGAAACTCATATGATCAGCTCGAATATTATCGGGGAGGCCATTGCCCTGTTTGTAACATTCGAGGAACTTGAGGAAAACGTGCTTCTGGGAAAAAAGGTGCTCGTCGCCGATGACTCGCGCATGATACGCACGCTGCTGACCCGGGCCTTTGAAAAACGGGGTTGCGTCGTGGTAGAGGCGGTGGATGGCCAGGATGCCGTCGAAAAGTTTCATGCCGAGGCGCCTGCCTTGACGGTCATGGACATTGTCATGCCAAACATGGATGGCCTGGATGCCATCGATAAAATTCGGGATTCGGCGCCACAGGCCAAGGTGTTGGTTCTGACTGCCACAGCATCCAAAAGCGAGGTCGTGGCCGCGGCTGAATTGGGTGTGAGTGGTTACATGAAAAAGCCGGTCGCGCCGGCCGTACTGCTAGAGACGGCCGCCGGTTGTTTTAAATGAATCGGTTTCAATCCAAACAACCTTGCTTTTATTAAGTCCTTAAACACCTGGTCCTCAGGGCCAAACTTGTCCCGCTACTCGAAAGTCTGTCCTACTTACCGGGAGCCAGAGATTATTGGCTAAACCGGAAACAAAAGATTCTCGCGCAGAGGCGCAGAGACACAGAGAAACCATGAGTATATTCCCGCTACGCGGGATAAAAACCGAGAGGGCCATTATTACCTGAAGCTTGAAATGGTGTTCGCACGCGATAGCGCGACCAAAACCTGTTCTTGTCCTTCTCTGCGTCTTTGCGTCTCTGCGCGATGCATGGTTTTTTAAATGTGTTTTGGCGATGAGGTCACTTCTAGGGTAATCTAAAACCCAGCATCTCTGGGCCAGGATTCTTTATCCATCGACATCAAGTCTTTAGGCAGAACTTGGGTAGGTCTGCGGCTGTTTAGACCGCTGCGTGATGGCAGGCTGGTGTCAGGTCCTTTACCGCATCCAACAGTGAATGGATCGACATCGGCTTTTCAAACACCACGTCGAAATCGTCCCGTTCGAGTAGCCAGGCTGTGGCAGAGATGCCGATGATAGGGGTATCAGGCCGGGTAGAAGAACGAATCTGGCGGGCGACATGATTCCCGTTGATGCCGGGCATCAGCATGTCCGTGATGACCAGATCAAAATGCTCCTGGTGGAAGCGATCCAACCCTTCACGACCATTGGTCGCTATCTCCGCATCAATATCGTTTCGCGAAAACGCGTATAGAAGCAGGTTGCAGATGGCCTCGTCGTCGTCGATGATCAGCACTCGGCACATGGCTACGCCACACAATGTCGTTTAGGCAGACAAGCAACTTGGTATTGGCTTTGGCCGCCCTTAAATTATGCACAATATAGTATAATTGAATATAAATGTCAACAATATATTTTCATTGCCGCCCATTTCTGAGTGCCATGCGGCTCGGCTTCTGCTCGCATGTATGTTTTGCGGGGAAACGCTCGCTACGATCAAATCGCGAATTTGACAAGACGGATTGCTCTTCCCATATTTAGCAGGTTAGACCTGTCCTTAACCGAATTACACCAAAGGTGCCACCATACCTATCAGCCAACCCGGCACAGAGACCTACGGGGCTGGCATTCTGCCAGGTCTAAAACACAGAAAACATTTAGACTTTTGATATAATTACTGTTTCCGCGTTCGGTTGCCAAGCGGGGATCTGCTCGCACTTCACCGATCAAACCCTTTGCTGCCAAACAGAGGCCGTAAGATGCCCCGCCTTGATACCGACCTGATGAGTGAGGATTGAAAAGATGCGCGAAAAAATTCATATTATGGTCAATTCGCTTGCCTTTGCTCTCTGGATCAACCTGATCATTGTGATCAATGCCACTTTAATCGGGATTGAAACATTCCACACCAGCACCCTGATCGTTTATACCCAGAGAATCATACTTGGAATTTTTACCCTCGAGATTGCCCTGCGTTTTATCGGCCGAACCTCAACCAGGGATTACTTTTCGGATGGCTGGAACCTGTTTGATATCGTGATTGTCAGCATTGCCTATATACCCGATTCGCTTTTCGAAAACAGCGCGGCATTGAGCGTTTTCCGGATCATGCGGGTTTTCCGGATCCTGCGACTTGTCAAGACGCTTCCGGAATTGAAAGTGATTGTCAGTGTGCTGCTGAAATCACTCAAATCCCTGGGGTATACGTTCATTCTGCTGTTCATATTTATGTACATGTACGCCATTATAGGCGTCATTCTATTCAGAGGCGGGCCGGTGGCTGCGAACGGGCCGGCTGTCGGACCGACCAGTCCCGACCCCTACGGGACGATTGCCGAATCCTTTTTTACGCTGTTTCGGGTTATGACCGGTGAGGACTGGACGGATCTGCGATATAACCTGCTTGGCGGGCAGGTCGTCGGGGCTACGGACTGGTTGATTACCGCCTATCATGTCTCCTGGTTGGGGCTTTCGGCCTTCTTGCTGATTAACCTGGTCGTGGGCGCCGTGGTCAATAACTATGACCAGGTCATGGCGGAGTATCAAGCTGAAAATGGTGATGAATCCAATCCGAAGGCGGAGACCGTTGCCGAATTGAATCGGAAAGTGGACCTGCTGACCCAGCAAGTCGGCGAACTGATCAACAAGGTTGGCCGGAAACAGGGGCCCTCGCCGGGGTAAGGATTCCCTGGTGTTTAGGCTGAAGGCCAGTCTACGCCAATGCTACGACCGGCAAGCATGAAGACTGTTAGGTAGTTACTACCCATGATTGGGAATCATGGATGGGGGCTGTTAGCTGTCTGCCTTTAGGTTTTAGCTGAAATGCAAAAAACGACCGCTAATCGCTAAAAGCTAACTGCTAAAAGCTTTACCCGAGATCTTCCTACAGCCTAAACACCTACAGTCTACCAGTCTGAATCCAACCCCGCACCGCCTGCATTTTCCGGGTGCACGCCCTTTCCAGGGTCAATCCAAACCCTGGCCCTCTGGGCCAGGATTCTTTACTTCATCAACTTGGTCGCTGGATTCTCTTTTACCCACTTATTGAACCTGGTATCGGAAGATTCCAGTCCCGGCAGCCTTTTTTTGAAGTACTTGCCCTGAATGCCCATCAGGTCGCCCTTGTCCGGGTACCAGAGCGTGCCGGTCTCTTTGTCGTAGAGTACGAATGTGCGGCGATAAGTCCACCCCGAAGGCGCCAGCGTAAGTTCCTGTCCATCGATTTCGCGACTGTACACAGCCGCCAGATTGACAAGCGGTCAGTAACCGGCGACGATCGGCTGGGAACCCAGATAGGTGTTGGCGGTTTCGTGTGACCAAAGCTTCGCTATCGAATAAGCGTGCGCCTCGCCGTTACCGGTCACGCCGATAACCCGCATTTGGGAGTATTCGTCCACCGGGCTTTGCTGCCAATTGTTCTCCCCCAGGGGCGTGAAAGCATTCCGGCCGATGCCGAACTCGAAATAACGTGGATTGAATCCGGGGGATACCGCCTGGGTAATGTCCCAGCGTTCGCCGGTTTGATCGACAATATAGATTTTGTCGCCTTCTTTAAGGGCGGCCGTCCCGGATGACTGGGACACCAGCAGCGTGCCTGCGAAGGCAAACAGGATCAGCAACAAGATCCATTTTCTATTTAGTTTGGTTTTCATGGGACCCCCATTTCCGGTAGCCGGGGCAATTTTGGGCCGCGGTTACCGATATGAGTTCTTAGAGGCTATATTGTTATTGTCAGTTAGAGACCGAAATCCTTACAGGAGAATTGGGGGAAACCATTTGTTTCGGGGGAGGGGCAATACCAGAATAAGCCGGGTGGATTTACAGATGGCTTTGCAACGCTTCCTTGATACGGTCTTTACACTCTTCGGACAGATGTTCCGAGGGCTCATACCCGGGAAGGTCGGTGTCGATCTGGCCGCTCACCTCGCGCAGTTGCCGCAGCTGGCTGCTAAAGCGGGCACAATAGCGGCACATCACCAGGTGAAACTCAACCGCCAGGCGCTCATGAAAGGGCAGCCCGGCATCCATTCCCAGGGATACCTTCCGGGAAATATCTTTGCAGCGAAACATCCAATGGTTCATCATTTTTTTCTATCCTAAAACAGGGTTTACCCTTATTCGGCAACCCCGCTTGGCCCGAGTCCAGCCAACTCGAGACATTTACGCAGCAGCATCCTGGCCCGGTAAAGAATTACCCAGCAATTGCTGGCGGTGATGTTGAGGCGTTTACAGATTTCCTTGGTACTCAGACCGTCTATTTCCCGAAAGGCGAACACATCAGCTGTTCTATGGGGCAATTCGGCCAGGCACTGGTAGAAATGGTCTATAAATTCTCTGACCTCCTGGGACTTGCCGGGATTCAAGCGCCAGTTTTGCGGCATGTTCTGCCAGGCCCCCTTGGCATTGAAAAAGGCATCCAGGTCCTCTGTTCCCTCACTCAGGTCCTGTTCGTAGATGACCGCCCTGTTTTTACGGTAGTGGTCGATCACTTTGTGCTTCAGGATGCCGAACAACCAGGTCTTTTCCGTGGATTTTCCTCTGAAGCGGTCCTTGGCTTTGACAGCCGCCAGAAAGGTTTCCTGGACAAGATCTTCAGCGATTTCTCTGTCCTTGACACGCGCCAGGGCAAAATGAAATAGCGCATCGCCATAACGGTCCACCCAGGACTCAGGATCAATTTGCGGGCCATCTTTCATGCAGGTGGGTACCCTTTCGAGAAGTAGCGTGATTGCAGTTAGGGTACCAAATTGGCGATGGAATGCAAGCCGGAAAATTTTGAAACATATCTGAGATCAGATTTTGGAGCAGTATCAGCGCCCATTCAGCGACCAGTCATAATCGAGATACTCTACTTCGAGGTTTGACCGGTTGGCCGTGATGCTGCGTTTGAGTTCGCCCTCCGCGTATTTTTCAACGAAGCCGATGACATCATCATCGAAGTCTTCGCTGAACCATTTGAAAATTTTACTCACATATAGGGTGTTGCCTTCCATGCGATTGAATCCAGGATTGTTGATGAAGTTACGGGTTGCCGCGTGCAATTGCTCATTCAGGCGGCTGCCTGTAAAGGGCTCGCTCCAAAGCGGCGGGCAGCCTTTGGAAGCGCAGTTTACCGCCATGTGCACCCTGGGATCTTTGAACTGCGGCCGCAGGATATTATGTTCGATGTGGTCCAGCGTAATGACCTCACCGTCCAGTTTGACGAATTTCTTCTTCCAGGGACTTTTAAACAGACTGCCCAGGTCCTTGATGGATTCAACCCCGGGATACCCGGTCAGGATAAGCTTGATGGTCCAGGCATTGTATGCGTTGGCGTAATACGCAAACTGTTCATCGCGCGACAGTGACTTCGTATCGATTTTCGCTAACCGTTCCAGATAGTCATCCAGGCGGGCTTCGTCTTTTTTGAAACCAGCATAATCGACATTCCCGTTGCTGTTGTACTTGTTTAACAGGTCGGCATAAAGGGTGTGATCTACTACGGCGGCAGATGTCGTCCCAAAAAATAGCGCCACCAGGAGCACCACCCACACAATCAAGCGGGGTAATGCTGAGACATATGTTTTGGCTGACATTTTGTTTTTCCTTTTCATCGGAATGCCTCGCAATGCGATTGAGTTTAGCAGTTTGTCGCTCGCTCGGGCCATGCCTTACAAATTCACAGGTTTTATTTGCAAAATTGCACATTTTTACAACCGGCTCTGTTTCGTTTATCGACAGAAGCCGATGCTCTGTAAGGTTTGCCGGCCATAGTCGACGAAAATTCAAATGGTTAAGCTATAGAGGGACAGTCATGCCGGAAACACGCTATGAAAAATTGGACACCGCCTTCGATGCCGATCATATGAACTTCTGGGGCAATCTAAGCCGGGTCAACAACCTGCTGGTTATCATGAATATTAGTATGTTTTTCCTGACCGGTTTGGTGGCCCGGGGTTATTATTTTACCTTCTATTCTCTGATCTGCCTTGGTGTCGTGGCCATGGGGAGCCTGATTCCGACCACCCTTATCCGCAAGCTCTGGTACTATTGCTGTTTCTGGGAGTTGAATTGATCGGCCTTTATTTCCTGGTGGCGAGTGTACTGTACTTTATAAAAAGTGGATCTGGATAGGTGGGTTGTCTGAACAGCGGTTTTAAACCCGTCATGCCGGACCCCGATCCGGCATCCAGATTGGTTTCTGGATCCCGGCCTTCGCCGGGATGACAACCAGTGTAATGCAGAGACTGCAAACAAAGGAAGAAAACTGACGGCCGCAAACGATGCAAGCCTAATGAACAGGCTCTTGAAATAGGTCGGGTGGGCCCTGATCAAACGCCTGACACAGCAAAACTAAACCGATTTATTTTTTAACGTCATGCCGGGCCCCGACCCGGCATCCAGGTTGGTTTCTGGATTATAGCCGCCTCTCTATCCCACGATCATCAACTTCCAGATGATTCCGGCAACTGCGGCGATGGGTATCAGGTAGTGGATGGGCAGGTGGAATTTCTGGAGCAAGAGCAGGGAGACCCCGGACACGATCAGGGCATAAAGGTCAATGCCCTGGGCCGGCCAGATCACCTTGTAGCCGAACCAGACCGCCAGGTTCAGGATAACCCCGACCACCGCAGCCGTGACACCGGTGAGCGCCGCCTGGAGTTTTTCGCTTTCCGCCATCGTCTCGATGTAGGGCGCGCCGGCGAAAATGAAGAAGAAGCAGGGCAAAAAGGTAACATATGTCGTCAGCAGGGCGCCCAGGACGCCGGCAGTCAGCGGTGAAAGATCGCCAGGCAAATGCCAGGCCCCCAGAAAACCCACGTATTGCGTCACCATGATCAAGGGGCCGGGCGTGGTCTCAGCCAGACCGAGGCCGATGAGCATCTGGCCGCTGCTCAACCAGCCGCTGCCGACTGCCACTTCGTTGATGTAACTCAGCACTGCGTAGGCCCCCCCGAAGGTGACAAACGCCGCCTTGGTGAAAAAGAGAGCGATCTGGGTCAGAATGCCGCTACCACCCTGCCAGGCCCAGACAGCGCCTACCACTACGGCCCATAATGCGAAGCAGATAAGGGAAACCCGAATCAAGTGGGTCCCGGAAGGCGGGGCTATTTTAGTGGCGCCGGCGGGCTCGACCACTATACGGCATTCACCGGATTCCGGATCGAAATCACCCTTGCAAAATACCTGGGGCAGGCGGCGCTGCATGAGTAGACCGCCGCAGGCCGCCCCGGCAACCACGTAAGGAAAGGGGACTTTGAAAACGAATATGGCCGCAAACGCCAGGACGGCAAATCCATAAAGCGCCCAGTGGTTGAGCGCCTTTTTGCCGATGCGCAGCACGGCTTCGATCACCACGGCGACGACCACCGGCTGGATGCCGTAGAAGGCCGCCGCTACAGCCCGGACATCGTAGTGGGCCACCGCCAGGTAACTGAGCAACAGCATGACGAAGATCGACGGGATGACAAAAAGCGCCCCGGCCGCAATGCCGCCCAGTATGCCATTCAGTCGCCACCCGATGTAGGTGGCCAGTTGCTGGGCTTCCGGGCCGGGCAGGAGCATGCAGAAATTGAGGGCCCGCAAAAACTGGTTCTCACCCAGCCAGCCGCGCTTTTCAACCACCTCCCGGTGCATCATGGCAATCTGGCCGGCCGGGCCGCCGAAACTGATGAACCCCAGGCGGATCCAAAATTTCAGGGTCTGCCTAAAAGGTGCCGACGGGCTTGGGCTGTTTGCGTTTGATGGTGGTTCCATTTTTGTATCCGGTGCTTTCACGTCCGATTCCGTTTACTATATTTCTGGTAGAACCCGAATATTGGAAGGAATTACCCTCTTAATATGTGATCTCAGTGGTAATTTTATTTAGTCTTTAAAAATCTGGTCCTCGAGACCAGGTTAGAGATAATTGGCTCTGCCTTAAAAGCAGGTGGCCAGTGGCTAAAGTGATCTAAAGTTTGAAGTGACCTAAAGTTAATGTATTCCGCCAATCAGATAAAACCAGTGGAGCGTAGCGACTCCTGAACTTTAGGCACTTTAGATCACTTTAGTCACTTCATACTCAGATGCTTTGGACAAGCCCTTTCAAGGGGCCGGCCAAAGTCTGGCCCTCCGGGCCAGGATTCTTTAAACGACAGTTGCCGCAATTGGGTATTTAACGCTTCTATTGCGGGCAGGGAGCCGCGGTTCCAAAAATTCGGGAGGAAAAGCATGCGAACGGGTATCACTCAAATTTGGTCAATCCCGCGGCGGTAAGCCCGGCAGCGAGCGATTCGATGAGATCCGGGATTTTTACGTAGTTACCCATTAATTGGCGGCCCGTCGATTCAAAATCCGGTATAAGAGCAAGGAGTTCCTTGAGGGCCTTTTCAGCCTCATGCGTGTCATCCAATTGTCCCAGGGCGGCCGCCCGCATCAGTGGGTCCCAGAAAAGATCCGGATAATTGAATTTCAAGGCTTCCACATAAGCGGCTTCGTAGTCCTTGCGATTGTAGCAATCCATGAACGTTGCCAGGTAGAACCAGGTTGGGTGATAGGGATTGAGCCGCATACCTTTTTGCAGAAGAGACAGGCCGCGATCCCATTCGCCGTATAGTGCCAGGTGCCAACCGGCGACGCCGACGATATAAGGCGCGTTTGGATTGAGAGCGAGGGTTGTATCCAGGTGCTTCAGAAAGGACGCCTTTTCTCCGCGATGAAAATAAACGAGGGTGAGCGCATCGTGCACAAATTGATTCTCGGGTTCCAGGGCCAAACCCTTATGGGCATATTTCAAGGCTTTTTCCAAAGGTTTATCAATCTCACAAAATCCCAGGGCATGGTTGTCGGCATGCAAATGGCCCAGCACGGCCCAGGCCAACCCATATTCCGGGTCAATTTCAACCGCCTTTTCCATCGCATTTAGGGCTTCTTGGAAGGAAGCCGGGGTCAAGACCGATTCGTAACGGTAAAAGCGCAAGATGGCATCATAGACGGCAAGTTCTTTCGGCGGCTTTTTGCGTGATTCTTTGGACAGTTCCCGGGTAATCTGACCAAACTGATCGGCCAGGGCGCCTACAGTATTCTGGGCGATCTCTTCCTGCAATTCGATCAGGTTGGCCGGTGTCATATCACGGCGGTAGCTCGCGGTCCAAATTTGCGCGTTGTTGGTTGTATCGATCAAGCGGGTGCTGATTTTGATCGTTTCCCCATCAATGCGGACACTGCCGGCCAGCAGGAACCGGACGTTAAGTTTACGTCCAATGATTCGCGGGTCGACCCCTTGATCCCTGAATTGCATGGTGGATTGAGATGCGATGACATTCAGTTCCTGGTAGCGGGCCAGTTCCGCTGTCAGTTCTTCCGTGAGCCCTTCGGCAAAATAGTCCTGGCTGTTATCGCCGGCCAAATTATCCAGCGGCAGGACGGCTATGGATGGACCCCTGTCAACAATTTCCCTCCCAGGCGGTGAAAACGGCTCACCAGATCCAGATGCGTTGTCCAGGAGTGCAATAAACTGCGGCACATAGCCGCCTTTGGGGATCTCAATTCTAATCGGGTCCTCGATCCCGTCCGTGAGATAGTAGTGCTCCAATGCCCGCGGCAGCCGGCCGGCTTCAACCCGAACGATGGGGTCAACCTGGGGATCGAAATCCGCCTTGCGATTATAGACGGCAACCGCCACCGTGTATCCTTTGATTTGATCTTTGCGGCCTTCCAGGGTTTCGTCGATCACGTAGCTTAAAAAGTGTCTTTGTTTTTCGGAACTGCGGAATTGGCTGCTCGCAAAAATGCGATTCAGTTGGGTCTGGACATCATCAGGCGTTAGAGGGTGTGCGTCTTGCATTCGTCTCTCGTCAAATCTTGGGTCGCAAAAACAAGCGAGTTCAGGAAACAAGGCCTACAGGTACGTAACAGTAATGTACTTATCAAATTGATCTCAATCGGGCAAATTTAACATGGCGTCAAATAGGCCACTAACAATTTCCTAACAAACCCCCTTTCGCGTAGTACTTACGCGGGACAATGCCTATGCGCGATCTGATATCCCTTATCCAGGTTAGATTTCCCCACCATCATGACCGCGTGGCGCGTTGTTTAGCCGGCGATCCGGAGTTTGTTTCCATCTGTAAGGATTACCTGACCTGCCTTGAAGCCCATAGCCACTGGGTCTGTTCTAATGCCCCCGAAGCTGACGAAAGAACCATGGAATATCAGTCACTTATAGAGGAACTTGAGAGCGAGATATCAGCGGTGCTGCAGTGCTCCTCGGTACATTGACTGAGTGCTGATTGCTGTTTCACACAATGTCGAATGGGGCCAGGTGTTTGAAGTTATAAACGGTGTCTAATTAAAAGGAGATCCTGATGAAGTTGGGAATGATCGCAAAGGTATCGAGCACCATCGGCGGCCAGAATAGGTTTCAGCTGCGGCGGTTCATACAGAAAACCCGCGCCGTGCCAAAAAGCGGTACCCACCGCACGACCAAATTGATTGGAATTTTGACCACCCTGATTTTAAGCTTTTCAAACCTGAGCGTTTGTGTGGCTGATGACCTGCGTGCCAAGGTTCAAAATCCGGTCAGCTCCATGTACAGCCTGCCCTTAAAGCTGACCGCAGATTTCGGGGCCCCCAACGGCAGTGCTTATTACATCAATGCCAATCCGGTTATTCCCGTCACGGTGGGGGACTGGAACTTGATCAACCGGGCCATCATTCCGGCCTGGGTAAGTGTGGATGGGTACATCGAGGGAACTCCAGACATCCCCCAGGGCTATCCGGCTGATGATCGCAAGAACGGGCTGGGCGACATCAACTATTCCCTGTTCCTTTCACCAAATAAAACAAAGCCGTTCATCTGGGGCCTGGGGCCGTCCATCACCCTGCCCACGGCCAGTGAAGATTCGCTGGGGGCGGGCAAGTGGAGTGCCGGTCCCACGGGGGTGGTTTTGGTGCAACCCGGTTGGGGCACTTATGGGGGTTTGGTTCGTCAGTTGTGGTCCTTTGACGGCGATAGCGACCGTGTCGATGTCAACCAGATGCTTATTGAGCCATTCATTAACTACAACCTGGCCAATGGCTGGTACCTGATCACCGACATGCTCATTACCGCCAACTGGGATGCCCGATCCGATCAGCAGTGGACCATCCCGGTGGGCGGTGGCGCAGGTAAGTTGTTTAAAATCGGTAATCAGCCGATCAATGCCCGGATAGAGGCCTACTACAATATTGAAAAACCGGATGGGGCGCCGGACTGGCAGACAGTGTTTACCTTTCAGTTCCTGTTTCCTAAATAGACCGGCATCCCGAACCAGCGAGTTGTGCCAGCAAACTGTAGGGTTAAACCAAAGATCTTGGAGACACCATGTATTCCGAAAATGGTGCCATTGGAAAAATGAAAGTTGCTCCCCAAAACGTGTATCGGGGTAAACCGATCCGGCGGATGCACGTGATGATCAAACCTACGGGTGCACTGTGCAACCTTGATTGTACCTATTGCTACTACCTTTCGAAGCAGCAACTGTTGGGAAAGCCAGAGGACTGGCGCATCAACGATGAAGTCCTCGAAACGTTCATCCGTCAGTATTTCGAGGGTCAGAATCACAGGGAAGTCGTCTTTTCCTGGCAGGGCGGAGAGCCAACCCTGCTTGGTATCGATTTCTTTCGACGCGTGGTCGAACTCGAGAAGAAGTACTGCCCACCCCATGTACGCTGCGAGAACGACCTTCAAACGAATGGAACGAGACTCAACGATGCCTGGTGCCGGTTCCTGCGCAAGGAGAATTTTCTGGTTGGCCTCTCCATCGACGGACCCATGGCGCTTCACGACCGCTACCGGAAGGATAAATCAGGACAGGGTAGTTTCAAGCGCGTGTTGCAAGCCGCCAAACTGCTGAGGAAACATAAGGTGCCGTTTGCCACCCTGACGTGCGTCAACCGCACGACGGCCAAGCATCCGCTGAAGATATACCGTTTTCTGCGGGACCAGATCAAATCGACACGCATGCAGTTTATCCCGATCGTGGAACCGGTCGATTTTCAACAGGTCGCCCCCCAGCATTGGGATGCCATACAGGCGCCGGTTTTGGGCACACCGGCTGCGAAACCGGGTTCCGATGAATCTGTTGTGGAAGACTGGTCCGTAGATCCTGATGACTGGGGCCAGTTTCTTTGTAGTGTATTCGACAAGTGGCACCGAAAGGATCTGGGGCAGATCTACGTCAATTATTTCGATGCGGCCGTGGAGACATGGATGGGTCATGTCTCCCCCCTGTGCACCCAGGGCCCCATGTGCGGCAAGGGGCTCGCCCTCGAGCGGGACGGCTCAGTGTATGCTTGCGACCATTATGTCTATCCTGAATACCGCATCGGCGACATCAGGGAGCGCCCCCTGGCGGAGATGGCCTTCAGCGAACGGCAGGAGCGTTTTGGCAAGGACAAAGAGGGCAAGCTGCCGGAATACTGTCGTCGGTGTGATTACCTGTTCGCGTGCTTCGGCGAGTGCCCCAAAAACCGGTTCATCAAAACACCCCAGGGAGAGATGGGATTGAACTACCTGTGCAGTGGCTGGAAACAATTTTTTGCGCACATTGACGAGCCCGTACAAGCAATTGTACGCCGCCTGGGCGGGTCGGTGGTCAAAGCGGTGCGCACAAAAGCCGCCGCCCACTGGCGGCCGGGAGAAGAAGGTTGAAATTCAAGGTTCTTGAACAAGAAAAAGAATATAGCCGGTTGCAGGTTGAGGTGGCGTGGGATCAAATAGCCGCTGATTACGACGACATCGTGGCGGCCTATGCCCAGGTCCCGGTAAGGGGCTTTCGGGCCGGTAAGACCCCCAGGCACCTGATTGGCAAACGCTTTCGCAGGCAGATTACGGACGACCTTACGCGCTTCAGCGCCAGGCGCTTCGGGCCAGAGGCGTTGCAGCAGTTGGGCCTGCAAGCAGCCGGCCCCCTTGAGGTGGTTGAGATCACCTGCGAGAAAGGCCGTAACCTGCGGTTTGCCCTGCGGTTTCTGCCGCTACCGGAATTCGACCTGCCCGATTTTGACGCGATTCAGATTTCTCAGGATAGCGAAGATCCCTTGAGCGAACTTTCCCATTGGCTGCTCGAACACGTCAACATGACGTTGCCGGCCGAACTAGTTCGAAAAGAACTTAGTGTCGACGGCTTCGATAAGGCCAAACCCGGCACCGCCCAATGGGACGCAGCCGCACAGCGGGTCAAGTTGATGTTGATCCTGAAGGCGATTGCGGCCCGTGACGGCATCGCGGTGGACGAAGTTGAACTCGAAAATCGAATCAGGGAAAAGGCGGCCGAGTTCGGAACAACCCCGCACGAGCTTAAATCCCAGTTGGAAAAAGGAGGTGGTCAAGAAAGACTGCGGGACATGCTCATCGCCGAGCAAACGCTTGGATATTTGAAAGATATCGTTTTTTAAGGCTATCAGGAATTTGATGAAAGGAGCAAAAATGAAGCGCAATCGAAGAGACAAAGGCATGAAGGCCGCTGCCTGGGCCGCCGTGGGCGGCGTGCTGACGGCCGCTACCATCATGACGGCGCAGCCTGCGCAGGCCAAGTCGGCGCACGCGGCCACCCATTCGAAGAAACCCAACATCCTGCTGATCATGTCCGACGACGTGGGTATCACCAACATCAGCGCCTATGGTGAAGGGTTGGTGGGTTACAAAACACCGAATATCGACCGCATTGCCGAAGAAGGTACCCGGTTCACGGACTACTACGCTGAACAAAGCTGTACCGCCGGTCGGTCCGCATTTATTACCGGTCAGTTGCCGGTGCGCACCGGACTGACAAAGGTGGGTTTGCCCGGTTCCGAACTGGGCCTGCAGAAGGAAGACCCGACCCTTGCGGAGTTGTTGAAAAACCATGGTTACATGACAGGCCAATTCGGCAAGAATCACCTGGGCGACCGCAACGAATACCTGCCGACGCTCCACGGCTTCGATGAATTCTTCGGCAACCTCTATCACCTCAATGCGGAAGAAGAGCCCGAGCACCCTGATTATCCCAAAGATCCGGCTTTCCGTAAAACGTTCGGTCCGCGTGGCGTGTTGAAATGCAAAGCCACTAAAAAGGCGAGCAAAGAAAAAGATCCCAGGTTTGGTCCGATGGGCAAACAGCAGTGTGAAGACACCGGCCCGCTCACCCGCAAGCGCATGCAGACGGCAGACGATGAGTTCACGGCAGCGACCGTGGACTTCATGGAGCGCGCCCACAAGGCTGGCAAGCCTTTCATGGCTTGGTTCAATCCATCCCGGATGCACCTGTGGACGCACCTCAAGCCCGAGTCCCAAAAAAACCTGGAGAAGTATGGCCTCTATGGTGCCGGGATGCTGGAACACGATGCCCACGTGGGTATTTTGCTCGACAAGCTCAAGGAATTAGGTATCGAGGACAACACCATCGTCATCTATACCTGCGACAACGGCCCGCACTACAATGGCTGGCCGGACGGTGGTATCTCACCGTTCCGCGGAGAGAAAAATACCAATTGGGAAGGAGGCTTCCGGGTACCTGGCATGGTGCGCTGGCCGGGAAAAATAAAACCCGGTCAGGTATCAAATGAAATCATGTCTCATATGGACTGGGTACCGACGCTGATGGCGGCGGCCGGCGAAGCAGACATCAAACAAAAGCTGATGAAAGGCCACAAGGCGGCAGGCAAGAAATTCAAGGTCCATTTGGACGGCGAGAATTTCCTGCCCTACCTGACCGGGAAGTCAAAACAGGGGCCACGAAAAGACATTTTCTATTTTGACGATGGTGGTCAACTCATTGGGTTGCGTTTCAATAAGTGGAAAATCGTTTTTGCCGAACAACGTGCGAAATCATGGGATGTCTGGTCTGAACCTTTTGTGAAACTGCGGTTGCCCAAAGTGTTTGATTTACGATCGGACCCCTTTGAAAGGGCGGACACGGATGCAAACGGCTACAACAACTGGTGGATCGATCATTTATTCTTGCTGGTACCGGCCCAAGCACACGTCGCAGAGCAATTGGCGACATTTGCCAAGTTTCCGCCACGTCAGAAACCAGCCAAGTTCAATGTGGAAGAAGTCCTTAATAATCTTAGGACGGCGAAAAATGATTGATAGTCAGGTACTCCCTGGTAATCAACGTCGGGGGTGATTGTCCAGTATGTAACCACCTATACCGATTGCGATTTTGGCCGCCTGTCCAAGACAGATAGCTCCCCGGCAAGGTGTGGGTAGCGGCACGCGCGAACATTGAATAACCGAATGGCGCGCCGGGCTGGCAGGTAGTGTTCAGTTTTCAAATGCTATTCCTATGTGATCAATGTGCCTGCCAACCCGCCATTCAAAAGGATTTTGATATGTGATCGAAACCCCAAGCCATAAGTTTGGCAAACAACCCCGGAAGTGGTTTCAAAACAAGGAGAGGTGCCACATGAAAAAAACAATTCTATCCATTTTTTCCCTGATGTTCCTGATTTCTGTCTGTATGGTAACCAGTGTGCAGGCCTTCCAGATCGTGACCCGCACAATGGTTGAAAAAGAGTTGGTGACGGAAGTGGATTTAATCAAGACAGCCGACAATTTTATCATCCTGTTCGATACCTCCAGCTCGACCAATCAAAACGTGCCCGGTAAAAACATCTCCAAGATCAAAGCCGCCAAGAGTCTGTTGAAGGCACGTAATGCCTGGTTGCCGGACTTGGATTACAATGCCGGTCTTTACATCTACACCGATAACGCCACCCTGATGGGCAGCTTCAAGGAAGTGTACGGCATGCAGCCTTACGACCGGGATCGTTTTGACGCCGCCATCGATCAACTGCCGGAAAAAGGCCAGGGGCCGGCAATGCTGCAGCCGGGGTTGACCGCCCTGCGCAAAGTACTGGGAGACTTGACCGGCAAGACCGTGGTCTTCATGTTTACGGACGGCATTATTTCCGAGACCCGGGGGGGCAAAAAACCACTGCAGATTGCCCAGGAACTCGCCGCCGCCCACGATGTCAGCTTTTACCTGGTGAGCAGTGCCACCGCTGCGGCAGAGAAGGACCTTCTGGCGGCAGTTGCCAAGGTGAATGCATCTTCCCGGGTCATTACCATGGCAGCAATCATGGACTATCCGAGCTATATTTCCGGTGCGCTTTTCACCGTCAAAACCACGTCCTATGTGCGCTTTAAACCTAAAATGGAAGTGGTTGGTTTTGTTGCCAAGAACATGTTGTTTGATTTCGACAGCGCCGATATCCGCGATGAATATTACGGGAAACTCGATCTGCTGGGTGCCTTTCTGCAGAACAATCCGGGCGCATTTGTGGTCGCCGCCGGTTTTACCGACAGCACGGGTGATGAGGAATACAACATATACCTTTCGGAACGTCGGGCGGCCGGTATCAAAGCGCATCTCACCCAGAATTACAATGTGAACCCGGCTCGCGTCGTACTGCTGTGGTTCGGCAGTCTCAACCCGATTGGCGATAATGCGACCATTGAGGGCCGGCGCAGCAATCGGCGGGTCGAAATCGCGGTCGGGGGCATTAATTAGGCCAGCAGTTGGGGGTAAATATGGATAGATATAGAATAGGTATCTTCTTTAGGACAATCCTAATAGCCATGTTTTTGCTGTCATTTGCCAGTATCGTCCCTGCCGCCGATAAAAAAGGCGGCCGGGACGATGGGTATGTAAAAATTGATGCGGCCGAGCTGCAATTGCAGGTTATGGCTTTTGCCGACCGTTATTATGCGAACCTCGTTTCCGCATTTGATGCATACGAGAAGCAGTCACCGCCGGGAGATGATCTCAAAAGGATGATGGAAATCTGCACCTATTCCATCTCTTCGGCCTTCACGAGAGCTGCCGAACCAAACCCGGTGAGTGCGCTTTTCGACATGGTAGTCATGGTGACGCTGGGTCACATCGTCTTCAAAAACAATTTGCTACCCGAACATGGCCAGCAGCTACAGCCCCTGGTGGATGGTTTTCTCAAAGCGAAAAATGACATCTGGGAGGTTTCGTCCAAAATACTCACCCCGGAACAGCAGCAGACACTCAAAACCCTCATTGCTGAATGGCGAAAAAATAATCCGAGTACTGTGTTTTTTCCCGTCGTCAGGTTCGGCAATTTCACGGGCTACCGGGCCAAGGAAGCTGAAAAAAAAAGCCGGGGACTTTTTAGTTCGGTTGAGAATGCCACTGAACAGGTGGAGGAAGCCGTATTGCTAGGCGAGCGGAGCATGTTTCTGGGAACCCGCATGCCGCAACTTATAGGCCTGTTCGGCGGTGTCTGGTTTACCCAATTTGCAAAACATCCCGATATGAAGCAAATGCTGCAAAACATAAACCAGCTGTCGAAATTACCGGAACACTTGAAGGGATTGCTACCGGAGCTTCGCGTGGCCTTGGAGTCAGTGGAAAAAAGGGGGCAAGAGTGGCTTGTTTTTGGTTTTCTGCTCGGCATTGCTCTTATTCTTGTCTTTTTAGTCGGAGCCGTCCTGGCCTTGCTGGCTTACAGATACTATGCGTTGCGGCTTTTTGGTTCAACGCATGGCCGTCCAGTCACCACGAACGCACAGTGAACCGGCAAAAGAAAACCGATGCAACCGGTCCGAGAAGGGCAATTCAGTAATATTGTTGGGGCTAAGAGTATGTTGGCTTTATCTATCTAGTGCAGCTATTAAAAAGAAGGGATAGAAACATGCATAAATGGCTAGCTAAGTCAGAATACGAGCGCCTCAGAGAGTTCATGGCACTTCATGGGCATGATCTTATCCAGGGCCTGCTAATACTGGTGATAGGGTTGATCCTCTTACATTGGTTTATACGCCGGTTTAGAACCTATATCGACCGTCACAAAGGAAACCAATGGCCGGTGAAGAGGATATCGTCCATTGTTTATATCCTGCTGCTTGTCGTTGTTCTGAATATTTCACTTGTCCGTATCGGGTTGGATTTTGATACAATCGCCCGGTTTCTGGCAATACTGGGCTTGGCAGCCATCGCTCTGGTGATTGTGTTGCGGTCTTGGCTACCAACCTTGCCTTTCCATGTGGGCAACGTGGTCCTCATCGACGGTCTCTTCGGCAAGGTGGCGGGTACCAACATCTACCATACCCGCATTAAAACCTTCGATGGCAAGGTCGTGTTCATTCCCAACTCAAAAATTATGAAAACCGTTGTCACGAACTACCATGAAACACCCGGCCGGCGAATAAAAATCAATGTGCGGATTCCCTACGATCAGGATTTGATCAGGGCCAAACAGCTCCTCGAGGAGCTGATGATATCCGACCCCAGGGTGCTGACCACACCCCGGCCGCAGGTATGGACCCTTGACCTCAAAGACGGCGCCATCGGGGTAGGTGCCCGCTGCTGGACCGACAATAAAGACTTTTGGCTAACCAAGTGTGAGCTGACCGAAATGATCAAGCTGCGATTTGACCATGAAAACATCCGGATGGCGCTGCCCATGCAGCAAGTGTACCTTCAGCATCAACTCAGGCAAAAAGACGTGTCCGGTGATCAATTGGATTCGATGATGATAGAGGAGGGCGCAAGTGGAGATCAGTGAAGCAATAGACCGCATCGATGCCCGCTGGGTACGCAAGCCCAAGGGATTCAGGGTTCAATTCGACATCTATACCGACGGCCTGTGGCGCACCGATTACAGCCCTGAACAAAGTGCCCCGCCTTTGAACTCAGCCGTAATGGCCTGGCGATTTGCCTGGAAATTGGCTCAAACCTGTCAGCCCGATTCGGCTGACCCCAAAGACGGCGACCTTGCAAACATTTTGGTGGTTGATGATCAGGGGACGAGAATACCATCTTATATCACGGGTGATTACGATGTTTACCATCCCAAATAGTTCTCGGCGCAACAAAAGGTGACCGGGAAGGGCCGCAAGCCCTCGCGGCGGGCGCATGGTATATGGGTGAAGTTATCAAGTAATCGGTAGGTTTGGTTTTCTATAGTGGACGCAAATAGTGAGGATGCCGCACGCATACTTAAATAAATAAAAAGCACGATTTTTGGCATTCCTTCTTGAATCGGTTACGGCCGCGCCGAGGTGAATGGGGCGTATGAGAAAAGATTCCTGTATAGACCAACGCTTCATTAAGCTGCGAATCTTGCTCGTGGTTGCGCTGATCTGTTTGTTATACCCGTGCTGGGGTCGTGCCAGCGGTGTTTGGGATGTCCAGACTTCCCCGGACGAGCTCAAGAAGATCGCCGACGCCAGCCTGACCTTGATGGCTTTTACGGTGTTGCCGGATATCACCACAAATTCGCTCTCCATCAGCAATGCGAATACGGATAACCCCGGTATTTCGCAGGGCAGCATCGGGGGCGGTTTCACGGTCAGTAAAGAGTTACCGCTGTATCTCGAAGGCGCTATTGGCTATTCGCGCTTCGACCCGGACTTTATTGCCACTCGCGGACAGGAGCAGCGTTGGATTCCCATAAAATGGAATAGCTTTGCAGCGACCGGTGGAATTGGCTATAATTTTTCGCTAACCGATGATGAGGAATTACGGCTGCGCCCAATTTTCAATTTCTCCCTCGGATACGTGACGACCGACGTTGCCCTGGCCTAGGATTTGCTGAATGTAGCCTATAACCTGAATCTCGACCTCATCGATGACGGCCGGATGACTGCCTACGGATTAGGCGGTTCACTCATGCTGGATTATGAGCGCTACCGCGATGATTATGAAATCGATGTGGAATTACGCTATACGCTCATCCACCTGCAGTCCTTTGGTGATACAACTGAGTATTTTAAAGGCAGTTCCGAGACCAATTCAGCCAACATATGGGCCCGCTGGCGGGCGCCGACCGGTGCCGACTTTCTGCAGCGGCCGCTGCGTTATGTATTGGAATCATCTTTTACCACCTTTTTTGGCCCGCAGCGCGGTGCCCTGGGATTTGACAATCTAGCGTCTGTCGGTGCGGGCCTCGAATTGGACTCAAGTGCCTAACAGGTCATCATATCCCGTTTCAGAATAGTTGGACGCTACATTTTTGGAAATAATGTTTCGGGTTATTCTTTAGGACTGGGAGTGAGTTTTTAACTCTGGCGGCATAAAAAGCAATTGCCCAATTATGCCAGCCGGGCAATACTATATTAGGTTACGAACTCTCAGTCCTTATCGTTTGGGAAACTATAAATAGGAAAGGAGGTTAGAATGAAAATGAAAACATCAAGGTTCTCCAAAGGAGTATTGTGCCTGCTTTTTGCTTTGTCACTGCTTCTTTATTTATCAGGCTGTGCAGGCATGGAGAATTATACGAAGAAATTCAAAAAAACTCCTAAAGCAAATGTGGCGTTTTTTGCGGACAGCACCATCGCCTTGATCGGTGATGCCGAAATCGGCCTTACCAAAGACGATGCTATTTACACCAGAGAATTCTTTAAACTAACCGAACCGGAAGAACAGCAACTCTACGGTCATCTGGCGGAAACGAAACGAACAATGAGCGCGATGGTGAACTACTCGGTAAGAATCGTAACCATAGCGGAAACCGCGCCATCTCAAAAAGCGCGGGTTAAACTGTACGCCGACTTTCTGGATACAACGGAGGATTGGATTGAAAGGCGTCTACGTTTAAAGGATACCCATTATCGGGCGGTTGTCGAAAACGTTCGCACTCAAGAAACTTTTCTAGACGCCTTGCGGCAGGCGCAACCGATTATCAACGCCTATGGCCGCTATGCCGAGTTGTTGATAGAAAGAATTGACACTGCCACTGAAGCACTCGTTTATAAAATGGATACCAAGATAGACGCAAAGTATAAAGGTGTTGTCATCTATCACGAGGGCCTGCGCAAAGAGAAATTCAGGGTCCTGGATGCCTTGAAGTATCTTGACCGCTCCTACCGGGGCTTCCAAGGTGCTTATGACCTGATGCTGGATACCCAAGCAATTCGTAACCGGAAATTGCTCCCGGCTGAAGGAAAGTTTCCAAACGAGGCACAGCTGCAATCCATCGGAAAGCACCTTATGGGCCGTCTTGATAACATCGACCGGATTGAAAAAGAGATCGACAACGATTGGATTACATACCGGAAGACGCATAGTGAACTGGACCGCAAACACGATGAGTTGATTGCCCAGAGTAACCGGGCACGTCTGATTTTTTTAGCTTGGATCAGGGCCCATGCCAAGATGTCCTCAGGGACAGTAGCCCCGGCCGAGTGGTTCGATATCTCGGATGTACCGGCCCAATTGCTGCGACTCAGCGTAAGTGCCTTGCCGGTACCGGGATTGTAATGACGGGGACTTTTCGGTTAAGGCGGGAAGGTATAAGCCCGGGTGCCTGGATTGGAGGTCCAGAAATAACGTCCTCAGAGGTAATGACATTATGGATTCTTTGAAGAACCAGAAGATATTTCGGAAGAATATTATCGAGGCCCTCATTAGAGTGGCGGTCATCGGGATTATGGCATTCTGGGTCTTTCAGTTGATCCAACCATTTCTTATCCCGGTTCTCTGGGGTATGATTCTGGCAGTCGCCGCAGAGCCTCTTATTGCCTGGGTTTCAAAAAAAACAGGCGGCCGGAGATCTCTGGCCGCTGGGTTGTTTGTTCTCATAATCATTTCGCTACTCATCATTCCGACTGTATTGCTCGTTGTATCTTCGGTCGGTAAGATCCAGGTTGTGGCGGAACAGATACAGACAAAAGCACTTACCATTCCGCCGCCGCCCGAAAGTGTGGCTGGTTGGCCTGTTTTAGGTGAATCCTTGCATAATGCATGGCTCTTAACATCGACAAACCTTGCCGCAGCTTTAAAACAATATGCGCCCCAAATCGAAACAGCTCTAGGCGCCATACTAGGGTCTGTGGGTGGGGGGCTTTATGGACTATTCATGGTTATCATTTCAACCTGCATCGCCGGTGTTTTTCTTGCGAAATCTGAGCCAAGTGCTGGTATTGCCCGAAAGGTATTCACTCGATTCACAGGTGAAAAAGGATTGAAAATTGCCGACCTGGCGGTGGCTGCCATCCGAGGTGTCATGCAGGGAGTCGTGGGGGTAGCCGTCATTCAGGCGATCCTATCCGCGATAGGAATGCTGGTAGCCGGTGTGCCGGCAACCGGTCTCTGGGCAGTTCTGGTATTAATCTGCGCTGTCAGCCAATTGCCGACTATCCTAATTTTAGGACCTGTGGCAGTCTATTTATTTTCGGTAGCGAGCACTGCGACAGCGGTTCTTTTCCTTATCTGGGCTCTTATTATCAGTGCCAGCGACGGGCTTTTAAAACCGATACTCATGGGGCGCGGGGTAGATGTGCCTATGCTTGTAATTTTGATAGGTGCCCTGGGCGGTATGATCTTGTCAGGGATTATTGGCCTTTTTGTCGGTGCAGTTGTGCTCGCCATCATGTACACGCTATTCACGGCATGGCTTGATGAGGAAATCCCAGTTCAGAACGAGTCGAGTTGAGATATAGCCAGATCTGAGATTTGCCTATTGTTTCTAACTGCGATATTTTAATCCTGAGAAAAGGACAATTTTGTTTGGAGGCCGTTTAGCATGATCAAAAAGGAAATCTTTGCAGGCATGTTACTTTTCCTGGTTCCGGCTGCTTGGCTTTGCGCATATGGGGCCGGCACCACATACGCGCAAGCGCCTGCCTCTAATCAAGGCCTGGATCTTTCTGAACTAAGTCAAGCTATTGATGAGTCCATAGCGGCCGAGAAAGCAAGTGTTGAGAGCTTTAAGGAGCAACTGAAGATCCTCAAGCGCGAAAAGCTCTTTTTCACAGCGGCCCTGAATGGCTACCAACTCAGGGTCTCAACCTTCGAAAACCTCCTGTTGACTTCGGGGATTTCTATTGCGGCCGTCCAAAAGGCGCAAACGGAACTGCGGGCTTCAATCAGTGAGGTGCGCAGCATGATCGCTGAAACTGCGCCGCGCGCAGAAATCATTACCCTGGCTAAAAATAACATAGATCAGCAGAAGAGTTTAAGTAAGCGACAGTTGCGCGAGCTGCTGAAAATAAGCGCTCCGGCCAGCGCTGTCGCTGGACTAAAAGCACGTACCCGCGAAATATCCCGGCTACTGGCCCAGAAAGAAAAACTGCTCTCTCAGCTGGATAAAATTATCGTATCCCACCTGGATCAGCTTAATCGAATCGATCAGGCTTTTGCAGATATCGCGTTCAAATTTACGGCTGTGGTTAAACAGCTTAAAGAACAACACCTTTTTGAGCGCCGCAAAGGACTTTTCTCCAATATGACCCTCTCCGCTATAGAAGCTGAGATGGCGACTATTAAAAAGGAAATAGATAGCATTGTACGGACAGAAGAATGGCAAACCGACCTCCGACGGTTTTGGAAAAATTCCGGTAATGTCCTAGTCGCATTTATATTACTACTGGCGGTGCTCATCTTTCTGCTGAAACGCCTGAACAGGGGCATTGCCCGTTTGGCCGAGCATGCGCTTTTGGTAAAGCTTGGTCTCTATCACCAGATGGCGCTCCGGCTATTGAATTCATTGTTTTTTATTACCGGGGTTGCCGTACTTATTTATCTTTATTCCTATCTCGATGTTCTCTACCTGTCGACCGCAGCACTGCGACTTTTGGCCAAACTGCTGTTCGTTTTGATATTCGCCCGTTTTCTAAAGGTAATTCTAGATTCTTGGTCCTGGGAGCCGTCCCTTCCGGATGAAATGTTAACCCGCCTGAAAAGATTGATTACCGTGGTGCAGTATTTCTGCTGGCTTTTTCTCATTATTGACTGGAGTCTTGGGAGTGCTTCCATACTATTGCTGCTTGTCAGAATCCTTTTTGAGTTATTCTTAATAGGCTGGGCCTTCAAGTTTTGGCGCGGGGCGGCCCTTAGTCTGAAAACCGAACCCGGGGACAATCCGTACCGGCGTCCCCTCTTTACCATTTTGAGGGCTATCAGTTATCTGATTGGCGGGATGGCCCTCATTTTGGATATGATTGGCTTTGGGCCCCTGGCTACGCTTTGGCTGGCGGCGTGGGGTCGTACCATTATTGTGATGTTCTGCTGGATCGGGTTTTACAGGATGCTCCAAGAGTGGGATCATTATTACCGGGAGAAAAGTGTCAGCAAAAGGGATGAACTCCTGCACGATGAATACCCATGGCAGTGGCTCATGATTCGCATCGGACAGCTAGTTTGTGTGCTCTCACTGGCGATCGTCCTCATCCTTGCCTGGGGCGGGCAGCGTACGGTTTTACTCAATATTTATACCGTGCTGGGATATCCACTGAAGATCGGAAATATGACATTCAGCTTTCTAAGTCTGGTCTACTCCATATTGGTTCTCCTGGCAACGCACGGCATAGCCCGACTTTGGCGCTGGATGTTTCAAAAGAAATTCCTGAGTCGCAGTGGCATGGCGATTGGCCTGCAGGACTCGATCACCACGATTACCGTTTATGGCATCTGGACCCTGGGGATCTTAATTGCGATGCATGTGTTTGGATTGAACACGGCCACGATGGCCGTGGCCTTAGGCGGGCTTGGAATTGGTATCGGTTTTGGCCTGCAGAACATTGTCAATAATTTCATTTCAGGCATCATTCTGCTTTTCGAGCGGCCGATCCAGGTGGGCGATGATGTGGAAATCAATGGAACCTGGGCGACCGTCAAAAAGATCAACGTGCGTTCCACCGTTGTTCAATCCTATGACAACGCTTCCCTGATAATCCCCAACTCTGAATTTATCAGCCGCCAGGTGACGAACTGGAGCTTTAAGGACAGGCGCCTGCGACGGAATGTGGAGGTGGGCGTTGCCTACGGTTCGGACATTGAACTTGTTCGGGAGACCTTGCTAGAAATAGCTGGAAAGACAAAACGTGTTTTGAAGTATCCGGCCCCGGAAGTCCTGTTCACAAATTTCGGGGACAGCGCCCTGATCTTCAGACTGCGTTTTTGGACTGCTGTTGACTATATGCTCAAAGTCGAGACGGCGGTACGCTTTGAAATCGATCACCTTTTCAAGGAACGCGACATCGTGATTGCATTTCCGCAGCGCGATATTCATATACGCTCAGATGTGGATAAAGGTTCTGACTCTAGCGTATTACCGGATGACGATTCGCTTATGAAACAGAAAGGTTAAAATCCATATACGATACTATCCCCTCGCATTGTTCTTGCTATAAATTGACCAGGGAAAATGGCAATTGATAGATGGACAATGGGGTTAGCTGATCTTAAACAGACCAAAGGAGTATATGTATGCCACTTAAAACTACACCAAAGACATTAGTGCATCTATTGGTATTTAGTTGTGTTATCCTAATCAGCGCCTGTTCGAGCCAGACCGGTCAGCGGGCTGGCCAGGGCGCCGCGCTAGGGGCAGTTAGCGGTGCCGCTGGCGGCGTTGTCAGCGCCCTTATATTTGGTGGTGATGTTGGTGAGGCCGCCGCCCGGGGGGCTGCCTGGGGTGGATCCATGGGGGCTGTCGGGGGTGCCCTCACCGGAATGCAACAGGACAGTGCCATCAAGAAACAACAGGAGGATGCGGCCGAGAAACTGAAGCTTGAATTAGGTGACGAGGCTTTTAACGGACTTGTCGCTCTGGCCAACTGCAAACACGACGTGGCCGCAAGCCACGCCAATACCGCCAAAAACCTGGATAATCAAAAATTCGCATTGGCCGGTCAGTGGCTTGAAGTTTTGACCCTGGCAGATCAACGGGAAGAGGACCAGGCGCGGGCCCTGTTTCCGGTCTTGATTGAAAAAGACCCCGAGATTAAGTCAGAAGCCAAGGCCGAAGAGAATATGCGCAGTGCGCTGCAGGGCCTCATGCAGATACGTGCGAAGCATAACTTGCCGAAAACCTGCAATTGAAACTGGTGCGAGGAAACAAGTGCAAATCTTGTCACAAAAAAGTCAACAGGGTACGCAGAATGTTCTGATAATACTCCTGATGGCATTGCTCCTCAGTGCCTGTGCTTCCACGCCTATTGACCAATTGATATTGATGCCGGCCCCGGATGTGTTCGAGTATGGTCAATGGGACCCGTTTACGGACCACGATCCTATCAAGAGTATTCCCTATGGCGGTATCCTGTATGCCACCGATCGCGAACCTGCTCAGGAGGCCGGCCGCTATTACCGGGATGCGCGCGGCCATGTCCTGCGTCTCGGGGTTGCCCAGGTTACCGTTGGCAAGGCAGGTATAACCTGGGAAGAGGCGCGACGCATCTCCCTGCTCAAGGAGCGTCCCGAAGATTATCCACTCAAGATAACCGGTGTTCGTGAGGTCGGTATTTTAGGCCGTACTGTCAACCCGCTTACCGAGCGCCTGATCGATCAAGATCCGCGGCACCTGCCCGGGGAACAATTTGCCGCCAAAGTGAACGCGAAACTGTCGATATCCAAACGCAAGGACATTTTTATCTACCTGCACGGCTATAAAGTGGTTTTCGAAAACCCGCTGCTGGTGGCCTCTGAGCTGTGGCACTTTCTTGGCTATGAAGGTGCTTTCATTGCCTTTGCCTGGCCGTCTACCCCGAACACGCTGGCCTACTTCTCAGACCTGGAAACGGCCGCCCTGTCGGCCGGGAATCTGCGTACCCTGATCCAGTATCTGGCCGAGAAAACCACTGCCCGCAGGATTCACATCATCGGCTACAGTGCGGGAACCCGGGTGGTAACACAGGCCCTGTACCAACTGGCTTTAATTCACACCGGCTCTGACCGGAAAGCGTCTGCCAAAGATTTGCGCATCGGTCACGTCATCCTCACCGGCAGTGATGTTGACCAGCACCTTTTTGGTTCATACCTTGTGGATGGTATGCTCGATGTCACCGACGGCATCACTGTCTATGCATCCACGAAAGATAAGGCTTTGGGTATGTCAAAATGGGCGTTCGGGCGCCAGCGACTCGGCCAGATCGTCAGTGAGCCGCTGTCGGCCGAGGCCAACAATTTCCTGCGGCAGAATGAAAACCTGGTTATCGTCAACGCCACTGATTCACCGGGGGCCGGAACCGGAAACGGCCATGCCTATTTCCGGCAGAGTCCCTGGACCAGCAGCGACATCCTGGCGACGCTGACATTTGGCCTAAAACCGGCCCAGCGAGGTCTTCAACAGACAGGCGGTCAGCATATCTGGACGTTTGCAGAGGATTATATCGACCGGCTGCGCACAGCGGTGATAGAGGCGCAATCCAGGTAAAATTATCAGGCAGAAAATCTTCCGAACCAAATAGGAGAATATCCATCGTGTCGAAACTGACTGATTTTTTCAAATCGGCTACTATCGGGGGGCTTATGGTTCTGTTGCCGGTCCTGCTGCTTTGCCTGCTGCTGGCAGAAATGCTGCAATTGGTGGTGGCCCTCGCCACTCCCATTGCAGTGCTGCTCCAGGAAGGGGGACTTGAAAAAGTGGCCAACCCATTGCTGGTGGCGCTTGTGCTGCTTGTCGGAGCCTCTTTCATTATCGGGCTGATCATGCAATCCCAGATTGGACGGAGAATGGGGCAATGGATTGAAAAGGTTACTGTGCAGCGGCTGCCCATATATGCAGCGCTCAAGCGTCTCACCCGCGGTTTCGCAGGTTCGGAGGAGGGCGAAACCTTTCTCCCGGCACTGCTTGAAATCGAGGCCGAAATCCAAGAGGTCGTCTACGTGGTCGAAACAAGCGATGATGGCCTGGCCGCTGTAATGGTGCCCCACGCGCCGACTGCATTTTCTGGGCCGGTCAAAATTGTCGCTCGTGATAGGCTAATGTTTCTCGACACAAACATCGGCGACCTGTCTCGTTCGCTCAGTCATTGGGGGGTGGGCACAGTACCGCTGGCGTCTAAAAAGCTAGATACTTGAAAGGATGGATAGCGCAATGAAAGGATATCGAATCGTTATTTTCTGTTTGATCCTCTGTCTGATTCCGATTGGGGCCTCTGCCAAGGTCTATCGCTATATCGATAAAGACGGCGTGGAGCGCTTTTCAAACGAACCGCCACCGCCGGGTGCTAAGATTATCGATGAGGCGGCCGAAATAAAACACGATGCGGCCGCCGACCAGGCCCAGCAGGAGCGCAGCAAGCGGGCAGCCGATGAGGCTGCCCGCCAACCGGCTGCGCCACCGCCGCCCAAGAAGACTCCTGCCCCGGCCGTTGAGGCTGGTGGTGATGCTGTTTCTGAAAAGAAATACTCTCGCCGTAAGCATCGCCGCAAGAAGGAGATCCGCAAGGAGAAGGCTGAGGCGAGAAAGGCCATGGAGGCGAAGGCAGCCGAGGCAGGGAAGAAGTAGCGAGCGAAATTTAAGCTGCGAACATAGCACGTCCAACATCGAAATTTGAACGCTGGCCGCCTGCGGCGGCTATTGATATGAAGTTCGATTTTTACACTTTGGCCCAGGTAATTCGCTGGATGCCGCATACGCCATCCCGGACGCGATCCGGGACCGGCATGACGATAGCCTTTGCAAATTACAGAGGTAGTTCAATTTGAGACGATCTTTAATTCTTGATCAGAAGCGGTTTTAAAAGCTTCCATCGGGTTCAAGGTCAAGGCGGCCGCGGATATTAAACCGGAGGAATACTGGTAGTATTTTGAGGATTTGATATCCGCGTCCAACGCAGAGATTGGGCCCGAGGGAAGTTTTTAAAACCGCTTCTATTCTATGACGCGCATCATCTTCCACCTCCCTCCCAAATACCGTGTCCAGGACATCAAAAACAGAGATAAAATAAAAAGGACCACGCAACCCCAAGCAAACAGGAGCCCGGCGTCAAACCAGAGAATGCCGATGGATACCGGCAGGATCATGCAGATCAGCGACAGCGACCCGATAACCCACATCAGGTACTTTGTGTCACCGGCACCTTTGAGGACCCCGCTGTAGACCATGTAGAGGGCATCCACAAACACATACACAGCGACAATACGCAGCAGGATCGTGCCCAGGCGCATGATCTCCTGACCGGCCGCTCCGGCCATTTCCGTTCCCATAAATATCGACAGGAGCCACTGCGGCGCGAAAATGAACACCAGATCCAGACAGAAGATATAGATCAACAACAGGTGAATGGAACTGTTGGCCGCCTTGACTGCATCTGCGGGCCGGTTGCCACCCAGAGCCTGTCCGGCCAGGGTGCTGACGCCCATGGAAAACCCCATGGCCGGCATGAAGGCCAGAGAGTTGATGGAAAAAACGATATTGGTGGCGGCCAGTTCGTATTTTCCGATGCGGCCGACCATCAGGATAAAAAAGGTGAAGGCAAACACATCCAGGCAAAACTGCAATGATCCCGGAACCCCGAATTTCAGCAGTCGCATGAAAAGCTCGCGGTCAAAACCGCGGCTTTGCCACAGGTTGAAGCGGGAGATGTTTTTGCGGGTAAAGATCAGCAGGCCATAGGTAAGCAGCATCACCCCCCACGACGATACCGTGGCAATGCCGGCGCCGGTGATACCCAGTTTCGGAAAGATCCAGAGACCGTTGATCAGGGCGTAGTCCAGCGGGATGTTAAACAACATGCCCAGGAAACTGACCGCCAGGACGGGCCGGGTGTAACCCCGTCCGCTGAAAAAGCAGGCCAGGGTTGCGGCTGCCACGTTCAGTCCGGAGCCGCCGCAGAGAATACTGAAATAGGTGACCTCAAGGCGCTGCACCTCTATAGGGTGCCCGCTGAACTTAAACAGTGGTTCGGCGATAAAGATCAGGCTTCCCAGGACAATGGCGGACAGGAGGGTAAACCAGAGCCCCTGCCAAAGACACGCGCCGACCCGGTGATGGGCCCCGGCCCCGGTGTATTGGGCGATGAAGACATTGACATACCCGGCCACCCCTACAAAAAAGGCCAAAAACAAAAACTGGGTGATTCCGGCTGGTACCACCGCTGCAATGGCTTCCAGGGAATAGTTGGCCAAAAAGACCCGGTCGGTAAACTCCATGACAGTGGTGGCCGCCATGCTCATAGCCAGCGGGACACTGATGGAGATCACCTGGCGGTAGGGGGATTTGTCTTTTAGGGGGGTAATTTCAGCCATAAATTATACAGAAGCTATTTGAATTATATCCGATTCGTGCCGCGATCAATCAACGTATGCCAACTCCTAGCCATTCAACATGTAGGGGTATTTGCATTGACAAGCTACCATATGTGGTAGTTTGTTGGTAAGCGATATGATTTACTGCGAAGCGGTTTATAAAGCTTCTATTAGGTTCAAGGTCAAGGCGGCCGTGAGCATTAAACCGGAGGAATACTGAGAGTATTTCGAGGATTTGATGTTCGCGCCCAACGCAGAGATTGGACCTAATAGAAGCTTTATAAACCGCTTCTAACGGTATTGCCTTCGGGCTCGGTCGAGATCTCTTTGCTCATCCCGTTTTTTTATGGTCTGGCGTTTATCATACTTGCGCTTGCCCTTGGCCAAACCCAGCAGGACTTTCACCTTTCCATTTTTAAAATAGAGCTTTAAAGGGATCAGGGAATACCCCATTTCGTTCACTTTGCCATAGAGCTTTTTTATTTCGTACTTGTGCAGCAGGAGCTTGCGCGTCTGGAGCGGGTCGTGGTTATCGTAATGGGCCCAAGGGTAAGGGCTGATGTGCATCTGGTGGACGAATACCTCGCCGTTCTTGATTTTGGCGTAGCTGTCCTTCAAGCTGGCCCGTCCCTGACGCAGGGATTTCACCTCGGTTCCCTTGAGGACGATCCCCGCCTCATAGGTGTCTTCGATGAAATAGTTATAGCGGGCCTTCTTGTTCTGGGCCACCAGTTTTTCGTGTTTTTTTTCTGTCATTTTAAACCAGGATGTTACATTTGCAGCACCGATATTCCAATCGGTATGGCTTATTTTTAAAACTATAAGGTTCAACGTTCAAATGTTCAGAGGTTCAGGGTTAAGTTCCTTAAACCTTTAAGCCTTTGAACTCTGAACCCTGAACCGCCCTTTAGCGCACTACCGAAAAGTGTTCCTCCAATAGATCACCATACGATTCCTGGCAGAGGTCGAGGATTTCATCGATGGTGTTCATGGCCAGCACTTTCTTGGTGAATTTGCGTGACGCTGCGGTGTCCAGAAGGCGGATCATGCTTTTGACGGCAGGGATTGCCTGCGAGTTCATGCTCAGTTCGTCTATTCCCAAGCCTAAGAGAAGGGGGACGTTGGCGGGATCGGCCGCCATCTCGCCGCACATGTAGAGTTTGGTACCCGTTTTCTTGGAGACATCCGCCACCTGCTTGACCATTTTAATGATGGCCGGATGGAGCGGGTTGAACATATGGGCGACTTCGCGGTTGCCACGGTCGATGGCCAGCGAGTACTGGATAAGGTCGTTGGTGCCGATGCTGAAAAAATCGACCTCCGGGGCCATGCTGTCGGCCAGCATAACGGCGGCGGGTACTTCGATCATGATGCCGATTTCAATGTCGCTGCTGTAGGCCTTCTTCTCTTTTTTGAGCTCGTCGGCCGCTGCCTGCAGCATGGCCTTGGTTTTAGAGATTTCTTCCATCCCGGATATCATGGGGACTAAAAGCCGGACCTTGCCGTGTGCGGCGGCCCTTAAAATGGCTCTTAACTGGGTCATGAAGACATCCGGTTTCTTGAGGCAATACCGGATCGCCCGCAGGCCCAGGGCCGGGTTTTCCTCGTTGACCGCTTTGCCATTGCCCATGGCCTTATCACCATTGACATCCAGGGTGCGGATGGTCACCGGCCGATCGCCCATGACGTCGATCACGTCCTTGTACTTTTCGAAAAGTTCGTTTTCCGTGGGAAAATCCGGTCGGCTCAGGTATTGAAATTCGGTGCGGTACAGGCCGATGCCGTCACCGCCGTAACTCAGGACCGATACGACTTCCTCCGGCAGTTCAATATTGCCCATGACATTGAAGGTGACCCCGTCGGTGGTCGTGGCGTCCAGGTGGCTCTGGCGACCGATCTGGGCTTTTTGGGTTTCGTAGAGTTCTTTGCGAACTTCGAACTCGATGAGGGTCTCTTCGGTCGGATTTATAATCACCAGGCCGGCAACCCCGTCCACGACGATAAGATCGTCATTCTTGATAACGGACATGGCGCGGTTCAAGCCCTGGACAGCCGGAATCTCAAGGCTGCGCGCGATGATGCTGGTATGGGAGGCCCGTCCGCCCCGGTCGGTGATGAAGCCCATGACTTTTTCCAACTGGATCTGGCTGGTGTCCGCCGGGGAGAGATCGTTGGCTACCAGGATGACCCGTTTCCTGATCTCGGATATGTCGACCGGGGCAGCCCCGATCAGGTTGTTCCAGATACGTTCTGAAACCTGGACAATGTCGTTGGCGCGTTCACGGAAATATTCGTCTTCCATTTCGTTGAACACGGCTTTCAGATCGGTAACGACCCGCTTTAACGCCCACTCGGCATTGATGAGCTCCGCTTCCATCATTTCGAGGGTTTTGTCGTACAGCAGTTTATCTTCCAGAAGCACCACGTGGGATTCCAGGATGCTGCTCTGCTGACGCAGCTCTTTGGGGGTGTCCTTGATGATGTCGCGCAGATCGCTTTTGGCCTTTTTGACCGCAGTTTTGAAGCGATTCTTCTCCTGTTTAAGGTCGGAATCAAGAATATAATATGTGTTCAGGACTTCAACACCGTGGGTGTCCACCAGGTAAGCCTTCCCGATGCAGATGCCCGGAGATGCGCTTATCCCACTGAGACGAATTTCCTGGGTGTCGCTTTTTACCGCCATTACTGGTTTTCTCCAAAACCGTTGTTTACCAAATTCAACAGATTCTTCAGAATATCACAATCTTCAGGGTCTTCAATGATAAATTCGAGGGTCTCTCCCGCCGGGCAGGCCAGGGTCAAAATATCGATGACGCTGGCTGCATCAGCCTCCATATCACCGCGTTTGACCCGAACACCGGCCCGGGCTTTTTTAGCCACCTGGGCAATCATGGCGGCGCTGCGGGCATGCAGTCCGAGAGCGTTCACCAGGGTGGCCCGACCGGCCAATCTGTTTGGTTTTTCCGTCACGCGGTGATCTCCTATTGGAACACATCGCCTATAAGAACGCAACTTCCTATCAACATGCCGTAAGTTTGTCAAACCCCCTGATTGACACTATTTCCTGTTACTGGTAACCTTTGGCCGTCGGCTAAATTCAATACACGTGGAAACCACCTGGACAGGGGCACCGATGTTACCCCGGGAGGATTGTATGGCATCCAAAGTGATCATTTTCGGCAAGAATACCTGACCCCACACGATTAAGGCTCGGGAAGCCTATCAGGCCAAGGGGGTCGCCTTGGAATACGTGAACGTTTTTTCCGGTGATGACAAGATGGAAGCCATGCTGAAATATTCGCAAGGTGAGCGGAAAGTGCCGGTGATCGTCGAAAATGAAAACGTCACCATAGGATATCAGGGGGGCACCTGACGGGTGTGATATTGTAACCCGGCCGTGCGCCGTTCATTGAAGCGATCGCAACAATGCCTTTTAGCCCAATCTCGGCGTTGGGCCGTGAAATTCAATCCTCGAAATATTACATATATTCCTCCGGTTGGATTCCACGACCCGCCTTGACCTTGGACTAAAATCAATTTTTGAGATCGCTTCAAGCTATACTTAGATGAAAGCAAGGACAAGTTGAGGCGGAGATTATGGAGAAACAGTGGGTGATAGATGATTTCAAGCTGGAAGAATCCTGGCGTTTGTTCAAGATCATGGGCGAGTTCGTGGATGGTGTGGAAGCGCTGCACCACATTGGGCCGGCCGTGACCATCTTCGGTTCGGCCCGCGTGAAGCCGGATGACCCGATTTATAAGAAAGCCGTCGAAATCGCATCCTTGTTCGTAAAGGAAAAATTTGCCGTGATTACCGGCGGCGGGCCCGGTATCATGGAGGCCGCCAACCGGGGCGCCAATGAAGCCGATGGTACCTCCGTGGGATTGAACATAGAGCTGCCGTTTGAACAGGCCCCCAACCCGTATGCCGATATACAGGTGGATTTCCGGTATTTCTTCGTCCGCAAAGTAATGTTGGTCAAGTATTCGCTGGCGTACATCATCATGCCGGGTGGTTTCGGGACCCTCGATGAATTGTTCGAAGCCGTGACCCTGATCCAGACCGAGCGTATCAAGTCCTTTCCGGTTATTCTGGTCGGCTCGGATTACTGGCAGGGATTGATGGATTGGATCAAGGACCGCATGCTGGCCGAAAAAACGATTTCGCCGGATGATATCGATATCCTGCAAATTATCGATGAGCCGGCGGACATCGTGAAAGCGGTAACCAACAAAGTGATCATCTAGAACCCTTCTAAAAGCGTCTTTTAGCCCAAACTCTGCGTTGGGCGCGAATATCGGCACGTAGTGAAGCAATAGCGCCATTCCTCGGAATACCCGATGTATTCACCACGATGGGCATTGGCTTCGCTTGTACCTCCGGATTGATATTCGCGGCCGCTTTGCACCACGTTAGGCATTAGCTTGGTGTCATTTTGAACCAAAATCCATCTTTTTAGAAGGGTTCCAATATATATCCAAAACTAATTTAGGCGTTTGTTTTAATATTGCAGAGAAGTTTGTTTAGCTATTTTTGTAAAGATGCCAGCAAAACCCACATACGAAGAACTGCTCCAGAAAGTCAGGGTCCTGGGGCGGGAAACCGAGCGGCGGGAACGCGCCGAAAAAACCCTGCGCCGGCAGAATGCGTACCTTTCCGCCCTGCATGAAACCTCCCTGGGCCTGATCAATCGGCTTGACCGGAAGGAGCTGCTGGAGGCCATTCTGGACCATGCGGCCCTGCTGACGGGAACCGAGCATGGCTTTTTTTATCTGCTTGAACCGGAAGAATCGCGGCTGCAGATGCGGGTGGGTATGGGGTTTTTCGCCAGCTGGCTCGGGCTGCGGGTACGTCCGGGAGAGGGCTTCGGCGGCAAGGTCTGGGAAACCGGCCAACCTTTGGTGGTGGACAACTATCGCTCCTGGGAAGGACGCTTGCCGGACAAGTCCCTGGATGCCCTGCGCAATATGGTCGGCATCCCTTTGAAATCCGACCACAAGGTGGTCGGCGTGCTGGGCCTGGCTCGGGTCAAGGGCGAAAAGGAGTTTGGAGAGGATGTGGTGGACGCCCTGGGCCGTTTTGCCCAGTTGGCCCTGATTGCATTGGACAACGTGGGGCTTTATGAAAATTTGCGACATGAGCTGGTTGAACGCAAACGAACCGAGGCAGTTTTGCGAGAAAGTGAAAAACGCTACAAGCTGCAGCTGGAGGGGATGCCGGATCCGGTCGTGGTTTATGACATGCGGGGCAATGCCACCTACGTGAATCCCGCCTTTGAACAGGTGCTGGGCTGGAGCCAGGATGAGCTGACCAGCAGCAACATCGATTTCGTGCCCGAGGAAAACTGGCCGGAAACCCGCAAGGCCATCGACAGCATGCTGGCTGGAAAGAAGATCCAGCTCTTTGAGACACGCCGGAAAACAAAGAATGGCCGCATCCTGGATGTACAGATCAGTTCGACCCTGTTCTCCGACCTGGACGGGAATCCGGCCGGCAACATTGTGACCATGCGGGATGTCAGCGCCCAGAAAAATGTTGAGCGGGAGCTGCGCCGATACCGTGAACAGCTCGAGGAGATAGTCGAAGCGCGCACCGCGGCCCTGGAAACCAGCCACCGCCGACTGGAGAACGAGGTCCAGGTCCGTGGCCAGGCCGAAAAATCGCTGCTGCGCAGCCAGGAAGAACTCGAGGCTCAATCCCGCCACTTGGAGGAAGTCAACACGGCATTGAAGGTATTGCTCAAACAGCGGGACCAGGACAAGCACGAACTAGGCGAAAATGTGCTGTCCAATGTGAAGGAACTGGTCAACCCCTATTTGGTAAGGCTCAAAAAGAGCCGGCTGTCGACCGATCAGGCCACCCTGGTCAGCATCCTGGAGGCCAACCTCAACAACATCGTATCCCCCTTTATCAGTAAACTTTCATCCAAATATTTCAAACTCACCCCCATGGAGATTCGGGTTGCCAACCTGATCAAAGCCGGCCGAACCAGTACGGAGATAGCGGATATGCTGTTTCTTTCCAAAAATACCGTATTGTTTCACCGCTATAATATCAGGACCAAGCTGGGGATCAAAAACACAAAAACCAACCTGGCTTCCCATCTGCTCTCGTTTGGCGAGTAATTGTATTTGCCCACTATTTAACCACTACAAAAACACTTTGATTGGTGTACCTTAGCCTGTTGGGGCTGGCATTTGGGCGGCTGTATTTGGATGCAATATCCAAAAGTCACGCTTGGTTTTAAGTTCCGGCTTGCCCAAATTCTAAGGCGGCATCTTTTTTGTTTACAAAAAGGCCAAAGCATGATTGTTTGTAACTTCCTGAAAGTTATGAGATATGATGAATAATGCGTTGCGGGGGCATCGCCTCAATGGCAACGGCAACGAACATTGAACGACCTGTGTGTGCGACGTTTGATGTTATACCTGGGGCATACCCGGTATCGCGGTTGCCACTTTTAGCTACTTTGTAAATACAATCCTTCGACTAGTGGCTCGTGAAATAAGGTTGTGCCGGCTAAAGTTTTTTGCCTTGACTTGATAAATTATAGTTGCGATTAATCCACTTAACGACAATCGGTTAATGAATTGTGTTCATTTTCGTCAGGACGAGATCGTATGTTTCATTATGTTTTCCCGGCGTTATCCCACCATAGGCAGGCAACTGGCAAACTCAACCCAATAAAAATCGGTTACAGGAATCTATGACACCACAAAACGTTTCGAAGCCGCTCAATATTTCGAATGTAACCTTGACCTTTGGAGGGCTGGATGCCCTGTCCAATGTCGACATGAACATCGAACCCGGACTGATCACCTCTATTATCGGGCCGAACGGTGCCGGGAAGACCAGTATGCTGAACTGCATTTCCGGTTTTTACCACCCCAACATGGGTGAAATCACTTATGGCGACAAGCGGCTGACCTATTCGTCCCCCCACCAGGTAACCAAACTGGGGATAGCCCGGGCCTTCCAGAACCTCGAGCTGTTTGGCGGACTCTCGGTGCTCGATAACCTCATGCTGGCCCGACACACCAGCCTGAAATACAACTTTTTTCAAGCCTGCCTGTTCTGGGGCAAAGCCTCCCGGCTGGAAGCTGAAAATCGGCGTTACGTTGAAGAGGTCATCGATTTTATGGAACTCGAAGCCTATCGCAAAGCGGTGGTGGGCAACCTCAGCTATGGGGTCCAGAAACGGGTCGAGGTTGCCCGGGCGCTGACCCTGGGACCGGATCTCCTTTTGCTGGATGAACCCATGGCCGGCATGAATATCGAGGAAAAAGAAGATATCGTACGGTTTATCATGGATATCAAGCAGGAACGCAATACCACGGTGGTGCTGGTTGAACACGACCTGGGCGTGGTCATGGACATATCCGATCAAATTTACGTGCTGGATTTCGGGCAGGTTATCGGATCGGGCACCCCGGAAGAAGTGGCCGCCAATCCAAAAGTTATCGAGGCTTACATCGGAGAAGAATAAGTGAACAAGGAAAACCAAGACCAACTATTGGAATTCAGCATTCCCCAGCTGCTGCGCTGGCGGGTTAAATCCACGGGGGCCAAGGTTGCATTGCGCGAAAAGGATTTTGGCTGCTGGAACAGTTTCACCTGGGACCAGTACTACGACTATGTTCGCAAGGTCGGCCTGGGCCTCGACAAGATCGGGGTCAAAAAGGGCGATGTGGTGGCCCTCATTGGGGACAATATACCGGAAATGCTATTCATGGCCATTGGCGCCCAGTCCGTCGGGGCCATATCCGCCGGCATTTACCAGACCACCATGCCGGATGAGATCTCCCAGCTGCTGCAGTATATGAATGTTACCGTGGTATTCTGTGATGACCAGGAGCAAGTTGATAAACTGGTCGAAATCAGAGATGAGGTCCCGGAGGTCCGTAAAGTCATCTACGAAGATCCGCGCGGGATGCGGGATTACCGCAAGGATGACTGGTTCTTGTTTATCGAGGACCTCTTTGCGGAAGGGGACGCGGTTCACCAGGCCCAACCCGAGGCTTTCGAAACGTTCGTCGACCGCGGTAAACCGGACGATGTCTGCCACCTTTGCCTGACCTCGGGAACGACCGGTCTCTCCAAAGGCACCATGTTGACCCACAAGAATTATATCGCCATGGGTCTGCAGTTGTCCGAAGCCGATTACCTGGCATCCACGGATGAATATCTCTCCTTTTTACCTTTTGCCTGGATCGGCGAGCAGATGAACTCCTTCGGGGTAGCCATGGCCACCGGTATCACCATCAATTTCCCGGAGTCTGTGGAGACGGCCATGGAGGACCTCAAGGAGATCGGGCCACATTTCATGTTTGGCGCGCCGCGGATCTATGAAACCATCCGGTCCCAGATCTGGCTGAAGATCGATGAGTCTTACTGGCTGAACCAGCTGCTGTACAACTACTTTATAAAGGTAGGCGAAAAGGCCGCCCAATACCGCATGTCCGGTGAGACCATGCCCTTGAGCCTGCGCTTCAAATCGTGGCTGGGGTACCAGATGATGTTTCGCCCCCTGATCAACCAGATCGGCATGCTGCGGCTGCGGCGGGCCTACACCGGCGGTGCCGCCCTGGGGCCGGAACTGTTTACCTTTTACCAGGCCATCGGGGTCAACCTCAAGCAGATCTACGGCCAGACGGAGATTGTGGGGATTGCTTACATGCATCGCGACGGTGATGTGCGGCCTGACACCGTCGGCAAACCGTTGCCGGGAACCGAATGTAAGATTTCGGAAGAGGGCGAAATTCTCTCCAAGTCTCCCTGTGTGACCCCCGGCTATTATAAGATGCCGGAAAAAACCGAGGAACTGCTGGCCGGTGGCTGGCTGCACTCCGGCGATGCCGGGTATATCGATGAGAACGGGCATCTGGTGGTGATCGACCGGCTGTCGGACGTTATGCACAACAAACAGGGGGAGATGTTCAGCCCCATGTTTCTGGAGAACAAGCTCAAGTTCAGCCCTTATATAAAGGAGGCGGTTATTTTCGGCGACCAGCGTGACTATGTCTCCTGCCTGATCAACATCGATCCCATCGTAGTGGGCAAGTGGGCGGAAGACCGCGGGATTTCCTACACCACCTTCATGGATCTGTCTGCCAAACCGGAGGTCGCCGAACTGATTCATGGCCAGGTCCAGGATATCAACGGCCGGGCGGAACAGGAGCATTTCAAGATCAAACGATTTGCCGTCCTTTATAAACTGCTGGACACGGATGACGGCGAGTTGACCAAGACCGGCAAGATCCGGCGGAAATTCGTGCGGGAAAAATATGAAAACCTTTATGAGGCGCTCTACGACGAAAGTGTAAGTGAAAAGGAGGTCGAAGCCTTTTTTCAATACCAGGACGGCCAGTCGACCACCGTTAAAACCAAAATTTCCTTTTATACGATGGAAGGGGTCTGATGAGTTATTTTTTTCAGCTGGTTATCAGTGGCGTTGTGGTGGGGTCGATCTATGCCCTGTCCGCGCTGGGCTTTGTGTTGATCTACAAGTCCAGTAAAGTACTGAACATCGCCCATGGGCAGTTTATTGCCGCCGGCGCGTTCATTACGTATGCGCTGACGCTGTGGATGGGCATCCCGATCTTTTTATCCTTTCTGATCAGCATGGTGATCACCTTCTTCATCGCCATGAGCGTGGAGCGCGTGTTCCTGCGGCGCCTGATCGGCGAGCCCATTATCTCGGTGATCATGGTCACCATCGGGCTGATGTCCATTTTGGACGGCCTTATCTACCTGACGCCTTTTGGAACCGAAAACTTTTCATTTCCGATCTTCCTGCCCCAGGAACCCATTATGTTCGGGGGTGTATCCATATCCTGGACGCAGCTGGTGGGCGTCATCCTGACCTTTATCATGATCGCGGCGTTTTCCTGGTTTTTCAAAAAATCTACAGTTGGGATTTCCATGCGGGCGGTGTCGGACGACCAGATGGCCTCCATGTCCATCGGTATTTCGGTGCCCAAGGTATTCGGCCTGGCCTGGGCCACGGCCGGTCTGAGCGCCGCAGCGGCCGGAACGATCATCGGCAATATCACCGGGCTGAACTTCGACACCCTGCATACCTTTGGTATCACCGTGTTTCCGGTGGTGATTCTTGGTGGGCTGGATTCCATTCTAGGTGCTGTCGTGGCCGGAATCATTATGGGACTGATCCAGCAATTCGCCGCCGGTTACCTGGACGGTAACTGGGGGCTCAACGGTACTGCGGAAGTGGTTCCGTACATCATCTTGTTGATAATCCTGCTGATCAAGCCGCATGGTCTGTTTGGCATACATGAAATTGAGCGAGTGTAGATTATGGCGACAAATAGATGGTTTGCAACAGGTAATTACTTTACCACCTACCGGGAAGAACAGCGTCTTTTTTTCACAAACCTGGACCGGGTGATTTTCACCTTCTTTTTGATCGTCCTTTTTGTCTGGCCCTTGCTGTTTCCCCTGAGCAACAAGTACATGCTGGTGATCGACAACATTCTTATAGCGGTGGTCGCCGTGATCGGGCTGAACATCGTCACCGGGTTTGCCGGTCTGATTTCCATCGGGCATGCCGCTTTTGTCGGCATCGGGGCCTACACCGTGGCCTCGGTCAGCACGCTACTCGGTGACCGGCACATCCTTATTACCCATTGCTGGCCGCTGATGATCCTGTTGGCCGGTTCCATGGGTGCCCTCTTCGGGGCCGTGGTAGGTCTGCCAGCCATGCGTTTGAAACATCTTTATCTGGCCATTGCCACTCTTTCATTCCAGATGATTTTTACCTGGACGATCAATTTCCTGGACTTTTTCAACCAGGGCCAAACGATTTTTGTCGGCCGAGCCTTCTGGTTTACCGGCAAGGTGGCGCGCAAGAACCACTATTTCTTCTGGTACTATGTCATTCTGGTAATCATCATACTGGGCGCTTTCATGGTGCGTAACCTGCTGCGGACCAAGTTTGGACGCTGTCTGAGTGCAGTGCGTGACAACGACCGGGCCGCCGATGCCATGGGGATGCATCCCGGTTTGACCAAGGTGTACGCCTTTGGTCTGGCCGGTTTTTTTGCAGGGGTCGCCGGGGCTCTGCACGCGTACCTGTATCGCGGGGCCGGCATCGAGTCCTTTACCCTGCACGAGTCGATTATTTACCTGGCCATGGCCATTGTGGGAGGGCTGGGAACCCTTAACGGATCTTTCTGGGGTCCGGCGGCCATCAAATTTCTGGATCTCGGGGTTGAAACGCTTTCCGAGCATGCCGCGGATATTTTCCCGGCTACCATGAACCTGGCTACGGCCCTCAAGCCGTTTTCCTTCGGCCTGGTCATCGTCTTGTTTCTCATGTTTGAACCACGGGGAATTGCCAACTGGTGGCGGATTTCCCGTTCATATACCAAATTGTGGCCGTTCCGTTACTGACGGGGTGTGCCGCGTAACATCGTAGGGATTGTTTGTGTCTTTGCAACAGCTCCAGATCTTTAACCGTTAATTTCTAACCAGACCAAGGGGGTAACATGAAGAACAGAAAGAGGATGCTGTTTAAGATTACGCTTGCGTTTATGATTGTGTTTGCATTCGCCTTCCAGGCCCAGGCCGAAACGTACAAGCTGGCCCTTTCCCTCGCCATCACGGGACCTACATCGGACGCCGGTAACCCTTACTCCAAAGGGGTTGAAGATTACTTCCGGTATGTCAATGACATGAAACTCCTGGGAAATGACAAGATCGACTGTACCATCCGCGATGACCAGTACAAGACGGATGTTACCAAACGTAATTTTGAAGACTTTCTCGATATGGGTATCGTCTTCTACCTGAACTATTCCACCGGCAGCACCCTGGCGTTGAAACGGGACTTCGAAGAAGAGCAGATGCCGACGATCCCGGCTTCCTTCCACGCCGGTAACCTGGATAACTCCAACTACATCTTCCTGCCGATTGCTTCCTATTCCGCCCAGGCCATCGGCCTGGCAGAGTACATTGTCAGAAACCACAAAGGGGCTACGCCCAGAGTAGCCATGTTCCTGCATCCATCTGCTTTCGGCCGGGGACCACTTTCGGATGTCCAGAAGGCCGTCAAAGCGGGGCTGGACATGAATATCGTTGAAGTGGTCGAACATGGCAAGGACCTGGATAACACCGCCATGCTCAAACGCCTGCAATCCAAAGGCGTTCAGTATGTCATCAGCCAGACCATCCAATCTCCGGTTGCCACGATGATTAAAGATGCCAGCCGCCTGGGTATGGTCGCCAAGGAATTCGGCCAGAAAGGTAAGATCACCTTTACCGGATGCCACTATACAGGCGGTAATGACCTGGTGGCCTTAGCCGGATCGGCTGCCGAAAATTACTATTGGACAACCTCCTATATTGTGACATCTGAACCCGGTGCCGGTACCAATGCACAGCTCGCCCTGGCCAAGAAGTACGGTCGGGATGACAAGGCGGCCAATTCCCATAACTACGCCAATGGTGTCATGGTAGCCCAGGTTGCCGCTGAATGTATCCGCCGGGCCAAGGCCAAAGGGAACAAAATTACCAGGGAGACGCTCTATGCAGAACTCCTGCAGATGAACGGCATGAATGCCTTCTACCCTGTAACCACGGTAGGTCCGGTGACATATTCAAAAACCGACCAGGCCGGAGTTGACACATTACAGATGTATTCTGTCCAAAACGGGAATTTTATTTCTGTGGGCAAACCGTTCATCCCGGAATATACCAGCAAGATCAAATAGGTTTGACCAAAAGGGGCCTGGCCCCTGTTGTTCAGATCGCATCAGATACCCCCTGCGCCGTCGGCCGATTTGGCCGGCGGGGCAGGCTTGCCGCGGGATGTCGGCTTGACGGTAATCATATGATAAGGATGTTTAAAGCTGCCCTATGGATACGAACACAAGTGAAAACCTGCTGGAAGTGAACAACATCGAAGTGGTCTATAACGACATCATCCAGGTCCTGCGCGGTGTCAGCCTGAATGTGCCCAAGGGCGGCATCGTGGCGCTGCTGGGAACCAATGGTGCCGGGAAAACCACAACCCTGCGAGCCATCAGTGGATTGCTCAAACCGGAAAACGGTTTTATTCGGGATGGGTATATCAAGTTCGCCGGGAACGATATTACCAACGTGCTGGGTACCGAGGTTGTGAAACTCGGTGCCGTCATGGTCCCGGAAGGGCGGCGCGTATTCAAGCACCTGACGGTGGATGAAAACATCCGGGTGGGTTCCATCACCCGTAAAGATGGTGCGCAGAAGATAAAGGCCGACAACGAGTTGATGTATGAACATTTCCCACGGCTGTCGCCGATCACCAATCGTCTGGCCGGTTATTGCTCAGGCGGTGAGCAGCAGATGATTGCCATCGGGCGGGCCCTGATGGCGGCGCCCAAGATGCTCATGCTGGATGAACCATCCCTGGGACTGGCACCGCTGCTGGTCAAGGAAATTTTCGAGAATATCGAAACCATCAACCGTGAACTGAATACCACGATTTTGGTTGTCGAACAGAACGCCAAGATTGCGTTGCAGGTATCAGATTACGCCTACATCATGGAATCGGGAAAAATCGTACTCGAAGGACCGTCCAAAGAGTTGCGCGATAATCCGGATGTAAAAGAATTTTACATGGGGATCACCCAGGGCGGCGGTCGCAAGTCATTTAAAGAAGTCAAGTCGTATAAACGTAGAAAACGATGGATGTAGTGTCCTGGACCTCCGGGAAAGGAGTTAAATATGAACATTCTGGTTGGTTACAATGCAAGCTACGTTGCCAAGTCTGCGCTTGAGTTGGCCAGAAAACACGCCAAAGCCTTTGATGCCAAGGTTTATGTAATGATTTCTTCGGAGGGCGGGTCCAAGGAGAAACTCGAAGATGTGAGCCAGGCCAGGAAAGAACTCAACTCTGCAAAAGAGTTTATTGAGCAGGAAGGCATAGAGTGCGAAGTGGTTCAAATGGCGCGCGGCCTTTCACCGGGCGAAGATCTGGTGCGTTTTACCAAGGAAAAAAGTATTGACCATCTGTATGTAGGGATTGAAAAGAAATCCAAAACCCAGAAACTGCTGCTTGGTTCTACTGCCCAATATGTAATTTTGAAGGCCAACTGTCCGGTTACCACTGTAAAATAGTATCGCGGCCGGGATGCCGGTGCCGGACTGCACCCAAAGCCGGAGCCCGCACATGCCCGGCGACCGGTATATTGGAAGCCATCTTAAATCAGATCCCGGTTTTTTGAGACAGCTTCCGTTACGCTTTCCAGACCAGCAATATGAATTCTCCCGAGAATCAGCCGGTCAACCCGGACACCACCGGTGCGCCCTGATCCGCTGATAACGGGGGTGATCTAGAGAAACTCGCAAGCTGCAACTTAGCGCAGACATGCCACTTTTGGCTGGAGGTTGACATGGGACTATATGATTTCACCTTTTACGACCTGATAAACCGCAATGCGGCCTGCTACGGCAGCAACGATGCCTGGTTTGAGGTCGACGCCGACCGGATGATATCCTTCCAGGAAATCAAGCAACTTACCGATCGCCTGGCCTGCGGCTTGCAGAAAGCGGGGGTCAAGCCGGGAGACCGTCTTGCCGTACTGGGTAAGAACAGTAGCGAGTTTTTTCTCGTGTACGGGGCCGCCGCGGCCCTGGGGGCGATCGTCCTGCCGGTGAACTGGCGACTTTCCGAGGACGAGGTCAATTATATTTTAAATGACGGCGCGCCGACGATCGTGTTTGCCGATGAAGAATTCGAGGCCATTATCGAAAAGCTGGAAGGGACGTTGCCTTCGGTCAAAGGCCAATACAATCTGAAGTTCGATGGCAGCGGTAGCCTGGCAGGATTTGATACCCTGCTGGATAACGACGGGAGTTTCCACAGCGGTCCGGTAACCTCCGATGACGGATTTGTCATTATCCACACGGCAGCCGTGGCCGGAAAGCCGCGCGGTGCGCTACTCAGTCACGCCAATGTGCTGTGCGCCAATCTGCAGTGGAACTGGCGCTGCACGCTCGGCCGGGAAGACGTACACCTGAGCATGCTGCCCTTGTTTCATGTCGCCGGATTGTTTATGGCAACGGCCAGTTTTCATGTGGGCGCCTTGAATGTCAACATGAGCAAGTTCGACGCCGAGGCAGCGGTTGCGCTGATTGCCGAGCGCCAGGTGTCCCTGCTGTTCGACTTTTCACCGATACTGGCCAATATCATGGAAAAGCAGTCCGAAACAGGCGCGGATATCAGCTCCCTGCGGGCGGTGATCGGTCTCGATTCACCGGAAAACATCGAGAAGTACCAGGCGCTGCATGGCGGCACGTTTTATTGCATGTACGGCCAGACGGAAACTTCCTGCGTGGCCACCTTCGGTAAATACAGTGATCGCCCGGGGTCGGCCGGTCAGATCATTCCCATGGCCCAGGTGCGGCTGTTTGATGATGAAGACCAGGAAGTCCCCCCGGGTGAAGTCGGTGAGATCGTCATGCAGGGACCGATGGTTTTTAAAGGCTACTGGAATCTGGACGAAGATAATGCCGCCACTTTTCGCAGCGGCTGGCATCACACGGGCGATCTGGGGCGCTTTGATGAAGAAGGGTATCTTTTTTATGCCGGACGCAAGCCGGAAAAGGAGTTGATCAAACCCGGCGGTGAAAATGTATATCCGGCTGAAGTCGAGAAAGTCATCCTGGAGCACCCGGCCGTTACGCAGACCGTTGTATTCGGTGTTCCTGATCCCAAGTGGAAGGAAGGCATCAAAGCCGTTTGTGTCGTTGCACCAGGCCAGAGTATTTCCGCCCCTGACCTTATCGCTTTCGTGGGAGACCGCATCGCGCGTTATAAGAAGCCCCAGTATGTGAAGTTTGTCGAGAGCCTGCCTGAAAATGACGACGGCAGCCCCGACCGTGCAAAAGTCAAGGAGCTATATGGCGGCGAGCAGGGTTGAGAAACGTTACGACGCGACTCATGCCGATTTAAAACCAACATCTCAGGCGTGGGACTCGGAGAGGGTTCATTTTCAAGGAGCATCAACACTAACGAATTGAGGTTACGTTTCTATGGATCACTTTGTTACTTTTCTTGTGCGTACAAGAAAAGTAACCAAAAGAAAACGCCGGTACGGTTCATAGACATAGGTAACACAATAGTACAAGGACATAGGTAACACATTTGCAGTATAGAAGTTTCCAAAAAGGAGGCTTCTATGCCCTGG
>Ga0126326_1000089_pt1 | contig 51466 bp, 46 predicted proteins | sample InaspJWI67metaG_FD_94485 | JGI IMG/M metagenome (GOLD analysis project Ga0126326, IMG submission 94485) | Marine gutless worms symbiont microbial communities from Oahu, Hawaii - Inanidrilus sp. 1 OAHU.JWI-67 metaG | ecosystem: Host-associated > Annelida > Digestive system > Unclassified | place... | reverse complement strand
GCGTCTGGAGATATTGTATTGAGCTGACATCACAGCGACGGCCCTGGCAACGGTGCTGTGTTTTTTGATCAAGGAAACGGCTGTATTGATTCGCACTGCACGTTCTTTGTTTGAGGATTTGACAATGTGTCATATTAATATAACCATATATGGCATCTGTCAACAGTTTATATTGCCCCTATAATTATTAATCACTCGATCAAATTCGAAGTTACCTTTTGTGTTCATGGAGTCATCACCCCACCTTGCGGTGTACCTAACCCGTTCGTTTCGATATATTTGCCATCTTCCATGACCCCGGCTTCCAACCACATGCGGATTAAATTCAAAACCCGTACATCAGCAATGCGGCGCGCCACAAGGTCCAATAGGATATCCTGACGAATATTATTGAAAAATCCCCTTATATCGGCGTCAAAAACTACTCGCTGACCTTTGAAAGTAATCGTCCGCTCTATTATACGGATCGCGTCATGGGCACTTCGCTCCGGACGAAAACCATGAGAACAATCCAAAAAATTGGTCTCAAATATCGGTTCGATTACTAGCTTGGTCGCCATCTGACAGACACGGTCAAATATGACCGGAATCCCAAGCGGCCTTTTCTCAGGCTTGCCCGGTTTATCGATATAGCACCGCAGAAATGGTTGCGGCCTATAAAGTTCGCTTTTCAGTTGCTCGCGGACTTCCGCCAGAAATTGATCGACACCAATTACATCTTCGATGTATTCAAAATCCTGCTTGTCGACTCCAGGCGCTCCCTTGTTGGCCCTCACTCGTCTCCAGGCCTCCCAAATCACATCCTCACGATAAATCTTATCGTAAAGCGCTCCGAATTTCCTATCCAGCGACTGCTTCGCTGCATGGGACAGTTTAGACTGCAAGTCAGAAACTTTATTGCGCACGTTAATAGCTCCTTGAGCACTCATGCTTTATTACTGTTGCCAGATAGAAATGCAACTGATGGATAAACCGCTGATGATTCGGGACAGTTCGAGTTCTTGACCCGGTGGTCGCACCGTTCCCTAACGACGGCCGGTTGGGTTTTCTTAAAGCGGGGTCCCCGTAAACCCGCTCATTATCCTCACCACCAAATCTATCCACTGTTCCGCATTTCAACTCACACTCTAAACGCGGTCGAAGTATGGCCCCACGCTCAAGGCAGGTTATGTTGTCCTGCCCGTCATCACTTCCAGGCCACTCCGACTTCCCTACGCCCATCACCGCCATCTTGCCGGTTTCACCCGACTTGACGGCGACTTACCGCAGACGGAGTCCTGCGGAGACGCTGGGATCTCAGGTCCTACCTCCATTATCTGTCACCGCATGCCGATGGCCTTACCCCGGGTCCCTGCCAGGTGCTTGCGCCCTTTGCTTCCCTGGCAACTCTGGCCTTCTCACTAAAAATAGAGGATCGGCGTATATCCCCGCGTTGCAGGGTTTATCCCTCAATCGGACTCTCCCAGCTATACCTGTCCGATCACGTCTTACGAGGCTGCACCATTCGCTTAACGCTACGGCCTGCGGTTTTGGCCGGCACCCCTGACTGGGTAAGACCCGCTAATCTGCGAGCCATCTCGGTACCGTGTCGGGGCAAGTTCAGCCCGTGTGTTACCACACGAACCCGCCCTCTGCCTACTTATCCAAAAGGGCAACTGATAAGACGACCTCCTTTCAGGTTGTTAGATAACGGTCTCGCGACCTCGTACATATTTAAGACCTGACCCTCTGGTTTTTTATTATTCCTTTAATACTTTCATTACCGTTTGCCCCTTCAGGACTGCGTCACCTTTGTGATTGGTGCACAAGGCGTTGAAGATAATCTCATTTCTGTCCGGGTTTTTCTCACGCACCGTCAATGTTGTGGTAATGGTGTCACCAAACAGGACCGGCCCGACGAACTTCACATCATAGCGATAAGAAACACCGCCGGGCGGTGGTATGTGACCGTTTATTCTGGCCATCACGGTAGACACGAAGCCCACGAGCATCGCACCGTGAACGATCCGGGTTTTGAATCGGGTCGTCTTGGCAAACTCTTCATCCACATGGAGCGGATAAAAATCTCCGGTAACACCTGCAAAAAGATAGGCGTCCGTTTCCGTAACGGTCTTGGTGAAACTTTCTGCAAGGCCGACTTCGACCGCATCCATAGCTTTTTTACTTCCCATATTCAGCTCCCTATTTTAGGATCACTCCGGTGAAATTGTTATCTGGATTCACCGGGCAGGTCTGCCCCGTGGTATCCTCCAGGAGGAGACGGATCACCCAGGCATAAAGGCTTTATTGTCTACGTATGTCTGTGTGTGTCTGTGGCTATTCCACATAAAATACGCGTTTAATAACCGCTACACTTTCGATTTAAGCCAACTTTTTTAGAGATGATTCTCAATTTTTATTTCATCTTGCGAAATGCATACTGGGCGATGTTAAAGCGTTGTGTCTCGTTTGTGGTGTTGTATACTTGCGAGAAAAGCGCGTCCCGGTAAAGTCTTTCCACTGGATAATCTTTTACATATCCGTAACCACCATGGATTTGCACCGCCTCCCTGCAGGTCTCAACCGCCAAATCAGAAGCAATTAATTTGGCCATGGCTGCCTGCTGGGATGATGCCTTGCTTTGTTCCAAAAAGAAGGCGGCTTGGTAGACAAGCAGGCGGGCGGATTCAACACCCGCAGCCATATCCGCGATTTTATTTTGGGTGGCTTCCATCCGGGCTAGAGGCTTACCGAATTGAACGCGATTCTTACTATGGCTGACTGCAGCTTCCAGGGCTGCTTGCGAGATCCCTACTGCAATGGCACCGCCAGCCGCAATGGTGCGCGTAATAAGCGCATCATAAATGGAATTCCCATCGCCTTCTTCGCCCAGCAGGTGATCACGGGTATCGCAAACATCCATCATTTCCAGTCGACCCACGGGAAATCCTCGGACCCCCATCATCAATTCCGGCTCATGCACCTTTATTCCCGACGTATTTTTTTCCAAGATAAACGCTGATACGTTCCCATCGCCCAATGTTGCGAAAACGACGGCCATATCCGCCATAGGCGCATGGGGGACAAACCCCAGTGTTCCGTTCAAACGATAATCATCTCCATCATGTACGGCTTGAACTGTCCCATCAGACACCACCATTGCTGCTGCACCAAAAGCTTCTCCCGCCATCAAAAGATGAATGTATTTCTTTAGCTGGTCGTTGTTTCCATACTGACACAACAGGTAGATGATCGCCTCTGTCACACTTATGCTGTGAGCCAATGCGGCATTCCCATAGGCAAATTCTTCCAGCGCAATGATAAAGCTTAAAAAATCATCTCCGATTCCGCCCAGAGCTTCCGGTAGGGTTATTTCCATTACTTCCAACTCGAGCGCCTGTTTATAGTTCGCAAGCGGAAATTCTGCATTTTCATCCAATTCCCGAGCCAAAGGAACAACTTCTTTGCGCACGAATTCGCGCATTGCCCGGCGCGTCATTTGCTGGGTTTTCGTAAGTTCGAAATTCATTGAACCTCCATTGCCTCTAGGATCAATATTTGATGTCCAGTTATATTAGGGAAGGCCGTATGGTTACTTTATCCGCTTTAGTCTTGTCAGGAGGAAATTCCAAGCATCAAATGACAAATCACAAACAAATTCCAAGTTCCAATTTCAAATGATCCAAAACCGTTTTGAATTTCATTGCATTGTGTTTTGGGATTTGTTTGGGATTTGTTTTTTTGTTATTTGAGATTTAAATAGAGAATTGCCTCATAGAATAGAAAGACTTAATAATCTTTCCGGATTTTATAATATTTACAGGATCGCACGCTAGGGTCTCAGTCCTTTCTGCTGCAAATTGCGGGCAATGATAATTCTTTGTACTTCGCTGGTGCCTTCATAAATCTGGGTCACTTTAGCATCCCGATACAGTCTCTCCACGATGCTGCCCTGGGTATATCCTTTAACGCCTGCTATTTGAACGGCTATCCCCGTGTGTTTGACTGCTGCATCGGATGCGAACAGCTTGGCCATGGAAGCGTGCATATTTGCAGGAATCCCCTGATCTTTGAGTCGGGCGGCCTGGGCGATCATGGACCGTGCGGCATAAATATCCGTGGCCATGTTGGCTACTGCCCACTGGACCGTCTGCGTATTGGCACCGGGTTTGTCCGCCTGGCGTTTGTCTCCGGTATCTTGGAGAGATTCTTCGAGAGCGGAACGCATGATACCAAGGGAAAGGGAGGCGATGCCGATACGGCCTCTTTCCAATACCATCATCATGTGTTTAAAACCCTCTCCTTCGGTACCCAGAACAGCATCGTGGGGGAGGTGACAATCTTTGAAATACAGACTTGAGAGCTGTGAAGCCCGCTGGCCCATTTTATGCTCCTTGGCGCCCCGTGAAAAACCGGGATAACCGGATTCAACGATATATATGCTCATGGGACGGCGCTTGGATTCATCGGATGGCGAGCGGGCCAGCACCAGGGCAAAGTCACAGATCGGTCCGTTGTGAATAAAGATTTTGCTTCCGTTTAAAACATACCCGTTCCCAGCATTCTCAGCGGCCGAGGACAAGGCCGCCAAATCAGATCCGGCATCCGGTTCCGTCAGTGCGAAGGAGCAGATTGATTCGGCTTTTAACAGGGGCACCAGATACCGCTCTTTCTGGGAATCGGTTCCCAACTCGTATAAAAGGGTGGCGCACAATTCGACCAAACCGCATAAGTCGGCAATCGAAGAGTAACCGACACTCAGCTCTTCCATCGCCAGGGCATAGGACACAGTATCGGCATCTGCGCCGCCCCATTTGCCGGGGATGGTAATACCCAGCAAGCCCTGCTGGGCCAATTTATTATAGATTTCTTTGGAAAACTTCGCTGTTTGATCCAGTTCCCGGGCTTTTGGCATTATTTCGTTTAAGGCAAATTCGCGTGCTTTTTGCTGCAGATCCCGCTGCTGGTCCGTCATCGGCCAATATGCCTCATTGGCAGTCATGGAAGTTCTCCTTGTCGGTTGAGCCCGTTGAGCCGGTTGAGCCCGTTACGGTAGTTTAGCAGGCTAACGAAATGGTTTCTAACTTATTAATTGAGCCAACAGATGTGAACCGGCGGTCTAGCCACAACATTGTGTGTTTAGCCTTTTAGCCTGATTTAGGTTTATGTAACTACCCTTAAAGTTCGCTGCCGGTGTTCCAGGGATGTTGATCTTTTAAACCCAGCCGTTTTTGGTAGACAGCCGGATTTGTGGTTTTAAGCTCAGAAGCAATTTTCACATCAAATTCAATATGCGGCAGGATATTTTTTTCAAGATCTAAACCAGGTGCGATTTCGATCAGCAGCAGGCCCTGTCCGGTCAATTCAAATACACACAGGTCGGTGATGTAGAGTACTCTTAGCCCTTTTTTACGGGCCAACTGACCGCTGAATGTCACCTGCTGAACTTTATTGACGACTTTTTTGAATTTCCCTGCTTTAACCAGTTTTAGTTTGTCTTTGGCGATATCATATTTGACCCCACCGGCGGTAATTGCGCCACAGAATATAAGGTTCTTTGCATTTTGGACAATGTTGCTGAAACCGCCGGTACCGGCCAGTACATGCGGCATTTGTTTGAGGCGGGTGACGTTCACATTGCCTTCCCGGTCCATTTCGGCAAACGACAGGCAGACCACATCCGGACCGCCGCCATCTAGAAAATCAAATTGGCTCGGTGCATCGATCAAAGCCTGCGGATTGATCGCGCCGCCGAACTGTATCCCGCTATAAGGGTACCCGCCGATACATCCGTGTTCGGTCGTGAACACAAGCTGGTCCATGATACCCTCTTCCATCACGGCCTGAGGAATATTGCTGGTGATTCCGAATCCAAGATTGACAACATCGCCGGGATTTAATTCCAACAGGGCCCTGTTAACGATGGCGCGGCGGATACCTGTCAGCGGCAACATTGGAATCGAATCCCACGGCATGCGTGTTTCGCCGCTGGCAGCATGATCTGTGCGAACGCCGGTCGTCAACATTTGATCTTCATCGATCACGACGGCATCGACAAAAATGCCCGGTACCTGAACCAATTGAGGATGCAGGGAATCGCGCGCCACCATACGTTTAACTTGAGCGATTACTTTCCCCCCGCAGTTGTGGGCCGCCATCGCCATGGTCAGCACAGCCGATAGGGTGTATTCATGTTCCATAGCGATATTGCCGTTTTCATCGGCACTCGTACCGCGGATAATTGCCACATCAATGGGAAACGTCGGATAAAAAAGATATTCTTTTCCGTTGAGTGTTATCACCTGAATCAGATCTTCGGTTGTGATGGCATTCATCTTGCCGCCGTCTTGACGCGGGTCCAAAAAAGTACCCAGGCCCACTTCGGTGATGATTCCGGGGCGCTTGGCGGCAATTTCGCGATGCAGCTGCATCAACGTACCGATGGGGATGTTATAAGCCTTCATCTTGTTATTTATGATCATTTCATAAATTTTGGGTGGCCTCTCCGAAGAACGGGCGACGGTAAAAGAGCCGGCGATGATTTTTTTGACCATGCCTTCGATGGCCAGGTGCTCCATCCCCAGTATGTCATAGCCATCGCCCACCGCAGTGGGCAGTACCATGGTCAAATCACCGGGGTGTCCGGTTTCAGAATAACGCCGTCCCAATGCTTTCATTACTTTGTCAGGGGTGATTCCTCCCGATATGCCGCAAACAGTGACTGTCACCCCCGAATTGACAAGCTTTACGGCCTCATCGGCAGTCATCAATTTCTTTTTCATTATCAATTTGAAACTCCGGTATAATCTTGATCCAGGCGAATACCACAGTCTAGAACATCACTCACAAGGTAACATCAAAGTAATTGTACATATCATGGTTAACCAAAAATTATCTCTCGCTAAGTCGCAAAACCGCTAAGTTTTTATGATCTTTCTTTGCGTCTCAGCGTCTTGGCGTGAGGATTTAATGGTTTCGAAGCGATGTCCCACGGGAAACTAAGGGCACTGCGATCTTCTTTGTACGAAATTATTCCTTCCAGTTTTCAGCCACTTTGACAACCATTTTGTCGAATATCATTTCTTCCTCCTGTTTCGATGAAATTGCCAGAGTGTTATTCAGGAATGAATTCGTGTCTATCGTCCCGCCTGGCGTGGTGGGCAAAAAATAGTGTCTTTGTGGTCCTTTGTGTCTTCGTGGTGAAAAAACATTACCGTTATAGCGGTTGTCATAAATACGTTCCGTTTGAGCCATTACAAAATAAGGAGGTTCTTATAACGTTTCCAAGTAAAAGTAGTTTGTGACAACCGCTATATTATAAAGATAGGTCCTTATCCATTTCAATCAGTGCGGCGTCAATAGCCATAGTGTCACCATGCGGCCCGGTGCAACGGAAATTTCAAATTAAAAAATATATAGCGTTTGCGTCAAGCCATCAACGTCGTGATGGTCCGGAAAATGTCGTAAAACCATCGGTATCGGAACGTTATTATGACAAACGCTATAGCACGTTACAGTAATTACGAATAAGGACATATTAGTATTGCCACACCAAATTAATCCTGTTCCGCGTCTGGTATGACGTTCTGCTGTTCGCGTTCCCTCGATTTTTTTATCCTGTAGTATGATGTTACAATGACAACCATGGCCAGGATAATGAAAGCAGCACTGATAGGCCGTGTGAAGAATATGGTCGGATCGCCGTGGGAGATGATCAAAGAGCGCCGCAGGTTCTGTTCCGCCATAGGCCCCAGAATCAGGGCCAGCAGAATCGGTGAAACCGGATAGTCATAATACTCCATGAAATAGGCGACGACGCCGATGATCAGGGACAGGCCCACATCGAAGAAACTGAAACGCATGGCGTAAGAGCCGACGACGCACAGAAAGAAAATAATCGGCGTGAGGACTTTACGGTCAACCGTGATCAGCTTTGCGAACACCCTGGCACCGGAAAGGCCCACGATCAGCAGGATGAACTGGGCCATGATCATACCGGCAAAAATCGGGTATATGATGTCCAGGTGGTCTCGGAACAGCATCGGTCCGGGCTGCATGCCATGAATCGTCAGGGCACCGAGCAGGACCGCGGTAACCGCATCTCCGGGCACCCCCAGGGTCAGCATAGGAATCATGGCCCCGCCGGTGGCGCCGTTGTTGCCGGCTTCCGGGGCCGCGACACCTTCCAGGATACCGGTTCCGAATTTTTCCGGATGTTTGGACGACCGCTTGGCTTCACCATAGGTGATAAAAGCCGCCACGTCGCAGCCGGTCCCGGGGATACTGCCGATGAAGGTTCCCATGACCGCCGACTTGAACATCGTCTTTAGGGTCGAAAGGACTTCGCTGACCTTGGGCAGGATTTTTTCGACCTTGGATTCTATGCTGGGCAAAATGGTGATTTTCTCGATATTTCGAAATACCTGGGCATAGCCAAACAGGCCGATCAAAGCCGGAATAAAGGTAACGCCACCCAGAAGATTCTGCGAACCGAAGGTAAAACGGGGCACGCCCGAGAGGGGGTCAAACCCGATAACGGTGATCATCAAACCGAACAGTGCGGCAATGATGCCTTTGAGCAGGGAGCGCCCGGATATCGTGATAATCATGCCGAGACCAAATACCGCTAGGGCGCAAAACTCGGGCGGGCCGAATTTCAATCCGATTTTGGCGATCTGGGGCGAGAGGAAAGTCATGACGATGGCCCCGGTGGTGCCCCCCACAAAAGAAGCAATCGTCCCGATGCCGATCGCCTTGCCGGCCATTCCTCTCTGGGATAGGGGATAGCCGTCCAGCAGCGTTGCCGCCGCCGCCGGTGTTCCGGGGGTCCGGATCAGAATCCCGGAAATGGACCCGCCATAGATCCCGCCGCAGAATATCCCGATGAGCATCAGCAGACCCTGGATCGGCGGCAGGCCGAAAGTAAACGGAATGAGCAGGGCGCAGCCCATCGTAGCGGTTAACCCCGGCAGGGCGCCGACAATAATTCCGGCCGTGATGCCGATGAACACGAAGAAAAAATTTATCGGTGTCAGCATAACCGTGGCAAAGGCCTGGTACAGCAGATTAAAATCCATCGAATGTTCCTTCGATAAAATGTTCGTGCAATTTCAAATTGGTATTGGATCAGCCACTAAGGCACTAAGCCACAAAGGTTAAAATATGATTCTATTGCAACAAATTTCTCAACAATAGATCTCTTTTTTTGACGAATGCTTTAAATCCATATTCATTCTTTGTGCCTGCGTGTCTTAGTGGCAGAACTTTTATTCAAAACGTAAACGCAAACATACCGGTCGGCAGCGGGATGATCAGAAAATAGCGGAAAATCGCCCAGACAATCAGCGAGACAACCACCGAACTGGTGATCCGTTGCACGAGTCCCTTCTGGCCGATAAACATCATCAGAACGAATAAAAACACACTGGTGCCCATGGCAAAACCGATCACCTGCATCAACAGCAGATAACCGATGCAGATGCCGATGGAGATCACCATGCGGATGAATCCCTTGAGATGAATACGGTCATCTTTTTCCATGCTTTTGCCCTTTATGGCATTCAAGATCAGGATAATCGCGCAGATGCACATGGCAATGGCAAGAAACTGGGGAAAGAAGTTCGGTCCATAGTAGTAGATCGTCGCCTTGCGGTAGGCGCTGGCATACCAGAATATCCAGGCACTGAAAATAATCAGGCCGACGCCTGTGCCGATGTCGATTTTTTTCACGATGTTAGGCTCCGGGAATGCTCGCCGGAAGCGGCCGCCCGCTTCCGGCGAATCGAATTGCTTTACATGGGTTTGTAAAGATTGACGGATTTTAAAGCCGGCACGAGGGTTTCCTCCATTCCCTGCAGGAATTTTCCGAATCCCTGGGGATCTTCGTATACCAGGGGCAGTCCCAGCTTATCGGCCAGCGCCCTGAATTCGGGATCGTCGAAGCACCCTTTGAAACCCTTGACCAGGACTTGCATGACGTCCTGGGGGACACCTTTGGGAGCCGCCAGGCCGCGCCAGTCGAGGATAGGACTCGGGTTCGGGAAACCGGCTTCCGCTATGGTGGGAACGTCTGGAAACAGGGCATGCCGTGTTAGATTGTTGACTGCCAGAATCCGCACTTTTCCAGCCTGATGCAGTTGCAACACTTCATCGATGCCCGTGGTGGCACAGGCAATGTGACCGCCGATGAGCGCCGTGCGGGTGGGTGCCGCACCGTCAAAAGGAACGTAATTGAATTTGATGTCATTTTTTACCGCAATCGAGGCGATCGCCAGATGCCAGCCGCCACCGGCGCCGCTGTGTCCCACCGTGATGATGCCGGGATTCTCTTTAGCGTAATCCATCAACTGTTTCAGGGTTTTGAATTTTGAGTCGGCTGCAACGGAGATCGAGGCCGGACTCTGGTTCACGAGCTGGATCAAATTGTAGTCCCGGTAAGAAAGTTTGGCCAGACCCATTGATTGATAGGTACTCAGCTGAAATGTGATCATACCGACCGTATAGCCGTCGGGTCTGGCTGTGGAGGCTGCTCCCATTCCGATAGCCCCCATACCACCGGTCTTGTTGACGACATTGACGTTAACGCCAAAGTATTTTTTCGCATTTTTGACCAGGGCCCGCGAAATCGTATCGGTGCCGCCTCCGGCGGACCATGGACAGATCAGTGTAATGTCTTTGGCGGGAAAACTACCGGCAGCCATACCGTTGCTGGCGGCAACCAAGACACACAGCGCTGCAACGGCAACGATTAAACCGAATCTTTTGATGTACATACGCTTACCTCCCTCTTTAATAGTGGTTAACGGTCAAAAGCAATGGAGCTATCCGTCCGTTTTGATTCACCTCCTTTCTCAGACAAGGTCCTTTCATATCGATCGCACGCTCTTCTTCAAAAGCCCCCAGACGCAGCCTGGCATCCACCTCAAAATTGCCCGGTTTCATAGCGCCTTCCTCCAAAACTTAGGGCTATATTCAAGAACCAATTTGCTTCATTTAATATGAGCGAAACACCTTATCAAAGCGCGTTTAGCATGAATGTGAGAAGCGGATTATACGTAGGTTAATTCATCTCATAGTTCGTATTAAGAAATATCGTTTCGCATTATGAAACGTCTATAAAACAAATAGAAACTGAATGTCAAGAAATATTTTAATTTAAAAGCCACCATTTTTGCCTATCCGGATAGATAAAAAAAATCCTTGACAACGGTTTTGTCGATTCGTATTAAGAAATACCATTTCGTATTACGAAATAACTGGGGTTAAAAAATGAATGAAATCCTCTCCCAAAACCAATCAAAGCCCGGAAACCTCGTCCAGACGATTGAACGCGTATCTTTTATTTTAGATATCCTCGGCAAAAGCCCCCAGGGAATCAGTGTTGGAGAATTGTCTGAAAAAGTGAATTTGCCCAAAGGCACCACCCATCGTCTGCTTTCATCCCTGGCCTATTTCGATTATGTCCGCCAGGATTCGGGTACTAAAAATTACTCTCTGGGATTTAAACTGGTGGAGCTGGGTAACCGGCTGCTTGATCAAATCGACTTTCGGACCGAGGCTCGACCTTTTTTGGTGGAGCTGGCTGAACATACCAAAGAAACGGTTCACATGGTGATCCTCGATCAGAGTGAGGTGCTGTATATTGACAAAGTGGAGGCGAGTGATAATCCCGCCGGTTTGCGGATGGTATCCAAGCTGGGATCGCGCGTACCGGCTCACTGCAGTGCGGTCGGAAAGGTATTGCTTTCCGCTCTGCCGGAAGCAAAATTACAGGAACTGATCCGTATCAAAGGCTTGCCCCGGAAAACCCAGAATACAATTACCGATGTCGAGAAATTAAAAGAACACCTGAACCTGATTCGTAAACGTGGCTACGCCCTGGACAACGAAGAACATGAAAGAGGCATCCGATGTGTCGGGGCTGCCATTCGTGACCAGCGGGGTGAAGTGATAGCCGCCATCAGTATTTCCGTGCCGGTCCTGCGTGTTCCCAAACAGGTGCTGGAATCCTCGCTCAAGGTGCAGGTTATGCAAACAGCTTTGAATATTTCCAGGAAACTAGGCTACTCGGGAGAATAGCCGCTAAACCAATTGACAAGAAATCAAGGAGACAAGGCCATGGATACACGCGAGGCGAGTCACCCCAACGAGTTCAAGACCTATACCACGGAGAGAATCAGACAGGAGTTTCTGATACAAAACATGTTTGTACCGGGTGCCATTCAGCTAACTTACAGCTTTTATGACCGTATGATCGCCGGCGGTGTTTGCCCGGACCAACCCCTGGCACTGGCGCCACACAAAGCTCTGGGATCGGAGTTTTTCCTCGAAAGAAGAGAGATGGGGATTATCAACGTCGGGCTGGCGGGGGACGTTGCTGTCGACGGGCAGCAATTCGCTCTGGACACAACAGACGGCCTCTATATCGGCATGGGCGCAAAGGAAGTGGTGTTTTCCAGTGCCGACAGCGGCAATCCGGCCCACTTTTACGTTCTCAGCGCCCCCGCCCACCGGAGTTATCCCACGCGAACCATCCAAATCGGGCAGACCGAAAGAGTGGATCTGGGAACGCCGGCCGAATCCAACGTGCGCACCCTTCATAAGTATATTCACCCGGATGGGGTCAAGAGCTGCCAGCTTTGTATGGGAATGACCAAACTCGAGGAGAACAGTGTCTGGAACAGCATGCCCTGTCATACTCATCCACGGCGGATGGAAGTTTACTTCTACTTTAACCTGCCGGAAGATGCAGTCCTGTTTCACCTGATGGGACAGCCGGATGAAACCCGGCACATAGTCGTGCGCAATGAAGAGGCGGTGATATCGCCGAACTGGTCGATTCACGCCGGTGCTGCAACGTCGAATTACACTTTTATCTGGGGCATGATCGGTGAAAACCAGGTGTTTACCGATATGGACGCCGTCGCCATGGCGGAACTCAAATAACCCTAATGTTGTTTTTGCAACATTAGGGATAACTCAAGCTTTGAAAAGGGAGCAAGGCCATGATTCTGGAGAAATTCAATCTCAAAGGCAAAAGCGGTATCGTAACCGGTGCCGGATCCGGGATCGGTTGCGGAATGGCGACCGGTCTGGTGCAGGCCGGTGCCGAAGTCATCATTACAGGCCGCAATCTGGAGAAATTGAAAAGAACAGCTGAAGAAATGCGGCAGTACGGCGGTCCGGTCGTTCCGGTCCAGGCCGACATGGCCCGAATGGAAGAGATCAAAACTCTCGTCGAACGGGCCGTAAGCGAATTCGGCAAGGTTGATTTTCTGATCAACAATGCCGGGATTATTCGTCGCAATCCTTGTGAAGATTTTCTGGAAGAAGATTGGGACGAGATGTTTAATATCAATCTCAAAGGCCCTTTTTTCCTGGCCCAGGCAGTGGCCCGGGTGATGATCAGCCAGAAGCGCAAAGGCAAGATCGTCAACGTCACCTCCCTGATTGCCGAGCAGGGCGGCAAACGCGTACCGGCCTATTCGGCCAGCAAGGGGGGACTGGCTCAGGTGACAAAGACCATGGCCAACGATTGGGCCCAATACAACATCATGGTAAATGCCATCGGACCTGGCTGGGTAAAAACCGAACTCACCCAGCCGCTGCGAGATGACGCCGAGCGGTACAAGGAAATTTCAAGCCGTATCGCCCTGGGCCGATGGGCGGACCCAGAGGACCTGGCCGGTGCTGCCGTATATCTGGCATCGGATGCTTCCGATTATGTCACCGGTCAAACGGTGTTTGTTGATGGTGGATGGTTAAGCATGTGAAAGCCTATCCGTAAATCGGCCGGATCCCGGAGGGTTTGCAGCGGGTGCTGTCAGCCGCATGCAATTTGCGGATTAGCCGGAAATGAACAGCGCCGGGCACGTGAAGACTCCAATGGCTTCGGCCCAATACATTAACCGTATCATAAACAAGGAGGTCAGAGGTATGAAATTTAAAAAGTTTACAGTCGGGACACTGGTGTTGACCCTGGTTTTTTTGCTGGCCGGGTCGGCCATGGCGCTTGAACTCAAACTTGGCCACTATGCCCCGGAAACCCATCCAGCGCATCAAGCCGCTTTGATGATGGCCAAAGGCATTGAAGCACGCACCAAGGGCGAAGTCAAAATCAAAATCTATCCCGCCAACCAACTCGGCGATGGCAATGAAGTTCTCGAACAGCAAATGCAAGGTGTGGTCGACCTCAGCCTGCCGACCCAACCGATGCTCGACAAGTACGGCAAAAAAGGCAACAAGCCCTTCGCCGTCGTCATGCTTCCGTTCGTTTACAAAGACACCAAACACGCCTGGCGCGTTCTCGACGGACCGTTCGCCGAATGGATTGCACCGAAGTTTGACACGCTGGGCCTCGTGCACCTCGCCAATTGGGAATGGGGTTTCCGCAACCTGACCAACAACAAGCGTCCGGTGTTTACTCCCGCCGACGTCAAGGGCTTGAAAATCCGCACCCCCGGCGAAATCCAACTTCAAAAGACGATGGAATCGGCCGGAGCCCAGGTTCAAGCCATTAACTTTAAAGAACTTCCGATGGCTCTGAAACAAGGCGTCGTCGACGGCCAGGAAAATCCGCTTGCCGTCATCTACCACTACAAACTTTATGAGGTTCAGCCACACCTCGCGCTGACCTACCACGTCTACAACTCCATGATGGCTGTTGCTTCCAAGAAAACCTGGTCCAAGCTTTCCGCCAGCCAGCAGGCCATCCTTAAGGAAGAAGCCCAAAAAGCCGGTCAATGGTTCCGTGACAAACAGCTTGCCGAAAATGACAATCTCATCCAATTGCTCAAAGGCAAAGGCATGAAAGTGACCTCACCCGACCGCGCCGCGTTCAAAGCTCAGATGCAATATGCTTATGACGCCATAGGCGAATATGCCGGTAAAGAAAACGTCTCGAGGTTCCTGAAGATGGTTGAAGAAACCCAATAAGGATCATGCACGTTAAAACTGATTTGGGGCCGATGTCATCTAAGACGGCATTGGCTCCAGTTCACTAACCGGCTCGGGATGGGAATTGGAACATGTTAACTTTAGTTATTTTCGTTGTACTTGTGGGCATGGTGATGCTGGGTGTGCCGATTTTCGCTGCCATGGGCTTGACTGCGGCGGGAACCTTCATCCTTTTGGGTGAGGGGTTCGTGTTGCCGATGATGGCGCAGCGCATGTACGTGGCCACTACAGGATTCACCCTCCTGGCTATCCCCTTCTTTATCCTGGCCGGTAATTTGATGAATTACGGCGGTATTACGCAGCGGGTCTTTGATTTCGCCCGTGCGCTGGTCGGTCATATTCGTGGTGGCCTCGGCCACGTCAACGTGGTCGCCAGTATGATTTTCTCCGGCATGTCGGGCGCGGCTGTCGCCGATGCCGCAGGTCTCGGTGTCGTCGAAATGAAGGCGATGACCGAAAACGGTTACGACAAGGAATTTTCAGCCGCAATTACGGCTGCCTCCTCAACCATCGGACCTGTTGTGCCCCCTTCTATTGCTTTTGTCATTTACGGTTCCATCACCGGCGTTTCCATCGTCAAATTGTTCATGGCCGGATTTGTCCCGGGATTGCTCATGGGCCTGGCGCTCATGATCGCCGTTTATTTCGTCGCCAAGAAGCGCAGTTATCCCCAGGACCCGACACCGTTGTTCGGCCTTATCTGGAAAACGTTCACTGAATCGTTCCTTGCGCTGCTCATGCCGATCATCATCATCGGCGGCATTTTGGGCGGTATTTTCACACCGACCGAGGCGGCCGTTGTTGCGTCGGTCTATGCCTTCATTATCGGCTGCTTCGTCTATAAGGAGATTAAACTTAAGGACATTCCCGAAATCATTTGGGAATCCATCAAACAAAGCGTACGCGTTCTGTTCATCATCGCCACCGCCGGTTTCTTCGGCTGGCTGATGATCCACCAAAGCATTCCGGAACAGGTGATTTCAGGCCTGACCACGATTACGGAAAACAAGTACGTGTTGTTAATCATCGTTGTCTTTGTGCTGATCGTTCTCGGTTGCTTTCTGGAAGGCATTGCGGTGATGGTCATTACCATCCCGATCTTCATGAAGATCATCGACCAGTTCCAGATCGATCCCGTCCAGTTCGGAGTGATCATGGTGCTGTGCTCAATGATTGGCCTGCTGACGCCGCCGGTGGGAATGAGCCTCTATGCCGTCGCGACGATCTCCGATGTTTCGATCGGACGCCTCACCCGCGAGCTGTTCCCTTACCTGCTGGGCATTTTCATCGTCACGTTGATGATCACCTACATTCCCATGGTGTCCTTGTGGCTTCCCGATATCTTGATGCCTGGGTGATCGGAGGATTGAGCATGACACTTCTAAAATCCATCGATGGTGCACTCGGCAAGGTTATGCGTTGGTTCTGTATCGCCAATTTTCTGACCCTGATGGTGATGCTGGCCCTGCTCGTATTTGTCCGTTTTGTCCGCATCGACTGGTTCACGTCATCGACCGCCGTTATCGAGTGGTTCAAGCTGAGTTGGTCCGACGAGATTATCGAATGGCTGATGGCATCGCTCATATTTATCGCCGCCGCGGACCTGTGGCGCCAACGCGATCACTTTCGGATCGAGGCCGCCGCCGATATGTTGGCGGGCACGATGTTCGGCAAGATCTTCATCTTCATCATTGAGATCTTCGCCGCCGCGTTTATTGCCGCTTTTGCATATTATTCCTTCAATTTGACCATGTCGGTCGGCCGTCATTCACAGATCCTGGCATGGCCCATGACTTGGTGGTATGCACCCATGCCGGTTGCCGGGGCGATCATGTTCGTCTACTCCATCCGCAACCTCATTCAACAAATCGACGACCTTTTCGGCTTCGACTGGTTCCAAATGAAGAAAGAGGCGTGATGGTGTCGTTGAATGAGAGACTTGAGGGATTTGAATGAGTTCGTTTTATAGCGATTGTCAAAAATTATTCGGTTGATAGAAAACAAAATTTAATATTTAAGAGGAATTAACAGATGCAAGCTGCTGTTTTTTAAGTTGACAAGCACATGGAATTAAAGGAATTAAAAAGGATGAATCCCGAAAGGAGTTAAGAATGTCCGAAAATAAATCCCAGTATTTTTACCGTATTGAAGACCTACCCAAAGTAAATTTAACCGGTGATGAAAAACTGCCATCCATGGCCAATCTGGTTCTAAGCGACAAAATGCTCATCAGCTTCATCGAAAACCCGCCGGGATGCGTATTCCCGATTCACAGCCATGAATCCGAGCAGATTCTGATCATGCTCGAAGGTGAAGAGGAACACATCTGCGGCGACGAGAAATTTCTGATGAAAGCCGGCGATGTGTGCATCCACCCGTCCAATGTTCCCCATGGCGGTGAGACCAAAACCGGATTCAAGGGCATTGATATCTTTTGTCCGCCGCGGCCGGATCATGTTGAAAAACTGAAAAAAGCACTGAAAGACAGCGGCGAAGAATAAAGTGCGGTCAGGCAATGTAATAGGTGGTTTATTTCGTATATTCAATGATGTATTTTTAATGAAATCTACGGAAATTAACTTAAAAGTGACTAAAATTGAAAGTTTAAAGTGATCTAAAGTTAAGGACTGCGCTTTCAGCGCGATCTATTTATAAAAAGATAGAATTCCACAATTTTAGTCACTTTAGCTCACTTTAGTCACTTCAAACTTTTCAGTTGAAAGTAATATATCATCGAATAAATTATTGCATGTACATGGTTGCCACCGTCGCAAGTAGAACAGGGGATATCGCTTGCGCGCCTTGCCGCAAAGGAGGCAATAGGTCTGCAGTGGTTGGAGTTTTCCACATCAAAAAAGGAGGGAAATGTTATGAGCGAAATACTGGAACAATTTGAAAAAATGGGAGTCGTTCCCGTTGTCGCCATCCAGGACGCGCAGGACGCGATGCAGCTGGCCGATACATTGATCGAGGGCGGACTTCCGTGCGCCGAAATTACATTCAGAACGGCGGCAGCGGTTGATGCCATGCGCATCATGGCGCAACGGGGAGACATTCTTGTGGGCGCCGGTACCGTTCTCAAGGTAGATCAGGTAAAGGCAGCGGTGGACGTCGGCGCCAAATTCATGGTTTCACCGGGATTTAACCCGAAGGTGGTGGGATACTGTGTGGAAAACAATATTACGGTGACACCCGGTATCAGCACGCCGTCGGATATCGAGGCGGCTCTGGAATTTGGTCTCGAAGTTTTGAAATTCTTTCCGGCCGAAGCTTTCGGTGGATTGAAAACGCTTAAAGCCATGAGCGGCCCATACACAACGGTGAAATTTATCCCCACCGGCGGTATCAGCCCCAGCAACCTGCTCGATTACCTGGCGTTTGCGAAAGTTCATGCTTGCGGCGGCACCTGGGTGGCGAAATCGGCATTGATATCCGAAGGCAAGTTTGACGAGATATTGCGCAACGCCAAGGAGGCGGTGGCACTGGTCGAAAAGGGAAGACAATAAGCCTGATTTACGGAATAGAGCTTGGGAATCACGAATTCCTTCTATCGGGGGGTAATCTGGTTCACATAAACATCTATAGATTGGCCATTAGGAAGTTTATTTCAGCACAAGGAGGAAAGCAAAATGGCGATTCTCGATTTGAAACCGGCGGATAGCTGCCGGTATGATCTTATTTCGCTGGGCGAGATCATGCTGCGTTTCGATCCCGGTGAAAGCCGGGTGCATACGACGCGCACATTTCGCGTGTGGGAAGGTGGCGGTGAATACAATGTCGCCCGGGGGCTGCGCAGATGCTTCGGCATGCGCACTGCCGTGGCCACCGCCTTTGCCGATAATGCTGTGGGCCGTTTAGTGGAAGACTTCATCCTGCAGGGCGGCGTGGATGTATCTTTTGTCAAGTGGGTGCCGTTTGACGGCATCGGCCGGACGGTCAGAAACGGCCTGAATTTTACTGAAAGAGGGTACGGCGTGCGTGGTGCCCTGGGGGTTTCGGACCGCGGTAACACGGCTGTGTCTCAGCTTAAAAAGGGGGATATCGACTGGGATGAGATCTTCGGAAATATCGGCGTGCGCTGGCTGCACACGGGGGGCATTTTTGCCGCCCTTTCGGAAACAACGCCCGAAGTTATCGAAGAAGCGATGATTGCCGCCAAAAAGCACGGTACCATCGTTTCCTATGATTTGAACTACCGCCCATCACTGTGGCAGAGCATCGGGGGCAAAGAAAAAGCCCAGGAAGTAAACCGTCGTCTAGCACAGTATGTGGATGTCATGCTGGGCAACGAAGAGGATTTCACCGTTTGCCTGGGTTTTGAAGTGGAAGGCCTGGATGAAAATCTGTCAGCGCTGGATGTTTCCAATTTCAAAAAAATGATCCAGGTGGCTGTTACCGAGTTTCCCAACTTTAAAGTCACCGGCACCACCCTGCGCACCGTCAAATCGGCCAATATCAATGACTGGGGCGCTATCTGCTGGGCCAACGGGGAGTTTTATGAAGCCCCGTTGAGGGAAAACCTGGAAATAATGGATCGAATCGGCGGCGGCGACAGCTTTGCTTCGGGGTTGATTTACGGATTTCTGACCACTGATGACCCGCAGACAGCAGTCAATTACGGCGCCGCCCACGGGGCTCTGGCCATGACCACGCCGGGTGACACCACCATGGCCACCCTGAAAGAAGTGGAAAAAATTATGGCGGGCGTCGGAGCCCGGGTGGTCCGCTGAAAAGGGAATTGATTTCAATATTTAAAAAGCATTGTGTAGATATACCTTGGCAGGTCGCAAACGGCTGAATTTCGCTGACACCGTCCATTGATAGTTGAGTGGTTCAGGCGTGCATTAGCCCGTGCTGTGTTACTGCCCGCCATGCTCATGATGCGCCCTGGTCATCGAAAAAAGCAAATTGTGATCTTTCCAAAGTATAAATTGGAGGTTGGTTGTTTATTCATCATACGAACCCTTAATTAAAAGGAGGTAGGAAAAATGAAGAAACTGGTCGTAATTTTATTGACAGTAAGCATTATGGCTTTTGGTTTTTCAGCCATGGCGGCTGACAAATTGGTGATCAAGTCGAGTGACGTGCACGGCGATGGGTACCCGACAGTGGAGGCCATCAAATACATGGGAGAATTGCTGGACAAGTGGACCAATGGCCGACTTACCATTCAAGTATACGGCTCCATGCAATTGGGTGGTGAAAAAGAGGCATTGGAGCAGGTGCAAGTCGGCGCCCTGGAGATGACCCGCGTCAGCGTCGGTGTCGTGGGACCGATCGTAGACGAATTTAACGCCTTCAACCTGCCGTTTGTATTCCGCAGCTCCCAGCACATGTATGATGTGACCGACGGTGAGATCGGCACCGAACTACTGGATAGACTGTCGAAAGGCGGTTTGATAGGACTCGGTTACATGGATGCCGGCTCGCGGTCATTCTACAACAAGGTTCGTCCCATCAAGTCGCCTGCGGACCTCAAAGGTTTGAAGATCCGCGTGATGCAGAACCCGATCTTCGTGGAAATGGTCAATTCAATGGGCGGAAACGGAACTCCGGTGGCGTTCAATGAGCTGTACACGGCGCTGCAAACCGGTGTTGTAGACGGTGCGGAGAACAACCCGCCGACCATCATCGAGCACAAACACTACGAGGTTACAAAGTACTACAGTCTGACCCAGCATTTGATGGTGCCCGAGATTTTTGTTTTCTCCAAAAAGATCTGGGACAAGCTTTCACCGGTCGACCAGCAGCTGATCCGCAAAGCTTCAGCCGCTTGCGTCACCAAGGAGCGAGAGCTCTGGGCGGCCAAAGAAAAGCTGGCTTATGATGAGCTCGCCAAAATAGGCTATAAAGTGAACGGAAACCTGAATAAGGAACCGTTCATCCAGGCGACCGCACCTGTTCGTGAAAAATTCGGCGGCAAGTATTCCGAATTGATCAAGAGGATTCAGGCTGTAAAGTAAGCTAAATCTGAGTAGCAATAAAATGGGCCGGTGTAATTCTGAGTCCGATTATGCCGGCCCTCTTTTTAGCGGAGAATGTCATGGCAAAAGGTTATGTGAAACTGATGGACGTGCTTTATTACATTTGTGTGACTATTGCCGGCACTGCGCTGGTTATCATGAGTGCGATCATCTCCTGGGGCGTTTTTACACGCTATGTCCTGCATAAGGGATCATTCTGGCCGGAGCCGATCTCGATATTTCTTGCCATCCAGCTGACATTTTACGGCGCCGCGGCGTGCTATCGCGCCGGTACGCATATCTGGTTGCGGATGTTCGTGGAAATGCTGCCGCCGGTCTGGCGGAAGCGGCAGACCTATTTCGTGCATGCGCTCATGGCCGGGATCTCTCTTTTTATGGTGACCTATGGTGCCAGCCTGGTGAAAACGACCTATTTCCAGTCGTATCCGGAGTTTCAGTACATTCGGGTGGGGGTTGCCTATTCCGCGATTCCGATCGCAGGCCTGATTACGTTTTTGTTTGTGATCGAAACTGCGTTTAATCTATCGTCATCCAAAACCGATAAGGGGGATTAAGTCCGATGGGTGGAACATTTGGGCCGTTACTTCTGATTGGGGGCATGCTGCTGCTGGTTGTGCTGGGTGTGCCCATTGCCTATGCCATTGGGATCGCCACGTTGATTACCGCTCTGGTTATCGGAATTCCGTTGGAAGCCATATTATTGAAGGTTTCCGACGGAGTTGACAACTTTTCCCTTCTGGCTATCCCTTTCTTCGTATTTGCCGGCGCATTGATGGCCGAAGGCGGCATGGCCTGGCGACTGGTCAATTTCGCCAATATATTTGTTGGTTTTATTCGCGGCGGCCTTGCCATGGTCAATGTCCTGGCTTCGATGTTTTTTGGCGGCATTTCCGGCTCGTCGGTCGCGGATGTCTCCTCGATCGGGTCGATCCTGATCCCGATGATGAAAAAGCAGGGCTATGACGACGAATTTTCGGTAAATATCACGATTACATCGGGAACGCAGGGGATTGTCATTCCGCCGAGCCACAACGCCGTTATCTATTCTTACGCAGCCGGCGGGGCGGTTTCGATTGCCCAGCTTTTTCTGGCCGGATTCATTCCGGGTGTGATGATCGGGCTGTCGCTCATGGTGCTGTCTTTCATCCTGGCAACCAAGCGTAACTATCCCAAGGGCGAGATGGTTCCATTGAGAGATGCAATCAAGATCTCTGGCCAGGCTTTTCTGGGTCTCGTTACGGTGATTATTATCGTGGGCGGGGTCATCGGCGGTATCTTCACCGCCACCGAATCAGCATCGGTCGCGGTGGTCTATGCGTTTTTTGTGACCCTGTTCGTGTACCGCGACTTCAAATTGCGGCAGCTTCCGCAGCTGCTCCACGGTGTGATCAAGACGGTGTGCATCGTGATGATCCTCATCGGCTTTGCCTCCGGTTTTGCCTATTTGATGGCCCTGATGCAGGTGCCGGCCAAAGCGACCCGCTTCTTTTTGAGCATATCGGAAAACAAATATGTAATCCTGGCCTTGATCAATGTGATGCTGCTTATTTTAGGGACCATCATGGACATGGCGCCGCTGCTTTTGATCTGCACCCCGATCATGTTGCCAGTAGTTTCGGCTTTTGGGATTGATCCGGTTCATTTCGGCATTATCATGATGTTGAACCTGTCGATCGGCCTGGTCACACCGCCGGTCGGATCGACGCTTTTTGTAGGCTGTGCCATCGGGAAAGTATCCATCGAACGCGTCTCGCGCAAGCTATGGCCCTTTTGGCTTTCGATGTTCGTGATCTTGATGTTGGTGACGTATATTCCGGCAATATCCATGTGGATACCCTTGCTTGCCAGGTAGTTTCGAACGCTTACAGGAACAGAGGGGATAGCTGAGCTGCGTCGCTTTCAAGCCTCAATACCGAAAATTCAATATATTACAAGTCGGCAGTGTCTCAATTGTCTGATTCGAAGACTTTGGGCGGGGATTATACCTATAAGGTCTAAGTTATTTCTACACTAGAGCGCTGTGTTAGTTTTACGAAAAAATGAACACCCGCCTGTCATGCATAGTGCGTTGCCTTGGTTTAGACGATGATATATATCAAATGATAAAATTTGCCTATAGCTATTGTCAAAAATATGTTCCGGTTGGCAGCGACGTATGCGACAGTAGAAATCCCCCTGTCCCTCTTTCGAAAAGGGGGAACGGAACTCGCATGAAGTTGCATGAACTTAACAATAGCGATAACGAAGCCTAGCGGTTAAAGTGTTCTCCCCTTTGAAAAAGGCGACTCGACATGAGCTCGTCGAATGTGGGGACAGAGGGGATTTAGAACCTGGTCAAACGGAACTTATTTCTGACAATCATTATAATACCAGTTTCAAGACATTGCGGGCAGGTCGAACATCGAACGTCCAACATCGAATTCTGTATAATAAAGGGAAATAGTCTTTCAAAGTGTAATGCCGGATTCTTGAAGACAAATGAAAATGAACTACCCCGCGACAAGCCACGGGGTATCAATGTATGATACATTCTATCCTAACGCAGTCACGCTAAACTGAAGCGGGACGGAGAATTAAACCCGGCAGATTTCGCAATCTCCACCGCACATTCATTGTAATCTGTGTAATCTGCGAAATCTGTGGATTAAATTGCAGAGCGGAGAGACCACGCCAAAGCGTGGTTCGACGTTCACTCTGTTTATTAAACCTTTAGAATTGAGGATCATCGATATGCTTTTTTTAGATAAATATTCTATCGGCACCGGAGATCGGTTCGTCCATCAGGGCAAAGCTCAGTTGGCAGCCGTCATGCAGGCGCAAGAAAATTACGGATTGGATATCACCATTATTTGGAACAAATCCCACCGGGAACATGTGATAGTAAAGACATCCCCGGACAGCGTACGTTTGGAAGCGGACAGCGCCGTAAAGGAATGTGGATGGAAAGGTAAGTATTTTGTTGATGCAGATCATATAAATTTAGAAAATGTAGATCTGTTCATTGATGCCAGTGATTTTTATACAATAGATGTGGCTGATTTTACAGGTAACAAAGCGACAAAAGAAGACATCGAGAATTTTGTCCAAAACCATAAAAGACTCTGCGGCGAATTGTCTGTTTCCGGAATCGATGCGCCTTTGACCATAACCGAAGATAAAATTATTCATACGGCCGAAAAGTATTTACTTGCCGTTAAAGAAGCCGGCAGGATTTACCGGCATATAGAAGACAAAAAAGGCCTGGGAAATTTTATAACCGAAGTGTCCATTGATGAGACTGATGAGCCCCAAAGTCCGGAGGAACTGTTGTTTATTCTTGCGGCCATTGCCGCTGAAAAAATTCCGGTGCAGACAATTGCCCCTAAGTTCACCGGAAGGTTCAACAAGGGGGTTGATTTTGTGGGGAACGTTGACCAGTTCAATGCTGAATTTGATGCGGATGTCTGTGTTATTCAGTATTGCATAAAAGAATTTGGTTTGCCTGAGAATTTAAAACTGAGCGTTCATTCCGGGAGTGATAAATTTTCTATATATCCAGGCATAAACAGTACCCTAAAGAAGTACGATGCCGGGGTCCATCTCAAGACGGCGGGAACAACCTGGCTCGAGGAGCTTATCGGACTGGCGAATTCCGGAGATGACGGCCTTAATATCGCCAAAGAGGTGTACTACGCGTCGCTGGACCGCATCGATGAACTGTGCGGCCCGTACGCCGCAGTGATAGATATCGACGTTTCCAAACTTCCCGACAAGGGTATGGTGTCGGCATGGAGCGGCCGGAACTTTTCGGATGCACTAATACATGATCAATCCTGTCCTGATTACAACCAGAGTTTTCGGCAGCTTTTACACGTCGGTTATAAAGTCGCTGCAGAGATGGGCAGTAAATTCACCGACGCCCTGATAAAATACGAAAGTACCATCGCACACCATGTAACCGAGAACATTTACGAAAGGCACTTAAAACCGGTATTTCTTTAAGGAGGAAACATGTCTAAAAGTATTTTGATTACAGGCGCCAGTACGGGAATCGGAGCTAAAACCGCCCGTCGGCTTGCGGAGGGAAACAAAATTTTCGTCCATTACAATTCATCCAGGGGGCCGGCGGAAAGCGTTGCCGCCGATGTGAAAGAGAATGGCGGACAAGCCGAACTTGTTCAAGCGGATCTCTCAAAGGAAGACGGGTGCCGGGCACTGGTTCAGGCAGTCTCGGAAAGCACGGATAAGCTCGATGTGCTCGTCAACAATGCCGGCGGGCTGATTAAAAGGCAGGGCGTTCGGGAGTATGAATGGCCTCTGATGGAAGACATTTTTGCATTGAATACATTTTCAGCCATGATGGTTACTTCACTGTGCCTACCCCTGCTTGATAAAGGTGAAGATCCCTGCATTATCAACATTTCTTCGGTGGCCATGCGCCACGGAGCACCGACCGCCACTATTTACGGGGCCTCTAAATCCGCCCTCGATTCTTTTACCCGTGGCATCGCCAAAGAACTGGCGCCGGGTATTCGGGTAAATGCCGTGGCTCCGGGCGTCATCATAACTCCGTTCCATGACAATGTGTCCACCCCCGAGCAGATAGAGGCCTGGCGTGAGGGCAACCCCCTGAAGAAAAACGGCGAGGCTGCCCACATCGCCAAGGCCATAGAGTTTATCGTCAATAACGATTTCATCAACGGGGAAACCTTGGACATCAACGGCGGCCTGTTCATGCGGTAGATGGACGGGGGTGCCGGCTTTTTGATTTGCCGCTGGGAGATTTCGATCATTCGGGATGCAGGCAGCGGCAAACTAAAAGCTGCAATCACATCTAATCATTCCTGCTCTCCAGCCTTTTATCCTTCTTGAGAAATCTTGACTTGAGATTATTTTCAAACTGATAATATTGATGGTTGTGGAATAAATAATAGGACCGTTTGTACAGGCTCATTACCCTAATTATTATAGCGAATATCAAAATTTCGTTTCGCTTGAGGCAAACTAAATACTCAGAATTCAAGCTACAAACTAGAATTTTTGCTCTTATATAAAAAGAAAGAGCGACACGTGGCGCAAGCGCCTGCGCTGCGCGAGCGATACATTGATCCGGCATCCGGTATCTGGCATCCGGCATCCAATAAATAGAATCCATGCAAATCGACCGACTCTGAATAACGGAACATTGTTCTGACAACCCTATAAATGCAGAGGCTATATGAGAAAATTACTGGAAAACACGGCAGAGAAGGCTATTCAATATTTGGAAAATCTCGAAAATAGAAGCGTTGCTCCCAGCCAGGCGGCACTGGATCGGATAGAGCAGTTCAGAGAGTTATTGCCTGAATCATCCGAGGATCCGTCGAAAATTATCGCCATGCTGGACGACATCGGATCTCCGGCAACCATGGCAACGGCCGGTCCGCGATTTTTCGGTTTTGTTATCGGCGGATCGCTGCCGGCCACGCTTGCTGCAAATTGGTTGACCGCGGCTTGGGATCAGAATTCTGCGCTTTATCATGTAACCCCGGCAACGGCTCTGATCGAAGAGGTCGCCCTCCGATGGCTGGTGGATATTTTTAACCTGCCTGAACAATGCGGCGGGGCTTTCGTTACCGGTGCCACAGTGGCTAATTTTACTGCCCTGGCCGCTGCGCGGCACGCGGTTCTTAAACAGGCCGACTGGAACGTTGAATCCGAGGGCTTGTGCGGTGCCCCGTCCATTACGGTTGTCGTGAGTGAAGAAGCCCATCCAACCCTGTTTAAGTCACTCGGGCTTCTCGGTTTAGGACGCAATCGGGTAATAAAGGTGCCGGTGGACGGCCAGGGCCGTATGCGCGCCGATGCGTTGCCGCCAATTGCCGGACCGACCATCGTGTGTATCCAGGCCGGCAACGTCAATACCGGCGCATTCGATCCGGTCGGTGAAATTTGTGACGCGGTCGGGGAAGCAAATGCCTGGGTGCATGTCGACGGAGCCTTTGGTTTGTGGGCCACGACATCACCGGTGCATTCTTATTTGACAGTTGGAATTGATAAAGCCGACTCTTGGGCTACCGATGCCCACAAATGGCTCAATGTTCCCTATGACAGCGGTATTGCATTAGTCCGCAACCCCCACGCACTTCAAGCTGCAATGGCCATTACCGCCGACTATCTGCCGACTGACTCGCCGTTTCGCAACCCGTCCGACTTCACCCCGGAGCTGTCCCGCCGGGCCCGTGGCATTGAAGTCTGGGCGGCATTAAAACAGCTCGGCCGAAATGGCGTTGCCGATATGATTGAACGCTGTTGCCGCCATGCCAGGCGTTTTGCAGAAGGACTGGATGCCGCGGGATACGATATTCTCAATGACGTTGTGCTCAATCAGGTGCTGGTTTCCTTTGGCGTTCCCGAAACCACTCAAAAGGTTATCGAAGGCATTCAAAAAGACGGGGTTTGCTGGTGCGGCGGAACGGTCTGGCAGGGTCAAACGGCCATGCGAATCAGCGTATCTTCCTGGGCAACGACGGATAAGGATGTCGAGTTGAGTCTGGAGTCGATGCTCAAGGTGGCCAGCGGACTGGCAAGCTAAGCGGTATTAAATCCAAAAGTACTATCAAGAAAACTTGATTTCCTAAAGATTTAAATTAATTCATGACGGTCTGTATCAATCCTGCCTTTTCAAGACAGGTTTTCATGTGAGCTTTTTCTTCAGTTGTGGGCTCCAGTGTAGGTCTCCGGGCCTTGCCCACCTTTCTCCCTTGAAGATTCAGCAGCTCTTTTACTTTGCCGGGAAACGGTTTTGTAGAATAGCATTTTACGAGTGGAAGAATTTTTTTGTGGATTTCCATCGCTTTGGCTTGATCACTCGACTTGAATGCTTGCCACTGCTCGACACAGAGCCGTGGTGCAACTGTCACCAGTGCAGATATTGCTCCGCAAGCACCGGATACATAACTCCCGTACAAAAGCTCATCACAAGCCCCATAAATTTTCATCCTGTTGCCCAATACCGACACCATTTCGGCAAGCACGACCGGATCGATCTGTTTGATTCCAATAATTTCGTCTATTTCTGACAATTTTACAAGTGCCCGGGTAGAAATGAGATTTGTCGGTACGACATTATAAATAATAATCGGTAATCCGACCTTTTTACCTATCTCTTGGAAAAAAGAATAATTACCTTCTTGGGTCGCACTGTAATAAAATACAGGCGTGACCAATAATGCATCTGCGCCGATTGATTTTGCTTCAAGCCCTGCTTTTACCACTTCTCTGGTTGAATTTCGGATTATCCCGGCCACAACTGGAATCTTTCGCTCATTTTCTTCGATCACGATCTCCAGACACACCCTTAATTCTTTATCGGATAAAACTGCTCCCTCGCCGGTACTACCGCCGCTGCTGATGCCGTCAATGTTTGCTGCATATAAATACTTTACTTCGGATCGCAGGGATTTTCTATCTACATTTTCCTCTTTGTCAAAAGGTACCACTACCGGTGGAATCATCCCTTCAATTGATTTAAATGACATTCAATTTCTCCGGAATTAATATGAAGACAATTTTTTTTAATGACGAAAAATCATTTGGTGGTTAATTTTAGCGCCGCGGTTATTTTTCTGCTGGCCTCTATTGCCATGTGAGACAGCTCAGGTATTCTCTTGCGAGAGATTCGTACAGAAGGACCTGAAACACTGATGGAAGCGATGAATCTTTGGTTCGGGTCAACCACGGGAGCGGCAATACACCTTACTCCCGGCTCATTTTCTTCATTATCGATCGCATATCCTCTAGCCCGTATCGCTTGAACCTCTTTCATGAGCTGATCGGCATCGAGAATTGTATTTTTCGTAAAGCGCGGCAATCCTTTTTGACGAACGACATCCATTATCTCTTCGTCATCGAGAGAAGCCAAGATAGCCTTGCCCACGCCTGTTGAGTGCAGATAGACTCTCTTGCCGACCGGCATGGATATGCGTAGTGTTTGATTACTCTCCACACTCTCGATGGAAACCACCTGCTGGTTATCGAGAACCCCAAGATGAACGGTTTCACCGCTGCGGTTGGAAAGTTCCGTGATCAAAGGAAAGGCAACCTCGCGGAAATCGAAATTTTTAAGTACGATGCTTCCTAGCTCAAATATTTTGAGTCCAAGACGATACTTTTGGGTCTGTCTGTTATGGCTTATAAAGCCGTTTTTTGTAAGAACCCTTAAAAATCGATAAACGCTCACTTTCGGAATTGAAAGCGATTCAACAAATTCAGAAACCGAAATTTCCGGCCTATCCAGATCAAAGGATTCGATGATCCGAAGTGCCTTCTCAACCGATTTTAAACCGTCCGTAGCATTTTTTTCCATGCCAGAACTCCCTTATAAAATACTATGACGATTGAGACCTTCTTCCATTAAATTATAATAGGCCGGCTGATTCTATTTTTGACTTGACAATCTTTCCGGCTTTCTATAATTTTGAAATAAGAAAATGCTGTATCACATTATGATAATTGGTGCCATTCGTCAAGAAGTTCTTTTGGGAAGTTAAGATCGGGAAATGTCCGAATTATGATCCTTGAAACGGGATCTTTATTTCCCGATAAGCCCGATGAGTACCTTCGACCCAGTAGTTGTCAAGAAGACGGAATTTCATTTGAAATTTAGTAGGGCCAGCCGGATGGGAGCAAAAGTGATGTAAATTCCTCTCTTAATTTCATACCTTTATTATTAACCTATATTTGAAAATATGTTTAGTCGCGAAGTGATAAAAAATCACCCGGTTCTTAAATGGTGATTGTACAGGTGATACGAGCACACCCGGTGGATTAGACGGTTCTGAAATCCTTTTATTGTCCCTAAAGATTCTGTCAACCGGTGAACTTATGATCTGATTCCGGCAGGAGAACCGACCACGGGAATAACGATGAACAGCAGAGAACGCGTCATAAATACATTAGAATTTAAAAACCCGGACCGGGTGCCCCGACAGTTGTGGAAATTGCCAGGCATTGAGATGTTTCGAAAATCGGAATTGGATGCAATTCTAGAAAAATATCCGGAAGATATCATCATTCCCCAAGTTGACTACGGTAAAGGAGAGCGTGAAAAGGGATCTCGATATCTCCGTAAGCAACCGGCCACCGATGCTTGGGGCTGTGAATGGCATGCGGGGGAAGACGGTGTTGCCGATGTCGTCAGATATCCACCGATAAAAAAAATGGCTGAAATAGATCGTTTAAAGGCTCCCTTCGAGATCCTGAAAAAAGCAGATTTTACCAAAGCAAATGAACTTCATGAGAAGACCGATAAATTCATCCTTGCATGGACAACTGTCAGGCCTTTCGAACGGATGCAGTTTTTAATCGGCACCGAAAATCTTTTTTTGGAACTGTTGTCTGCCTCTCGCCATTTGTTGCGGTTGCGTGACATCGTGCATGAGTTTTTCCTCGAAGAATTGAAAATGTGGGTCGATACCGATGTTGACGCTATAATGTTCATGGATGATTGGGGATCGCAGAGAAACTTGCTGATATCGCCGACCATGTGGCAAGATTTTTATAAACCCCTGTATAAAGATTACTGTGATTTGATCCATACTAATAACAAATATGTATTTTTTCATTCCGATGGCCACATTGAAGCAATTTATCCCGACTTAATCGAATTGGGAATAGATGCAATCAATTCACAACTGTTTTGCATGAATATTGAGGATCTCGGCCGGAAGTTTATGGGCCGGATGACATTCTGGGGCGAAATTGATCGACAATACGTATTGCGGTTCGGTAGCAAAGATGAGGTTGCTCGCGCTGTTACCCGCGTTAAGAGTGCGTTATGGAAACCTGAAGGCGGCATTATTGCCCAGTGCGAATTCGGGTTAGCTGATCCTGCAGCAAACATTGAAACCGTATTCGAGACCTGGGAGACAATTGTATAAAATTTGAATGTACAACCCTAAAAATTGGAGAGAGGTTATGTTTAACAAAAATGATTATGGAAAAATACTGGTCCCCATGGTGACGCCTTTTAAAGATGATCAAAATGTAGATTACGACGCGGCCGTTAGCATTGCCGAGAAATTGATTGCCGAAAAAAAAGCCGACGCACTAATCCTGACCGGCACCACCGGCGAATTTTTTACTATGAATTTTGACGAGCGAATAAAAGTCTTCGAGGCCGTAAAAAATGCCGTGGGAGGCAAAATTCCGCTTATTGCCGGTACAGGTTCCGCCTCTACCGTTGAAGCCCTTGCGCTAAGCCAAAAAGCTGAAGCCCTGGGCTTCAAGCTGGTAATGGTAGTCTCTCCCTACTATACGAAGCCCAACCAGAGAGAGATCTATAACCATTTTAAAAAGATTGCCTCTGAAATCAGCATCAATCTGATTTTATATAACATACCAATTTTTTGCGGGGTGAATATCAATCCTGAAACCGTCGCCGAACTCTCCAAGATTCAAAACATTGTTGGAATAAAAGAAGAAGCTGAATTGAATCCCAAACAGATAAGCATGTACATCAATGCCACCCCCGAAGATTTCGTGCTTTACTGCGGCGACGATACGATGATTATCGAAGCTTATGCTCAGGGCGGCTCTGCACGTATCGGCGGCATCGTCAGCGGACAGGCCCATCTGATCGGAGACAGACTCAGGCAAATGATCGAGGACTTTTTGGAAGGTAAGGTTGATGAAACGGCAAAGAGGCAGCAGAAATTTCTGCCCTTGTTTAAGACGATGACGGTTAATGAACGCTCGAATCCGGTTTCTCTACTCAAGGAAGCGATGAAATTGATTGGATTTAATGCCGGTATTCCGAGATTGCCTTTAACTCCCGGCACGGAGGAAGAAATCGCAGATGTTAAACGGATCATGACCGATCTTGAAATCTTGACCTGAAATCGTTGCGAGAACGTCTGTGTTTATAAAAGAGGTAAACTCAGCCGGCACCGGCAAACAGCGGCGACGGGGAGCGAGGATTGAGCGATGAAACCTAAAGAACTCAAAGACAAAATCAAGGGTGTCCTGCATTTGGTCATGACACCTTTTGATGCAAACGATGAACTTGATGAAAAGCCACTGCGCAGATCCGTGCAGCGCGTGGTTGAAGCCCTTAAAGGTACAGATGCGGTCTTTCTGACAACCGGCAGTACGGGTGAATTCTATGCAATGTCCGATGAAGAGTGCCGGAGGGTGGTCCGGATCGTCGTTGAAGAGGTAAGCGGTCAGTTTCCCGTGCTGGCAGGTACGGGACGGGAGGCAACCCACAGAACCATCCAAATGTGTCAATATGCCCAAGAGGATGGCGCAGATGGTTTTCTCATCGTCAGTCCGTATTACAATCCCGTGACGGCGGATGGGCTGTTCCGGCATTTTAAGATGGTGGCTGAGAATGTGGATGCCGGGATTATGATTTACAATAATCCCCTTGCGAGCAAGTTATGGATACCGGTTGACCTTATGGTAAGACTCTCCAAAATCGAAAATATCATCGCCGACAAAGAAAACACCGCAAATGCCGTGGCATATTACGCGATGCAAAAAGCGGTGGATCCTGATGATATGGTCATCACCTGCGGTATCGGACAGCATATGTATCCTTTCGAAGCCCTGTTTGGATGCCCGGGATTCGTCACCGAGTTTGCCAACTTTGCACCTGAGATAGCCCTTGATTGTTACCGAGCCGCTCAAGAAAAAAACTTTGAGCGGTTAACCCAACTGACCGACAAGATTGCACCTTATTACCAGTTTCTGGGACGGCTGTCTCGCCGCCGAAGCGCTATCCCGACCGTGCTTTCACCTTACATTTCGTCCAACGAGCTTCCGTTGTACCAGAGCGTCATCAAAGAAGCCATGGACCTAACCGGAATGCCGGTTGGTAAGGTGCGCGAACCAATGGAAAATATTACACCAGCCGAAAAAGGTGAGCTGCGCGAGGTATTGGTCGAAATGGGGGTGCTTTGACAAGGCTTCAATCCTAATACGGTTCACTGGCAACCGCTCGCGACGATGTAATTGTATGGATGCAACCGGAATCATTCAGATGCAGCAGGTTGTGGTGGACTGCGTTAGTGGCTCTGATACCGGATGAAACTTATCTACGAACAGCCTGCGGCTGCGAATTCAATCCAAACGGGTTTTCCGTAATATGAAGAGCCACCGATCCTATACCATGTGAGGTCTTAAGCGCTGATGGCTACTATAAAAAAAGCATATTTAAGGTTTTTTGCCATCTATGCCCGATTGGCCGGCTACCTATCACGGATATGCCTGTATTTGACCTATTTTCTATTGGTTGCGGTGACGATCATCGCGGTGTTCGGCGTCTACTATCGATACGTGCTGGTCGATCCCATTCAATGGGCTGAAGAAATCGCACGCTATATTTTGATCTGGATGACGATGATCGGCGCAAGTATCGCTGTTAAAGAAAGAAAACACGTGATGTTGACGTCCGTGGTCATGCGAATACCAGAGCGTATGGCACTAACTATCGAAATTGTTTTTTTTCTGATCATTATTTTTATTATCGGCCTGATTGCCAATGAAAGTATCATTCTTGTATTTTCCCGTTCCGCCAAGACTATATCGCCTTCGCTCCAAATCAGCATGGTGTGGGCCCACACTGCGCTGCCGATAGGCTTTGCGCTCATGTTGTTCCAGTCCTTTTATATATTATTTGAAGATATAAAAATATTCATCGCCAAAGAGTCGTTTCGAGAGAAAATTACGGGCAAGAAAGGGGGGGTGTAAGCTATCTTATATGTAGGCGTTTTACTGATCATTTTCTTATTTTTAGGGATGCCGATTGCATTTACGATCGGATTTCCAAGCGTGATTTACATTCTCTTTAACGACCCGAACTGGCTCAAAGCTGTTCCACAGAGAATCTTTCATGGGATGAACTCATTTGTTTTCCTGGCTATCCCGTTTTTTATCATGGTCGGAGAAATCATGAGTGAATCGAAAATCACCGACCGGATTATCCATTTTACTGATTCGCTTGTCGGCCATGTGCGCGGGGGATTCGCTCAGGTCAACGTCATATCCAGTATGTTTTTTGCCGGTATCAGCGGGGCAGCATTGGCTGACGTGGCCGGATTAGGGTCCGTTTTCATCCCGGCAATGGAGAAAAATGGTTACGATCGGAAGTTTGCCGCAGCGATTACCGCAACTTCCTCTATACAAGGGCCGATCATCCCCCCGAGTATCATCATCGTCGTGTATGCTGCCATCATGGGCGTATCTGTGGGAGCCTTATTTGCTGCCGGGATTATTCCCGGGGTTATGATCGGTGTTACCGATTGTTTGATTATTGCCTTTAAGGCAAAATTGCGGGGCTATCCCAAAAGAAGTACACCTTTTTCCATTAAAGAGGTCGCCACGAGTTTTTTGCGAGCATTCCCTGCGCTGATGCTGCCCCTGATTATCATGGGGGGCATTATCGGTGGAATATTCACTCCCACCGAAGCGGCTGCTGTGGCGGTTTTTTACGGTGTATGTTTAGGTATTATTTTTTTCAGAACATTAAAGCTGCCGGCTTTTTTGCGTATATTCAAGAATACCGTTATAAAGTCTTCGGCCTTATTCATCATCGTCGCTTTTGCCAATATTTTTTCTTGGGTGTTGGCAATGGAGGATGTGCCGAAACTTATCGGCACATACGTATTTGGCTGGACGGATAATATTTATCTTATTTTATTTTTAATCAATGTCATTTTTCTTTTTGTCGGCACGTGGCTCGAAGCCGGTGCCGCCATTATTCTTTTGGCACCGGTTTTCGGTCCGGCTCTCGTGGAACTGGGAATTCACCCGGTCCACCTGGGCATGGTTATGATCGTCAATCTGGTCATCGGGCTCATTACGCCGCCCTTTGGAATCGTACTATATGCAGTATCCTCGATATCGGGCTGCAACATCGAAGATATTGCCAAAGAAGCGCTGCCATACATTATTTTAGATATTGGGGTGTTGTTTTTAATCACCTATTTTCCCGGATTCACGCTATTTTTCCCGAGAGTGTTTGGGCTGGTCCAGTGAAAAGACAATTCGGTCGTTGAATGCAAGTGAAAATATTGTCTCAGCGTTCAAATGATCTGGCGTTTCAATGAAGAAGACATGCGCGTGGAAATTGCGAGTTTTCTCTAAAATTAGGGTGAAAGGAGGTGGTTGTTTTTTTTCAAACACACATACCAGAACAAGGCAAGAGGAATGAAAAGCCGAATTTATCAGGCACACAGATTTTCAACTATCGATTTCAGGATCGATAATAACTTTCAGCAGACCCAGCGCCTGCCTAAACATGATTAACACAAGCAAAAGGAGGGAACTACCATGAAACACAGCCTCAAAATTTTACTGGCAATTATTTTGGTTTTCATGTTTTGTTCGGTGGCAACGGCAGACAAGTATAAATTCAGAATAGCCTATACCGATGCGCCGCGTTTGCAGGTTGGAAATGAAAAGTTGATCCATGTGACCGTGGCGGCTGTATATGCTTTCGATGACTCCGTTAACGCTATGACCGGTGGGGCTTTTGATGTTCAATTTAAACACAGCGCCGTTTTAGGCGGTCAGATCGAGACGATCGATCAGGTCCTGGTGGGAACGATTGAAGCCACTACACCGGCAATTCCCGCGCTGGCCGGGTACTTTCCGCACGTTCAAATACTTTCAATCCCCTATCTTTGGGATAATCCGGCGGTTGCCTGGAAAGTATTTGACGGTGAATTCGGTCAAAAATTCTTTGATCGAATGGCCAAGGAAAGTAACCTCCGCGTGATAACCATCTTTGATAATGGCGGTTATCGCAATTTTTCCAATAACGTCCGCCTCGTTAAAACGCCGGCCAATATGAAGGGAATCAAAATACGGACAATGGAAAGTCCGGCTCAGATGAAAATTGTCGAATCGCTAGGTGCCGCTCCGACACCCATAGCCTGGACGGAATTATATTCATCACTTCAAACCGGCGTGGTGGATGGGCAGGAGAATTCTCCGGCTACTATTATTGCGGGCTCGCTGCATGAAGTACAAAAATATTATGTCACCGATCAGCACACATTGAGCCTGGCAGTATTTGTGGTCAATGAGGATTGGTACCAAAAACTGCCGGCAGACATAAGAACCAGAGTAAAGATAGCAGGCAAGATCGCTTCAGTGGCCGGACGCGGCGCGGCCTGGACCAACAACAAGTTGGCCCAGGAGTATATCGTGTCGCACGGGATGAAAATCTATCATCCCACCTCGGATGAAAGGGCTCAATTCAGGAACTTGGCGCAACCGGCAGTTCTTGAATGGATGAGGCAACATCCGAAAATTGATAACAAGTTGATCGACGAGTTACTTCAAGCAGTGCAAAATGCAGAAAAGGAACTCGGAATAAAATAAGCAATAAAAGGTCTAAGGTGAGTGTTCGGGAGCAGCAGCGCTGTCCTGCTCTCCGAGAACACTCATCACTACCATTGAAAGGCTTATCAGGGCAGATGCAATCCCTACAGATAACCCGACCGCGTTTGATAGAAATCATTGATATACCGTATCCGTCTTTGCCCGGCAAAGGATGGATCCTTGTTCGCCTCAGCCGAGCTTTGATTTGTGGAAGCGATCTGCCGGCATTCAATGGCATGAATCAGATTTTAAATTATCCTCTTCCGCCCGGAATGTTTATCCATGAGTGCTACGGGGAGGTGGTTGAGAGCACCTCGGATCGACTTCGAACAGGAGATCGGGTTGTGGCAATGCCCCACGAATGCTGCGGTCTATCCGAGTATTATCTGGCCGAGGAGGAAAGTGCCGTTCAGATTCCGGATGAGCTTGATAACACAGATATTATACCTCTCATCCAGCCTCTTTCGACGGTAATCTATGCGGCCGATAAACTGGGAGATGTGAAGGATCAAAGTGTGACGATACTGGGAGGGGGGCCTATCGGGCTGATGATGACCTGGATCTTGAACCTGCGCGGTGGCCGACCGATCAACTTAATCGATCCCATTTCGGAGCGTTGCGAATTTGCCATGAAATTCGGTGCATCCGCAGCGCTTACCGTTACCAGTGCTGAGGCTCGGTCGTTGCACCGTAGTAATGCCCTGGATTTTCCTGAAACAGACATTTGCGTGGAAGCTGTCGGCCATCAACAAGAAGTCATCAACGATGCAATTACATTTGTCCGTCCTGAGGGGCGGCTTCTGACCCTGGGCATTCCCGATCAACCGATATATGCCCTGGAGTTCGAGCGGTTTTTACGCAAAAATCTCTTGTTGATCGCATCGGTGACACCAAATTGGGTAGAGTACATGACCAAGGCGACTGAGGTTTTAATTCAACACGAATGCGACCTGCTGCCGCTGATAACCCATCGTTTTGATGTCACGCGTGCAGCACAGGCTTATTCACTTTGCGAGACAAGAACTGATGGGGTTTGCAAGGCCCTATTGAAAGCTGACCAGATTAACTGGAACCGTGCTAAAGAAAAGGGATTCAGGCAACAGCCCGTTAAGATTTTACAGCGTACTTCACAGGCTGCAATGGCCATTACCGCCGACTATCTGCCGACCGACTCGCCGTTTCGCAACCCGTGAAATAGGGGTTATTGACTTTGTTGACTTATATCTTCGCCTTTTAATCATTTTTGAAATTGCATAAGTCAAATTAGTCAACAACGTTATTTTGCATTCAAAATCTCCCTCACTGCCCTGATCCTTAAACCTGCATATCTTGTGGCCAATTTACCCTTGACACACAATGGGTTTTGCTCTACAGAAAAAGGGAATTCTTATCACTTCACTCAAGCTGCCCTGCAACCGCAATATGGAGTGTCGGATCCGTGTTAACCAGGGAGACCTGGTCCACGAGGAGGGGCGGGTCTACGGCGACAAGGTCAACATCGCGACCCGACTCGAGAGCCTGACTGGAGGTGGCGGCATCCGGATCTCCGGAAAGTTCTATGAGGAGGTCAAGAGCAAGCTAGGTTTTGGGGTACGAGGATGTGGGTGAGCAGAGCGTCAAGAACATCGCGGAGCCGATCCACGTCTATCTATCGGGTGCTCTCAGTTCCGTGCGCTGCGGCTCACCGAGTCATCCGGGCGAGACAAGCCAAGGGAAGGAGGCGAAACGCATCCATCGGCGTGGCAGCCGTGCTCGCGGTCATCGTCGGGGCGGCTGCCGTATGGCAGTTCCTTGTACGGCCCGCTCCCCTCCCGACCGCAGTCGCCTCTGAAGGGAAGATACCCCACCGCTTCCGGAGGGGCGGTCAGTTGCCGTGTTGCCTTTCGTGAACATGAGCGATGATCCGAAGTACGAGTTCTTTTGCGACGGGATCACCGAGCAGATCATCACGGAACTGAGAAGTGTTCCCCACCCGCCCGTATTGTCCAGAATCTCCGTCGTTACCTACAAGGGAAAGACCGTGGAGGTCCAACAGTCAGCAATGAGGAGGATACCAATGGGATGGAAGCGTATGGGATGCACACTCGTGATGGTGTTGTCGAGTATCGTATTCACGCTATCGGCACATGCTCAGCAAGAGCAAAGCGACACTAGACTTAACGATGATCCGAGCAGTGTGTCGTGGGGCCTGCAATTTCTGATAGACAAACCTGATTTGATTTTTTGGGCCTTCCTGGGCGCGTTCATGTTGTACGCTCTGAACCGTCTGCACAACCACCAACCCTTCTCTTTTTTTCGGGTGCTTAATATTGATCTCGGCCCGACGGCAAAACCCATTGTAATCTTCTTTGACATGCTGGTTTCATCAGTTTTGGGCGCATTAGTTGTGTTAGCGCTTACTTCTCCGATTTCAAGTCGGCAAGCGATTGTCGCGGGATTGGGCATGACTGGGCTTTTATCTGCGGCTACCAAGGAGGGGTAACGAATGCACTCAGAGTATAAGCATGAGGACGTCGGTATCGATAAGGTGATAGCTGGAATTAAGAGAAAATCGGCGCGCTTGGCCAACTCTGTATGGATAGCTGCTATCGTAGGCATCCTAACTGCCTTAGTGGCCTTCCTGCCTTGGGGAATCAATCTTTGGATAGGCGTAGTCTCTTTTTTAGTCGTTTGCGCTCTTTTGCTTTATAAGGTCCAGAATGAACGCAGCATCGCCAAGACGCGAGAGGCACTCGAAAAGTTCGACGACTCCTGCAAATCGGAGCTGACTGCCAAGATGTTGATGTTTACTTCTGACAAAGTTACGTCTGGGGCCATAGAGCGTGCCGTCATAGCGGGATATGCAAAGGAACAGAACGCGTCATTTACGATGGTCGGGAAAGAGGAAGACAGAGGGACACTGCAAGATGGAGTGCTGGCGCCCAATGGTCAATCGATAATTGTCGACGGACGAACGGGAATTAAGGGTGCGATCCCTGGAATTAGCGATATACGAGTGAAGTCAAGTGTAGGTTTACTTTATGATTTCACCATTGAAGTAGAAGGAAAGTGTCCCAAGGGGAAGACAAGTAATAGGATGACGTTTTCTGATCGAACCGAAGATGTATACACTTTGAGAATCTTCAGTACGTTTGAGATGAAGCATACCTTGCACTATCAGAGCGACAACCCAGCAATTGTCAAGATAACATGGGATATTTGATGGTTTTCTGAATACCACAAGGCTTTAGTGCATGAATCCCGGTCAATCTTGACGGTCTTTGGGTTGGCCTGCAATCTGGGGCATCGCGAAACCGGAGTGCCAATGGTGGCCACCATCTCAGCGCATCTAGCTCGCCTCCCATGGCAAGATGCGCCGCGGACATGGCCACACACAGATACCGGGCCACTGCTGCCCCCGGGCGCCCGAGTTCTCCGATTGCAACCTGAGCCAGAGCCCGACGCGCTGCCACCACCGCCGGCCGACGCGGAGCGGAGCTCGTCGACCGTGATTCCGGCCAGGCACGCGACGTCCTCGTCGAGTTCCGTCAACCCGATCCCCCGCTGGGCGCGCCGCAGTACCTCGCGCCGTGCCCACTCCGCTGCCCGCAGGACCGTGTGGACGAACTCCGAGCCCCTAGGACTCAGGAGTCGTAGACGCTCTCTTCATTGCCCGCCCCACGTCGGCCCCGACGTGGCACCTCCAGCCCGGCGCTCGCACTGCGCCGCAGCCCGCCCCCCCACCAAGTCTGGTCGGCGCCCTTGGGCAACGCCCGCCGCCACGAACTCCGCATAGCGCACGAGAGCTTTGGGGACGCCCATTAATTTATGGATGGGGCGCAGACAAGTGTGCGAAAAGGGAACGTACCTCAGATTATAAGTTGATACCTCATTTAATATGATATTAAGACATTATGTCACGCAAAGCCCGTATAGATGCGCCGGGAGCGCTCCATCATATTATTGCCAAGGGGGATAGCCCGTAGAAAGGTGTTTGATGATGATGCCGATCGTGATTTTTTTGTTGACCGGCTTGGCTCGATTCTTAGTGACACAACCACACAATGTTTTGCGTGGGCATTAATCCCTAATCATTTGCTGCTGAAAACCGGGGCGACCCCGATTTCAACGGTTATGAAACGGCTTTTAACCGGCTATGCGATGCACTATAATAGAAGGCATAAGCGCAGCGGTCATCTTTTTCAGAATCGATACAAGTCCATCTTATGCCAAGAAGATGCATACCTTTTAGAACTGGTACGCTATATGCATTTGAATCCTATTCGTGCAAAGCTGGTTGAGAGTATAAAGTGCCCCTTTTCTTTTTTTTCAAAGCAATTAATAACATACTGGACCGTAAAATGATTGTTACGTGCTCCGTGTTACGGGTTACAAGTCTTTAATAGGATGGTTTCCTTTATTTTAACCCGCAACTCGTAACATCATTTTTTAATGCAAAAACAACATTCTGTCTGAAATCGACAACAAATTGTCAATATGAAGCTACTAAGCGTCTAGTTCATATCTATTTGATTTCAAATTCGGGGCTCGAGATTTCCGGGGGCATGTCGTCCCAGGGGTTATCGCAGAATTCAGCGCGGATCTGATAGCGTCCAGCGGACAAATTTTTCGGAAGCCGCCAGCGGATGGACGCCATCTGGTCTATGTCGGCAAATTTGGAACAGTCGCCCTCTGCTGTGATCGCGAAGATCGGCTTAAAGACGGTGACCTTCTGCGACCCTCCTTCCTCTTTGCGTCGGGACAGTGAAAACTCGGAGACCACACCGATAGGAAAAGCCGTCATCCGGATGAACCGCATCGTGATCGGCTCCCCCGGCAGATAAACATCGTAGTTCACAACGAGTCCAATTAGTTTGTTGTCGTCCGAAATTCCGGTACCCACGCCTGAAGTCTTTTCATCCCATGATCGCGCCGGCCCAACGTCGATGTGTACGGTTTTGCCATGATAATAGCCTGCACCCCCGAATCCCAGCGCTTTGACATACTCCCAGAGCCGTCTTGCAGGGACGCCTTCTATCTCCAAGTCGACCGCCATTCCATACTGGTGAAGGCTGGCCTTGGCAGCCAGGCCGCCCCGTTTGCGAACCTTCGTGTTGTACTCCGGGCTGCGGTAGCCGGAGGTAATCGCGATCCGTGCACCGGGACGCAACCGATCTTGCAGAAAGTCCAGGAACTCAATCAGCCGCAGGGAGAGGACCTGCTTTTGCGATTCGCACGGAGCGCTGAAAACACGGCAAATGGCCTCCATGGCTGACGGGTCGTAGTTTCCCGGATCGATTCTGTACTTTCCGGCAAACGTTTCCCCGGTCTTTTTGTTAATCAGCTTGATTCGTCCGTCTCCATGAATAAAAAAGCGGTCCACATCAAAGGCATCCGTCTGCACCGGGACGCCCACCGCCGTCAGCCAAAGAAGCACGCCAACCACCCTTGTCGCCAGTGTTCGATTCTTGTTGATCCTCATAATGAATTAATTATGACACCTTCTGCACGGATGTCCCCTTTCCCTGTCACAGGCGAGGTTTGTTTAGTGCTGATAAGAATGCGGTGCCGAGAAGAGCAAGTTAGTCAACTCTGTCAACAACATCACCAAGTTTTCCGCTCGGTCGCCTGATTATATTTAATTGCCTAGCAAAGCATCGGCGGCATAAAACAGATTATCAAAAAAACGATCGATATCTTTTATTTCAGTCTCCGCATTGGCAGAAATAAAACGGATTGCCAGAACATCTCCCATGTATCCGTAGTTCACAATACTTTTGCCGGAGATTCGTAACTTATCTCTAAGTTGCATGTTAAAATCGTTTATGTCTATACCATCGGGCGGAAGGAATCTGAAACATATCGTTATCGATTGCGGTTCGGCCAAAAGCTCAAGACGGTCATCATCCCTGACGCGTCGGGCGAAATAGTGCGCTATTTTAAACAGATTGTCGATACGCCGTTGGTATCCGGCGTCACCGTAATATTTCCAAGCAAGCCACAGCTTCAATGAATCCACCCGCCGTCCACATTGAATGGAGAATTTTCCGGTATCGAAATTTTGGCTTTCGCTTTCGTGAAAAAGATAATCCGTATCTAAATCGGTCAAATTTCCTCGCAAGGTGCCACGTTGTTTCAGCAGAAGGGTTGAGCATATCAGCGGAATATTCATTAATTTATGAGGATTCCAGGCAAACGAATCGGCCCGTTCCACTCCGTTGAATAATTGTTTGTAGTTCGAACCCAGGATCAGCGAACCGCCAAACGCCCCGTCAATGTGAAACCATATGTCATGGGCTTGTGCGATGTCCGCCATTTCATCAAACGGATCAAAGGCCCCTAGCAGCGTTGTTGCCGCCGTTCCCAGAATAAAAAACGGTTTCTTGCCGTTTAAAAGCGAGTTTCTGATAGCCTTTTCCAATTCAGAAGGTATGAGTCTGCCCTTTTTATCTGATTTTATTTTAACGACATTGTCGGTTCCAATACCAAGCAGATTGGCTGCGGTTTCAAGCGAGTAATGGGATTGATCCGATATGTAGGCCGTCAGCTTGTCCAGGCTATACATTCCATTGTGTCTGATCTTCGGGAAAAGTTTATTCCTGGCCGATAACATGGCGACCAGATTGGCGTTGCTGCCCCCGGTTAAGAAAATTCCTTCGCCATCATTGTAGCCGACGATTCTGCACATTTTACAGATAAGTTCTTGTTCCACCAGGGTCGCAACCGGAGCAACTTCATAGGTATACATCGATGTATTGGTCAGGGCTGTAAAGACTTCTCCTAAAAATGCCGGCGTATTGAACCCTGCGTATAACTGATTAAAAAACTGCATATTTCCGGTATGAACACAAAATTTAAGATATTTGCCGATTTCGTCAAACAATTCTTCATAACCGACGCCCTCCGCATTAATTTCAAGTTGCAGGAGATCCCTCAATTTTTGCGGGTCTTTATACTCCACGACCGGTCCATCGTTGACGATGTGATCCGTATAATACGCTTTTACTAGATCAAAGGATTTTAATAATATCGTTTCGATGTCTGACATATGGTGCGCTCCTTTTTGAATCTATTGGAATCTTTTCGCAAAAATCCTGAAGGTATTCCCCCGCCATTTATTTTCAAAGTGTAAATTTAAGTCGCTCTTCACCCAACAAGCATTACAATTTTTTGATTTATCCGCTTTGAAAAAGCAACTTCTTTATTTTTTTTGATAAGACTCGCTGCACACCACAGAAGGGGGGTTGCATTTCCGCTCTGAAAGCCAGAATCAAGTCAGTTATTTTTGCGGCTGACGGGCTTTTGCGGCGGTGACGAAACTCTCCACTTTCATCTTAGTATGTTTCGCCATCATATCAAAATGGGCATCCGCGTGCACTATGGTCGATTCTGTCTTGAGGGCACAGGCACCAATGAGAATATCGGTGTGGGGCGCGGTGATTCCTTTGCGGCGGAGTTTGAATCCTAATTCGCATGCGTTTTGCCATAAATGACTATCTGTTTCAACGGCGTCCAGCGCATCCAGCCTCATTTTCAGGCGTTGAAACTCTTTTTCTGTCCTAGTCCCTGAAAGAAGCTCAAGTCTTACAATCTCGGTTGTGACAATCACGTCCTCTTTGAGCAAATGATCGATCCGGTCTTTTACTTTCGGATCAAAATCCTTTCTCAATACCAACAGCCAAGCCGATGTATCCACAATGAAGAGTTCACTGGGCATTTCTTAATCGTTTCAGTTCGTCTAAAGTTAAATCAATTTCAAAAGTGCCGAGCTCTTTGCGCAAAGCTTCTCTGTTGAAATTTTTGACCAAGGCTTTCAAGCCGGCTTCAATAGCTTCTTTTTTAGTTCGTGCACCGATGGCTTCGATGGCGGTTTGCAGTAAGTTTTCATCGATTAATACCGTGGTTTTCTTCATGGCCATCTCCAAGATATGTATCAATAATATGGTAAACGTATACATACTGCTTGAAATTGTCAAGGATGATATCACCACGCCAATTTAGACAAAAGTTTCAGGGATAATAGGTCATTTCCATCGCGTATGTGAAAAAAACGCCAATGAAGTTGTAGTTGACATGAAATACATTCTGGAAAGGATGGACGAAAAAATCAGAAGGAATGACTATGTTGGATATTTAAAGACTTCTCATGAGATGCATGAGGTTTTTCTCAGAAAATGCGGCAACGAACGTGTTTTCAAACTACACAGAATACTTAAAAACAATATATTGGCCACTCATATTTTTGCTTTTTCCTATCCTGAACACATAGCTGATTCAATAGTAGAACACAGAAGGATTGTCGAGGCACTTCAAAAAAAAATACCGAATCGGCCGAAATCAAGCTTAAATTTCACCTCACATCCGGTCTTCAAAGCGCAAAAAAATTTTTAAACAAATTATAAACAATTTTGAACATCTATTTTTGAGTATCAATAAAAATATTAAAAATATGAATATCAATTAAAAATAATAAGTACCTGATGAAAATTAATAAGATGCTGTTCAAATGCTTATTATCATTTGAACAGCATCAAAATTCATTTGCCTATCATCATTCGGCAGGTGCAGTAAATGTTAATTGAACAACTAATCCGACCGGTTGGTCGGAATGAGTGGACCCGGCTGCGAACTTTGACCGTTTTCCGAAAATATTTAAGCCGTGGAAGATCTGCCTGAAAACCGGGTCCTTTTTATATCATATTGAAAACTGATATCCTCTACAAAACTTTGTACGGCTTAAGTTTATCCCATTCAAACTCAACTCCAATCCCATTGTTGTCGGGCGCAACTGCGCAACAGTTCTCGACAACCAACGGCCGGGTGGTGTATTCATCAATGGGAAAACTGTGCACCTCCAGCCAACCGGTATTGGGTTGGGCTGCGACAAGACTTACATGTAGTTCATGCATGCCATGGCTGCAAATGGGGAGGTTATACTCTCTGGATAGGCCGGCCACAAGCAGCCAGCCGGTAATTCCGCCGCAATTGGAGGCGTCGGGCTGGATGTAAGAGAGTTTCGCCTGTTTGAACGCATAGCCGAATTCATGCATCGTATGCAGATTTTCACCCATGGCTAAAGGCATGCCGGTGGCTTCAGTAATCTGGGCATAGCCGGCATAATCGTCCGGAATGGTCGGCTCTTCAAACCAAAGGATATTATAGGGCTTAAAGGCTTCGGCGGCGCGGATAGCCTGGGATACCGACATAGAGTAGTTGGCGTCCACCATGAAGACTGTTTCAGGGCCGATAAGATCACGAACCGCTTTAACGCGTGCAACATCCTCTTCGAGATTTGTGCGGCCGACTTTTATTTTTACGGCGTTATATCCGCGGTCCAGGTACCCCTGAATGCTCGTAAGCAGCTTTTGCATTGGAAACGCCAGATCAATCCCACCGCAATATGCTTTAGCTGTGTTTGATGTGCCCCCCGCTATTTGCCATAGGGGTTTGCCGGCCGTTTTACATCGAATATCCCATAAAGCAATATCCACTGCCGAAATCGCAAAGGCAGCAATGCCCCCGCGCCCGACATAATGGATATGCCACTCCATGAAATCGTATATTTCCTCTATATCCGATCCGTCTTTACCGATTAACACCGGCGCTAAATCGTATTTGATCATGGCGTGGATAGCCCGTCCCCCCTTGCCACCTGTGTATGTGTACCCAGTGCCATGGCTGCCGTTCTCCAGTGTAACAGTGACGGTAACGAGTTCAAAATGCGTGTGATCGCCATGTTTGGCATCGGAAAGTACTTCCGACAGGGGAACGGCATATAACCGGATGTCTATATCCTTTATGCTAGTGCTAACCATAGATGTTCTTTCTTCACACCACAGTCTTATCGGCGGGATTTATAATATCAAGGCGCTTGCCGTCTAGGGCTTCGACTTCCTCACCGCATATTATCATTCCGTATTTTCACATCTTCGCCATATGTTACACCTTAATATAGATCAGCTCGGCCAGTTACCGCCGTCTACGTTGAGACATTGCTGAGTGATGTAGTCAGCGTCCTCCGAAGCCAAAAACACCGCGGCCCCGGCCACATCTTCGGGCTGCTCAATTCTCCCTAGAGGAATGGACTCGCTAAATTTGCGTTTGGGCTCGCCTACCTCCCAGCCGAGTAGTTTGGCGAACTGCTTATCAACTTCAACCCAGAATGGCGTATCCACGATGCCTGGAGCAATGGCGTTGACATTTATCTTGTGTTCGGCCAGGGCCAAGGCGATGGACTGGTTCATGCTAATGACGGCAGCTTTGCTGGCGCAGTAGGCCATCACTAAAGACTCGCCCCTCCGTCCGGCTTGAGAGGCCAAATTGATTATCTTGCCCCCACGGTTTTGGGCAATCATCTGTTTGGCAGCCTCCTGGCTGCAGATCATCAAACCTTTGCAGTTTACATTGAAGATGAGGTCGAAGTCGGCCTCCGTGGTTTCCATGAATGGGATAATCTTGCCTATACCGGCGTTGTTGACCAGGATGTCGAGACCGCCAAAGTCTTTGACAGCGGCCGCCACCATGTCTTTAACGGCTTGCCGATCGGTAACGTCGGCCGTTACTGCCAGGGCTTTGCCCCCGGCGGTCTTGATCTCCTCCGCCACCTTTCCGGCGGCGGCTGCATCTAAGTCCGCAACCACCACGGATGCACCCTCGCGGGCGTAGCGTAAACAAATCCCCCGACCAATGCCTGACCCACCACCGGTAACGATTGCCGTCTTTCCTTCGAGTAGCATTTATATTCCTCCTTTATTTTGTTGTCGTTATCGAAACTAATTGTTCTTGGATAATCGAGTAGAATTAAAGATCATGATTTGCCCCTTATCTTAAATTCGATCTTTTCCGAGTTTAGTACCGGCCATGAACGCTTTCTGCAGGAGAATGAACAGGAACAACAAGAGACCCACGAAGATCGGGGTCCAATAAACGTTTAGCTCTCCTTGAAAGGTGATGAATGTTTGGATCGTGCCCCGGATTCCCACACCGATAAGGGTTCCTATTACGGAGCCGAATCCGCCTGTGAGAAGCGTGCCTCCTATAACCACCGAGGCGATGGCCTGAAGTTCAAGGCCTATGGCTGCCAAGCCGTAGCCGGAAAGGGTGTAAAACACGTAGGCCACGCCACCGATCCCGGAGCAGAATCCGCTGAATGTATAGATCAAAACCTTGGTTCGCGGCACCGGCAATCCCATGAGGAAGGCGGATTGTTCATTGCCGCCCATGGCGTAGCAGGTTCGGCCGAACTTGGTATATTTCAACAGGAACCAGGTCACGATGACCATGATTAGGAACATCATTGCCGGAACCGTCAATTTGGCACCGCCTTCAAAGCGTATACCTGCCGTGGACATGGCATGATAAAAGCTCCCCTTGATAGGAATCGATGAGAGACTGAGAACGTAACCCAATCCCCTGGCGAAAAACATACCCGCCAAGGTGACGATGAAGGGCGGTGCCTCGAAGTACTGGATCATCAGGCCCATCAGGAAGCCTAAACCCATAGCAAACAAAAGGGCGATGGGAATCACCATCGGGGCGCTCACCCCTGACCGGTCGAGTATGGCAATGATCATGGCGGTTGTCGAGATAACAGCACCTACCGATAAGTCGATTCCGCCGGAGATAATCACTACGGTCATTCCTACCGCGGCCAGGCCTAGAAAGGCGTTGTTGGTGAGAATATTCAAGAGCACCCGAAGTGTGAAAAAGTTTCGGAAAAGGAGACCACCGATGATAAAGAAGACGATAAACACCAGCGCCGGTGCAATAATAGTCAGATTGCGTTTGAAAAATGAGTCGCGCTTGAGGGCAGCATCATGCATGGGTACTCGCCTCCTTTCGCGCCCGACGCTTAAAGGCCATCTCTTTGACCCGCGGGGATTGAAGCATGAGAACGACAACCACCACGGCCGCCTGGAAAATCAAGGTGAATTGGACCGGAACCGCCCGCGTAAGCAGAGTGGTGATGAGGGTTTGGATAATCAAAGCCCCCACCACCGTTCCGGCTAGACTGTATCGGCCGCCGGCCATGCTGGTGCCCCCGATAACTACTGCCAGGATGGCTTCCAGCTCAATCCAGAGCCCGATAAAGGCGGCGTCAGCGCTTTGCACGTCGGCCGTAAAAATTATCCCGGCTACCCCGGAGCAGACTCCTGCGATGACGTAGACCAGTATTTTCACCAGGGTGGTATTGGTGCCCGAATAGCGACTGGCGGTCTCGTTGCCCCCGGTGCCCTGTATCAGCAGGCCCAAAGGTGTGCGGGTGGTGAGGGCAAACAAGATAATCAAGATAAATATTACGATGTATATTGGGATCGGAAGCCCCAACCAGTCCCCCACTCCTAAAGACCTATAGCTGGGATGATCGTAGTTTAGGACATAACCACCGGTGAAGAGCATTGCCATTCCCCTGCCGGTGACCATGAGAATGAGGGTGGCCACGATGGGTTGTATTTTGACGATCGACACCAGCAATCCGTTAAAGAGCCCGCAAACGGCGGCCGCCGTGAGAGCTACGAGAATTACCAAGAGGATGGATACCGTCGAAGTGTCCTGGGTGGCCAGGTAGGTTATGTCGCCGCCGCGAATCATCAATACTGCCAATGATCCGGCAATGGCGGCGATGGAGCCCACGGAGATGTCGATCCCGCGGGTAGCGATGACCAATGTCATGCCCAGAGAGACGATCAGGCGTGGCGCCGCTCGCTTCAGCAAGTCCATGAGACTCCCCACGAGACGACCATTCTGAATGGATAACTCGAAAAAACCCTCGGTGAAAATCAAGTTGAAAAGCAGAATCATGCCGAGTGCGATGAGAGGCCATTGAATAGATTTGATTCCTGAAGCCAGGCGTACGGAGAAGTCTCCGCCATATTGCAGTTGTTTATTCACCGTCCGTGTGCCTTTCCGCAATGGCGTGCATAATGGTGTTTTCGTTGATATTGTCATCCTCAAGAGTGCTGGAAACCTGCATATCGTGCATCACCACCACTTTGGAGGAGCACCGTGCAATTTCTTCGAGTTCCGAAGAAATGAACATCACCGCCATATTCTGTTTGCTCAGTTCGACGATCATTTTCTGGATTTCGGTTTTGGCGCCCACATCGATACCCCGGGTAGGTTCGTCTAGAATGAGGAACTTTGGATTGGCAGCAAGCCAGCGACCGATGATTACCTTTTGCTGGTTTCCACCGCTGAGGTTTTTGATAGCTTGATCAGCGGTGGGGGTCTTGATGTTGAGTATTTCGATATACCGTTCGGCGATCTCCTGCTGCTCTCCGCGGCTCAGGGTTTTAAACCAGCCTTTGCGGTTCTGAAGGGCTAAAATGATGTTTTCACGGACCGAAAGATCACCAATGATACCTTGATCTTTCCGGTCTTCGGGGCTCAGGGCCAATCCCAGCTGGAGAGCTTTTCGAGGATTTTTGATTTTTTTCTCATCGCCTTCGACCAATAGGACGCCTTCATCGGCGGCGTCGATTCCAAAGAGTAGGTTGGCTAATTCGGTTCGGCCCGAGCCCAATAATCCAGCGCAGCCGAGCACTTCTCCGGTCGCCACCCGGAGGTCGAAGGGCTTGATTCCTCCGGTCTTGCCCAAGCCACGCGTTTCCACGACACCTTGTCCTCGCTCTGTCCCATTGCCGGATTCGTTTCTAAATCGTCTGGCGGTCACTTCCGAGAGCTTTTCTGCCTCTTTCCCAAGTAATTTAGAAATGAGTTGGAGTTTGTTGAGTTCGGTTATGGGCCAGGTGCCGATGTAAAACCCGTTTCTGAGAACGGTGATAGTATCCGAAATTTCGTACGCCTGATCTATGAAGTGGGTAATAAAAATAATTCCATGGCCTTCTTCTTTGAGCCTGCGCATTTGAGTGAAAAGGCGTTGAGTCTCTTGAACATTTAGGCTGGAGGTAGGCTCGTCGAGGATAATGATCTTGGCATTGAGCTCCAATGCTCTGGCGATGGCCACCATTTGCTGTATGGCCACAGGATAGGCTCCAAGGTTCTTCTCAACGTCAATTTCCAGGTCGAAGCGACGGATGATCTTCACCGCTTCGCGGTTCATGGTGCTCCAATCTATGCGTCCAGCCTTCATCGGTTGTCTTCCTAAAAAGACATTCTCGGCCACCGAAAGATTGGGGACCAGGTTCACCTCTTGGTAAACAGGGCTAATACCCATTTCCTGGGCGTGGAGAGGAGAGGAGCATTCAAGGGGTGCACCGTTGTATATTATCTCTCCTGCGTCGCGTTTGTAAACGCCGGTAAGTACTTTGATGACCGTCGATTTACCGGCACCGTTTTCACCCATCAGGGCGTGAATTTCGCCACGCTTCAATGAGAAATCAACATTCGACAGCGCCTTAACACCAGGAAAACTTTTACTCAAGCCTTTAATACTGAGAATCGTGTCATTAGCGTTCATTTCTCTTCCGGTGTATTAAGCTGTGTTTCTTAGGATTTGCGGAGAGCTGCGTCTGGATTTTATATAAAAAGGTGCCCGGCTGCGGGTGAACTTACTCAGGAACAGCAAGCATAGTTCAAATTTATTCATTGCAGCCGGGCGGAATTTATTTGTGTGCCAAAATGTGAGATTCTTTCTAAGCGAGCCAATTAGTACTTGCGCGAATCCAGGACGGCCTGATTTACATCTTTGGATCGAAAGGCACCATCTTCGTTCACGATCCAATCAGGCAGCTTTTGACCACGCCAGGCCGCTTCCATGGCATCGAAGGCTGATGGGCCCATCAATGGTGTGCATTCTACGACGCTATTCAACTCACCGGCTTTCATGGCCACAAAGGCGTCACGGACGCCGTCGATGGACGCTAAGTAGATGTCCTTGCCGGGCTTTAATCCATACTCCTTGATGGCCTGGATCGCGCCGATGGCCATGTCGTCATTGTGGGCATAGACCACATCGATTTTATCGCCGGCAGCTTGCAGGAAAGCCTCCATCACCTGCTTGCCCTGGGTTCGGTTGAACTCGCCGGTCTGGGACATGGTGATTTCGATTTTGGGGTATTTGTTAATGATGTTTTCAAAACCCTTTTTCCGATCGATGGTGGGATCAGCGCCGGGTTGCCCCTGGAGTTCGGCCACTCGCAGAGAGATATAGTCAATAGTTGTGTATGAAGAAATTAGGCGGCAATCCGTTTTTCTTCGACACCATTGACAAATTTAACTCCTCTAATTACTTCTGCCAGGCGTTGCGGATGGTGAAGTCG